>Ga0209902_100612_pt1 | contig 33021 bp, 19 predicted proteins | sample FECB27metaG_FD_188304 | JGI IMG/M metagenome (GOLD analysis project Ga0209902, IMG submission 188304) | Cyanobacterial communities from the Joint Genome Institute, California, USA - FECB-27 (SPAdes) (version 2) | ecosystem: Environmental > Aquatic > Thermal springs > Hot (42-90C) > Microbial mats...
CGCTAACTTTTCCAGCCCTTGCTGGTCAGTATCACTCAGGGTAATTGTTAGTGGTTGGCAGCGCATGAGTGGGCAAGTTAATTTCTTCATTTATACCCTAACCGAATTTACGCCCCAGTGTACTAGTTGTATTTGTTGTTCTTTTGTTGGGTATATGCGAACCTGGACAACTTTATGCAACACTCAATATCACCTCCTTGGTATCTCAATTCTATCACAATATAGACTTAGTGATAAGCTACTTCCGGAAAAGTTTAGCGGTTCCTCATACATCTTTTCTTTGTCTTTCCTGCGGAAAGAATCAGTCAAAGATGCAATCGTCACCGCCCGCCTTATGTCCCGACGCTAAACGGAGTACCGTTATAGCGCGGGACGAGGGGGCGAATAGTTAAAATGAATGGTGGAAAGTATCCAGGGTGGCTTCCCTTGTCCTTGGTGATGCGAAAAGCCCCTCCAAGCGATTTGAGCCGTCTTTCGGGATGAAAGCTTTCTGGAGTCCGCTTGATCGCATCTATAATTTATGCCTGAGTTTAAACGCTCTCTTGCGGTGGTTATTGGTATCAATCAGTACGTCAATGGCATCCCGGAACTTAAAACCGCTGTCAATGACGCTAACCAACTTGCCCTGATCTTGGAGGAAAACTATCAATACCAAGTCCTACGGCTGTTAGATCGAGAAGCAACTCAAGACAAACTCACTTCACTGTTGGCAGCTTTTGAGGAGCAAACACTTCCTTTCCCCGATGGCAGTAAAATCCACCTTGAACCGGATGACCAATTGCTGTTCTACTTTGCCGGACACGGCTTCGGCCAAGAAGATGGACTAGACAATGCCTCAGGACCAGCAGGCTTTCTCGTACCCCAAGATGGGCAACGGGATGACTGCACTTGGCTACCCATGCAGCAACTGCACGATGCCCTAGTCAAACTGCCGTGCCGTCATTTGTTGATTATCCTTGACTGCTGCTTTGCTGGTACATTCCGCTGGGCAGGACGAGACAGAGAGATGATGCGATCGCAAAAAATCTATCGGGAACGTTACGATCGCTACATTGCTGGTTGCGCTCAGCAGGTGATTACCTCAGCCGCTCATGACGAGAAAGCCGCAGATTCCCTCTATCCTTTTGGGCAGCGGGGCGATCATGAAGGTCACTCTCCCTTTGCAGAAGCTCTCTTTTTGGCACTCAGTGGAGAGGCAGATTTTACCAACGATGGCGTGATGACGGCGACTGAACTCTACCTGTATTTACATGATAAGATAACTACCAAACAAACCCCGGAAATTTGTCAACTTAAGAGGCATGACAAAGGGGAGTACATTTTTCCCGTTCGCGGTTTTGATCGCGAACGATTAGAAGAAGCCCCCAAACTGGATGAAAAAACTAACCCGTACAAGGGGTTAGCGTCGTTTGAAGAAGAAGACAGCGACAAGTTCTTTGGTAGAACTGCCTTGACCCAAAAGCTGCAAGAATTTGTCACGACGCATGCGTTAACGGTGGTACTGGGCGCTTCAGGAACAGGTAAGTCGAGCTTGGTCAAAGCGGGATTGATTCCTCAGTTGAAGAAACAGCAAGAGTGGCGCATTTTAGCTCCCATCCGTCTTGGAGAATCCCCCTTCAGGGCTTTGAACAACACGCTGATTAAAGAAAACTTGCCAGTTGTCGATCAAAAAGCTCCCGAACCCGGAGTAAAAACCCTGCTGGCAAGATTGGCGAATTGGAGTCAGCTTAACCCCAACTCAAAGCTGCTGCTGGTCATCGATCAGTGTGAAGAATTAATCACTTTATGCCGCAATAACACTGAGCAAGAAAAGTTCCTTTTGGGGTTGGCAGAGGCAATCATGGCTTGTCCAGAGCAGTTACGCCTTGTGCTGACGCTGCGAAATGACTTTGAACCACAACTAAGCGATACTGCCTTAAAGCCGTATTGGACATCGGCACGGTTTGTCGTGCCTGGGATGACGCGGGAGCAATTGCGGGAAGCGATTGTGGAACCCGCTAGTGCCAGAGTGATGTATTTTGAGCCACCCACTCTAGTAGACGAGTTGATTGATGAAGTCATGCAGATGCCGGGAGCGCTGCCTCTGCTATCGTTTACCCTAAGCGAGCTTTACTTCAAATATATTGACAGTGTTAGGCAGGGGACAAGGAGCGATCGCGCAATTACTCAGGAAGATTATGAAGAATTGGGCGGCGTCACGCACAGCCTCACCCAAAGAGCTGACTTTGAATATGAGCAGTTAAAAAAACGCGATGAAGCTTATACTCTCGCCATTAAGCAGGTGATGTTGCGGATGGTGGCAGTAGATGGCGGTGAGTTGGCTCGGAGAAAGGTACTCTTGTCTGAACTGGAGTATCCTCCAACCCAGAATGAGCGAGTACAGGAAGTAATTCAGCAATTTACCGACGCCCGCCTGCTAGTCAAAGGTCAAGATAGCGAGGGAAACCTCTATGTTGAGCCTGCCCATGATGCCTTAGTACGGGGATGGCAAAAACTGCTGCTTTGGAAACAACAGGAACAGGAAAGTTTGATTCTACAACGGCGGCTAACACCTGCTGCGATGGAATGGAACAGCAAGCAACTGACAGCGTTTCACTGGAGTGCGGATCCGCGTGATTGGTGGAAGCAGTTTTGGGACAGACAGCAACATATCAAATTTCTTTGGCATACTAACCCCCGCCTCGATTTCTTGAAGCAGGTACTCAATTCTACAGACAACTGGTTCAACCAGGTAGAGGCTGAGTTTGTGCGACGCAGCATTAAACGTCAGCTTAACAACCGCCGTCGAACAATTGGCTTAGTGGTGACAGGGTTTGCTGTCGTGCTGGGATTTGCTGGGTTTCAGTGGTATCAGACGCAACAAGCCCAGATTAAAACACTAATTGAATCTTCAAACGCACGCTTTGCTTCCGGTCAACAGTTGGATGCGTTAATAGATGGTTTAAAAGCTGGGAAAAAACTGCAAACACTCAAACTGTTAGGTTTAGCAGATGCAGACACTCAGAGGCAGGTTGTGAGGTCGATGAGTTCGGCGTTTTACGGGGTAAAAGAATTCAATCGCTTGGAGGGACATAGGGGTGGAGTCCATTGCCTGAGTTTTAGCCCCGACGGACAGACAATTGCTACTGCCAGTGCTGATAACACCGTCAAACTCTGGAAACGGGATGGTACTTTTCTCAAAACCCTGACTGCACATAGTGCAGCAGTCAGGAGCGTTAGTTTCAGTCCAGACGATAAGATGATTGCCACTGCCAGTGCCGATCAGACGGTAAGACTCTGGAAGCGAGATGGTACTTTTCTCAAAACCCTCACTGGACATGAAGCTGTAGTCACTAGCGTCAGTTTTAGCCCCGACGGTCAAACCCTTGCCTCGGCTAGTTGGGACAGTTCAGTTATACTCTGGGATCGAAACGGCAACTTTATTCGCCGCTTGCCTGGGCATAACCAGCCAGTTGATGAAGTCAGTTTTAGTCCGGACAATCAGATGATTGCTTCTGCCAGTTGGGACACTACGGTTAGACTCTGGAAACGAGATGGTACTCCTCTCAAGACTCTGAAACATAACGTTCCAGTTCGTACCATTAAGTTCAGCCCTGATAGTCAGGCGATCGCTGCTGCTGGTGATGACGCCACAGTCAAACTCTGGAGGCGAGATGGCAGACTCATCTCACCTCTAATCGTGAATGGACATAGCAAGCCGATCTATAGCCTTAGTTTCAGCCCCGACGGTCAGACGATTGCCACCGCCAGTGAGGACAAGACAGTCAAACTCTGGAAGCGGGACGGTACTTTACTCCACACCCTAACTGGACATAGTGCTGGGGTCGATAGCGTCAGTTTCAGCCCTGACGGTCAATTTCTTGCTTCTGCCAGTTGGGACAGTACGGTTAGATTCTGGAAGCCGGACAGCACCTCACTGAACCGCCGAATTTGGTCTAATGCTGGAATTCTTGGCATCACTTTTAGCCCTGACAATCAGATGATTGCCACCGCCAGTTGGGACAAGACAGTCAAACTCTGGAAGCGGGATGGTACTTTGCTCCACACTCTAAATGGACATAGTGCTGGAGTCGATAGCGTCAGTTTCAGTCCTGATAGTCAGCTAATTGCTTCTGCCAGTGAAGACACGACAGTCAAACTCTGGAAGCGGGATGGTACTTTGCTCCACACTCTAAATGGACATAGCAGGCCGATCTATGGTGTCAGTTTCAGCCCTGATAGTCAGCTAATTGCTTCTGCCAGTGATGATAAAACAGTCAGGCTTTGGAAGCGGGATGGTACTTTTCTCAAACCCCTAACTGAACATAGCGCTGCTGCTAATAGCGTTAGTTTTAGCCTCGATGGTCAGATGATTGCCTCTAGCAGTAACGACAACACGATCAAACTCTGGAAGCGGGATGGAACCTTGCTCCTAGCTGGACATAGCAATACGGTTCGCGGCATCAGTTTCAGCCCCAACAGCCAAACTCTTGCCTCTGCTAGTTGGGACGGCACGGTCAAACTTTGGAAGCGGGATGGTGCTTTGCTCCGCAACCTGACTGGACATAGCGACCAAGTTTGGGATGTCAGTTTCAGCCCCGACGGTAAAACCATTGCCTCTGCCAGTAGTGACAAGACGGTCAAACTTTGGAGCAAAGACGGGATTTTGCTCAGCACCCTGACTGGACATAACCAGGTGATTAATAGTGTCAGTTTCAGTCCTGATGGTAAGACCCTGGCTTCGGGGAGCGCTGATAAGACTATAATCCTGTGGAACTTGGAATTATTGGAGCTAGATACTGTAATGAAGCATGGGTGCAATTGGGTACGCGGTTATCTGAAGACCAACCCCAAAGCCGATGAAGATCGTCACTGCGATGACATCAGAACTTCCCGTTCCCATAACACCGATTCCAAATCTACTGCAACTTTAATGTTAAATTTTCAAAGTTTGCAGCATTGACAAAAGCTGTTCATGGGCGATCGCCCAGAGGCATGGTCGCACGTGGACAATCGCCGATTATCGATGAAACAAACCATTTTATTTTCTTAAAAAAAATAATGATGATTGACTAAGTACATGATTGCATAAGTTCATGCGCGAAAACTTAGAGGCTCTGCGTCATGAATGCGTTTACCTCAATGCTCAAGGCGTTTCAAAACATTACGAATTAATGAAATGCTGTACTAAGGACGACTATAACAAGAAGAAGATTTGCTATTTAAATGCTTTCTAGCTAGCAAAGAGAGAATAAAGTAGCATATATGACATTATAATTAGAAATTATCAAAAATATTACTGAGTAAGAGATGGTTTCAGATTTCAAACAGATACTTAAAACCTTTGTGTAGAAGCTGATCCCTCAAACCAGATATGCGCTAAGGTAGGGGGTAAATGATTTTCTGTTGGAACCGTTCTACGAGAACAGAGTTATTTTTTAGGTTAAGTGGAGAACAATGAGGTCTTGATCTAGCTAATGTTCAGGAATTTGTTATGCATGAACTGGTTCAAACTGTCTTAAACAGTGATGAAAAAAGTGCTTTGCGTCAGGTAATCGATGCTTTGAGTGCCTTAGACAAAAGGTACTTCCTGAGAAACGAGATTTCGCAAGCTTTTGCCGACTACTGTCAGCATTCCCAAAAGCCAGCCTACTTTTTCCACTCTTCCTCTATAGGAAAACTCATACACTATACCCATGAAATTATTTTAGAAGAGGAAAATACTTGGTTTGTTCTGCGACCAAGGATTGGTAGCCAAGAAGTTTGGCGGCTGGGAGCAAAGATGAGTGGCTTTGAACAGATGACGCCACAAGCTTTGTTAGATGCGCGCGATCGCCTCGTTAACCGCCCTCAACCGCAAATTTTAGAAATAGACTTCAGTCCATTTTACCACGGTTACCCTAGAATTAGCGACCCGAGAAACATTGGTCAGGGTTTAGGCTTCCTCAACCGTTACCTGTGCAGTCAAGTGTTGACTGACCCGCAATACTGGTTAGATTTATTATTTGATGTTCTTCACCGACGTTCCTACAATGGCGTCCCCTTGCTCCTGGGCGATCGCATTGTCTCAGTTATCCAGCTAGCGAAACAAGTCAAGCAAGCCCTGAGTTTCCTCAACGAACGTCCCCCCAACGAACCCTACGAGAAATTTCGCTTAGACCTCCAAGAACTGGGCTTTGAAGCGGGTTGGGGTAACACCGCATCGCGGGTGCGTGAAACCTTAGAACTCCTCGACCGACTGATTCTCACTCCAGAACCAGCCATTCTAGAAGCGTTTGTTTCCCGCGTCCCAACAGTCTTTCGCGTTGTCCTCGTTTCCATACACGGTTGGATTTCTCAAGAAGGTGCTTTGGGAAGACCTGAAACAACAGGTCAAGTGATCTACGTTCTTGAGCAAGCGCGTAACTTAGAAAATAAACTGCAAGAAGAAATCAAACTTGCTGGACTAGACGTGCTTGGTATTAAACCCCAAGTCATTATTCTTACCCGCCTTATTCCCAACTGCGAAGGAACGCTCTGCAACCTGCGCATTGAAAAAGTTGACTCAACAGAAAATGCCTGGATTTTGCGCGTTCCTTTTGCTGAGTTTAATCCGAATGTCACGCAAAACTGGATTTCTAAATATGAGATTTGGCCGTATCTAGAAACATTTGCCCTTGATGCAGAAAAAGAACTTTTAGCTCAATTTGGGGGTCGTCCCGACTTAATCATTGGCAACTACAGTGATGGTAACTTAGTTGCCTTTCTGCTGGCACGCCGTCTGAAAGTTACCCAGTGCAACATTGCTCACTCGTTAGAAAAACCCAAAAATTTGTTCAGCAACTTGTACTGGCAGAATTTAGAAGATAAATACCATTTTTCAGCACAATACACGGCAGACGTCATCGGCATGAACGCTGCGGACTTCATCATCACATCGACCTACCAGGAAATTGTAGGGACACCGGATACACTGGGTCAGTATGAGTCTTACAAATGTTTTACGATGCCCGAACTGTATCATGTGGTCGATGGTATTGACCTATTTAGTCCTAAGTTCAATACAGTAGCGCCAGGGGTGAATGAAAAGATTTTCTTCTCTTATAACCAGATACAAGACCGAGACATTACTGTTAGCAGAAGAGTCCAAGACTTACTCTTTACCAGCGAAGACCCCCAAATTCTAGGACACCTAGAGAACCAAAGCAAACGACCTATCTTCGCGGTTGGTGCGATGACTCCTCTTGATAACCTTGCAGGTTTGGCGCAATGCTTTGGCAAAAGTCAACAATTGCAAGAGCGTTGCAACTTAATTATTCTGAGTGATAAGCTGCATCCGGAACAAGCCATAAATTCAGAAGAAGCAGGAGAAATCGAAAGACTCCACAAGATCATCAATGAGTATAATCTTCATGGTCACATCCGTTGGGTAGGAATACACCTCCCCATAGCTGACCTTGGAGAAGCATACCGTGTTATTGCGGATTTTGCGGGAATATTCGTCCATTTTGCCCGGTTTGAAGCCTTCGGACGCACCATTCTCGAAGCTATGAGTTCCGGGTTGCCAACTTTCGCCACTCAATTTGGCGGTTCCTTAGAAATTATCGAAGATGGAGAAAATGGTTTTCATCTTAATCCAACAGACCTAGAAGGAACAGCCAAGAAGATATTGAACTTTGTTGACCAGTGCAATGCTTATTTAGAACACTGGGATAAAATATCAGAGTGGGCGATTCAGCACATCCGTAACAAATATAACTGGCAGTTACACAGCAAGCAGTTGTTATTGTTAGCGAAAATCTACAGCTTTTGGAACTTTGTCAATCAAGAAAGCGGCGAAGCCAGATCTCGTTATCTGGAAAGTTTATTCCATCTGCTCTACAAACCTAGGGCTGAAAAAATCTTAGAACAACACATGCAAAGGTAACGGTTTCATCTCAAAAACCCTGGTTTGTTATGGATCAAAAAGATTATTCCCACCACTTTATTTATACAGATTGGACACTCATTGAAACCCAACTTAACCCCAACAAGATTCACCACAGAGAAACCGTTTTCACAATTGGCAACGGTTACTTGGGAACACGGGGTGGTTTTGAGGAAGGTTTTCCTAATGCCTTGCCAGCAACCTTCATTCATGGGGTCTATGATAATGTCCCTCTTGTATACACCGAACTTGCCAACTGTCCTGACTGGCTACCCTTGGTTATCATAGTTGATGGGGAACGCTTCCGGATGGAACGCGGCGAAATATTGAGCTATGAGCGGCAGCTTGACCTGCATCGAGGTATTCTCAGCCGTAAGATACGTTGGCGAAGCCCAAACAGGAAAACAATAGACCTCTACTTTGAACGCTTTGCCAGCCGGGCGGATGAGCATGTGTTGGGGCTGCGCCTGGCGTTAACGCCAGTAGATTTTGACGGTTTCATTGAAGTTCAAGGTAGCATCAACGGATATCCAGAAAATCAAGGTTTCAACCACTGGGAATTGATCGACCAGGGCAAATTCGACCAAGGAACATGGCTGCACCTCCAGACTCGCAACACGCGCATCGCCTTGGGGATGGCTCTGGGAATGACAGTATCAGGAACTGATGCCCCGATACAAGTCACCAGTCCACCAGGCTATCCTACTTTGACTACCACATTCTTGGCTTCGTTAGGACAAACCATAACGGTGGATAAGTTGGTGACAGTTTTTACATCGCGAGATGTGAATAATCCAACTCAAGCAGCTTGTGAAAAACTTGCTCAACTACCTGAGTATCCAGTGCTGATAGACGCCCATGTACAAGCATGGGATCAAGCTTGGCACAAAAGCGACATCTTGATTGAAGGGGATACCAAAGCTCAACTTGCCGTCCGGTACAGTATCTTTCAATTGCTGATCAGTGCCCCACTGTATGATGACAAAGTCAGTATCCCCGCGAAAACACTTTCGGGCTTTGGCTATCGCGGTCATGTGTTCTGGGATACAGAGATTTTTATTCTGCCCTTTTTCACTTACACTCAACCAAAACTCGCTCGCAACTTGCTCTCTTACCGCTACCATACGTTAAATGGGGCGAGACGCAAGGCATCTCACTACGGGTATAAGGGGGCAATGTATGCTTGGGAAAGCGCGGATACTGGTGATGAAGTTACCCCACGTTGGTTGCCTCCTAATGATTTTTACGGAGAAGATATTAGGATTTGGTGTCGCGATCGCGAAATCCACATTAGCGCTGATATCGTTTACGCGGTTTGGAACTATTGGCAAGCCACGGGCGACGACGAGTGGATGCGAGACTGCGGCGCGGAAATTATTTTGGATACCGCTGTGTTCTGGGGGAGTCGCGTTGAGTATGACACCAAGGACGAACGGTATGAAATTCGTGGGGTGATTGGAGCAGATGAGTACCACGAACTCGCAGACAACAGCGTGTTTACGAACCGGATGGTGCAATGGCACTTAGAGAAAGCGATCGCCGTGTATGACTGGCTGCATAACACCTACCCCGACCGACTCAGCACATTACAGCAGAAACTGCAACTCACCTCAGGACGGCTTTCCCGTTGGCAAGACATCATCACCAATATATGGATTTCCTACGATTCATCCACAGGACTGATCGAGCAGTTCGAGGGATTTTTCAAGTTAGAAGATATCAACTTGGCTGACTACGAACCACGCACCCGTTCAATGCAAGCCATTCTGGGCATTGAGGCAGGAAACAAGCGGCAGGTTCTCAAACAGCCAGATGTGTTGATGCTTCTGTATTTGATGCGACAATCGCAGGAATTTCCGTACACCCAAGAAATACTACAGACAAACTGGGACTACTACGCACCGCGTACGGACATTACTTATGGTTCGTCATTGGGACCAGCGATTCACGCCATCTTAGCCTCAGATTTGGGCCTCTCAAAAGAGGCTTACGAACGGTTTATGCAAGCCGCATTGGTAGATATTGAAGATGTCCGTGGTAACGCTGACGACGGAATTCATGGGGCTAGTGCTGGTGGTGTTTGGCAAGCCGTGGTTCTGGGGTTTGGTGGTGTCCAACTTGCAGAAAGTGGACCCGTAGCAACACCACAACTGCCTCCGGGCTGGAAACGTTTGCAGTTCAAGCTGCACTGGCGCGGCGAGTGGCACGAGTTTGACCTACGTCCTGGGCAAGATCACCTAACGCCTCTGGATATTCGGGGAGTTATCTTCGATTTAGATGGTGTAATAACAGATACCGCAGAATATCACTACTTGGGCTGGCAGAAGCTGGCAGATGAAGAGGGATTACCCTTTAGTCGCGAAGCAAACGAAGCGCTGCGGGGTGTATCTCGTCGCGGCTCGGTGCTGAAAATACTTGGTAAAAAGCAATACTCAGAACCGCAGATCCAGGAGATGATGGAGCGCAAGAACCGCTACTATGTGGATTTTATCCAAAGAGTCACACCAAAGGATTTATTACCTGGGGCAATTGCGTTGTTAGATGAGTTGAAGCAAGCTGGTATCAAGATAGCGCTTGGCTCTGCAAGCAAAAATGCTCGTACAGTGATAGAGAAACTGGGAATTGCTGATTACTTTGATGTGATCGCCGACGGTTATAGCGTGACGCAATCCAAGCCTGCACCCGACTTATTTCTCTACGCAGCCGAACAGTTAGGACTCGAACCTGAGCAATGTGTCGTTGTCGAAGATGCAGCATCAGGTATTGAGGCGGCGCTTGCGGCTGGAATGTGGGCTGTGGGACTTGGTCCTACTGAACGAGTGGGAGCAGCTCACGTTGTCTTACCTAGTCTCACGGGTGTTCACTGGACAGAACTACGAGAGAAATTGACAGCAGTAAGCGCTGAGTTATCAGTTCATCCTAATGAGTCAAGTTAGGCGATTATAGCACAACTCAGGAGTCAGGAATCAAAATTTAGGAGCCGGGTTGTAGAGACGTTGCATGTGAGTCCAGCGCTGCGGGAGGGTTTCCCTCCGCAGGCGACTGGCGTAAGCGCAAAGCGCAGGCTCCGCCAACGCGCAGCGTCTCCGTTCGGCCTCAAGCCGTGCCCGAAGGGCTCAGGAGATACCCGAAGGGCAACGTCTCTACAGGATTTTGATGATACACAAATTAATCAAAACTCATGTGGCAAAGCAAGGTTGCAAATTGTGATACATTTTGAACTTTGAATTAAGCGAAGGGGTTGGGGTGAGGTAAACCAAGAATTATAAGTAATCAACCTGACTTGATATAGCGCTTCTCGTTTGGATGAAGTAATTATTTATCTGTGTCCATCTGTGTGCATCTGTGGTTATTATTTCTTGATGTATTGCACTTAACACAAAGAACGGCTATGTTAACCCTGTCCTCCAAGTCTCCCAAGTCCCCCTTGTCAAAATAGCTTGGTTATGAGGATAAGAAAGTAGACAGAATTTATAACTTTGATGTTTAAAATGAGACTGTCTACCATTTGGGGAAAACTTCCATAACGTATGCTGAAGCGGACTTTTCCATCCCCAGAAGCACTGCGACGCTTCCCTTTCGGTCTCGCTGATATTGCTCTGATTCTTGGCACATTGGTTTTAATAGGGCTGATTGCGCGTGTGGGTGCGGGAACTCTCGTCAGTTTTGTGCCGCCGGATGTCGTGCCTGGTGTGAGCTTAAACCCGCGTCATCTGCCGTACTATGCTGCAAGCTCAACGCTGCGGATGTTTATCGCGCTGTTTTGGTCAACACTATTTACTTTAATTTATGGCTACGTTGCTGCCAAAAGCCGCCGTGCCGAACGAGTCTTAATCCCACTGCTCGATATCTTACAGTCAGTTCCGGTTCTGGGCTTTTTGTCAATTACGGTGACAGGCTTTATTGCCTTATTTCCTGGTAGCCTGCTGGGATTAGAGGCTGCCTCGATTTTTGCCATTTTCACAAGTCAAGTCTGGAACATGACTTTTTCGTTCTACCAGTCGCTCAAAATGGTGCCAACCGAACTCGACGAGGCAGCAAGGCTTTATCGGCTTTCACTCTGGCAACGCTTCACCAAGCTGGAGGTACCAACAGCGATGATTGGGCTGATCTGGAACGCAATGATGAGTTTTGGGGGCGGTTGGTTCTTTGTTGCTGCCAGTGAAGCGATTAGTGTGTTGAACCAGAAGTACACTTTACCAGGGATTGGTTCCTACGTGGCAGCAGCGATCGCCGCTCAAAACTTGCCTGCTTTGGGTTGGGCATTTCTAACCATCGCTGTGGTCATTTTACTGGTAGACCAACTGTTTTGGCGACCACTCATAGCTTGGTCGGATAAGTTCCGGCTAGAACAGAGTTCGGCAGCAGAGGCTCCCAATTCCTGGCTGTTCGATTTGTTCAAAGCAGCTCGACTTCCGCGTTTGATTCGGCGGGCGCTGACTCCAGTAGGAGAAACTATTAACAGCCTGCTGTCATCACTTACCCCACAGCGTCCACCGCTTCCTGTAGGTAAGAATCAGCAGGTAGTAGGCGATCGCCTCTACAACCTCGCTTTGTTAGTCGTGATTGGCGCACTCGTGGTGACTGGGTTGCACTTTATTCTCATCACAGTGGGACTGGGTGAGGTGTTCAAGACTTTTGTGCTAGGGTTAGTCACCTTGGGGCGCGTAGTCGTGCTGCTGGTGGTCGCAACGCTGATTTGGACACCGATTGGTGTGGCGATCGGGTTCAATCCTCGACTATCACGCCTGTTGCAGCCTGTGGTGCAATTTCTCGCATCGTTTCCAGCAAACTTTATTTTTCCCTTCGCGACTCTCTTCTTCATTCGTTCCCACATCAGCATCAATTGGGGTAGCATCTTCTTGATGTCTCTTGGTGCCCAATGGTACATCCTGTTTAACTCCATTTCCGGAGCAATGAGCATTCCAACTGATCTGCGCGAGATGGCAGCAGATATTGGTCTGCGTGGTTGGCGGTTGTGGCGCAAGTTAATCATCCCTGGTATTTTCTCTGCTTGGGTCACAGGCGGCATTACTGCTACTGGTGGAGCGTGGAACGCTAGCATAATTGCTGAGGTTGTCGCTTGGGGGCAAACCACCCTCACTGCAACCGGGTTGGGGGCTTACATTGCTAAGGCGACAGAAGTAGGCGACTGGCCCCGCATCACCTTGGGAATTGGCATGATGAGCCTGTATGTAGTTGGGCTAAACCGAGTCTTGTGGCGACAACTGTATCAACTTGCAGAAACAAAATATCATCTATAAGGGGAGCATCAACCATGACAACGACTACGCGGGTAACTAATGAAGTACTGATTGCCGTCGAACAGGTTAATAAAAGTTTCCCACTGCCAGAAGGCAAAGGAGAGTTTAGAGTTCTGCGCAACATCAATGTAATGGTTCGTGCAGGTGAAGTGGTGGCTTTGCTGGGACGTAGTGGTAGTGGGAAAAGCACCTTATTGCGGATCATGGCAGGCTTGATTCCACCAAGTGAAGGGCGGGTGATCAGCAATGGGAAACGTTTGCAAGGAGCGAACCAAGATGTTGCAATGGTCTTTCAGAGCTTTGCACTGCTACCTTGGCTGACAGTACAAGAAAACGTCGAGTTGGGACTCGAGGCGCAAGGCGTGAGGCGGGATCAGCGACGACAACGGGCACTCAAGGCAATTGACTTGGTGGGCTTGGATGGTTTTGAAAGTGCCTATCCCAAGGAGTTATCCGGTGGTATGAGGCAACGGGTTGGCTTTGCACGGGCATTTGTTCTGGAACCGCAAGTGCTGTTTATGGATGAGCCATTCAGTGCGCTGGATGTTCTCACATCTGAGAACCTACGGGGTGAAATCGACGACTTGTGGAATGCTGGAACCTTTCCGTCCAAAAGCATTTTGATTGTCACCCATAACATTGAAGAAGCCGTGTTTCTCGCAGATCGAGTGATTATTCTGGGATCGAATCCAGGGCGCGTTCGTGGTGAAGTCGTTATTGATTTGCCGCGCCCCCACGATCGCACGAACGCCCGCTTCAAAGCCTTGGTAGACTATATCTACACAGTCATGACCAACCCAGAAGCCGAAGTCACTGGCGAAGTGGCTGTCGCAGCCCCCACACCTGTACAAGCATCCAAATCGCCTTATGCCCAGTCGCTGCCGCATGTACGAGTTGGTGGTATAAGTGGTCTACTAGAACTGATTGTGGAGAAACCAGAAGGTAAAGAGGATATTCCCCGGTTGGCAGAACGAATTCAACTAGAAGTGGATGATCTCCTGCCGATTCTTGATGCTGCTGTGATGCTTGGCTTTGCAGAAGTCACACAAGGAGATGTTAAGCTTACTGAAATTGGGCGCGACTTTGCTACCACAACCATTCTGCGAAGTAAAGACCTGTTCCGGCAGCAAGTACTGCAACGTGTGCCCATGTTGGTCAGTATGCTACAGACGCTGCGAGAAAAACAAAATGGATCAATGCGAGCAGATTTCTTTCTAGATTTACTAGACGAACATTTTCCGCATGCAGAAGCCGAGCGACAATTTGCTACAGCAGTTGATTGGGGACGCTACACAGAACTGTTTGAATATGATGCTAGCGAAGAACGGCTTTATTTACCAGAGCCAGTGGCGGCACAAAGTAGAGAACAAGTCTGAAAAATTTGCAGCGCTGCAATTGTTGGCGTTAGGTGGCGAATGAGTTATGTGTGAATTATCCCGACTTGCCTTCGGCGCTCAGTCGGGGTTTCAGGTTAATTCCTGAATTTTCTTAGAGGTAGGACTTACGCATCGTACATATGTACTAAACCTAATTTGGGTATTTTAGCCCGAGTTCGCTATTTTCAGCGTCCAACACAGCAAATTTGCGAGCAAATTAGGACTGTGTAAAACCGGCTGAAACGAGCAATTTTAGTGATACACATTATGGTGAATTTGTACAGTGCGTAACTCCTAAGAGGTACTCTTAGAATCCAAATATTTTATATCATGTCCGATTAAATAATCTTACTAAATGTGTAGTAAGGACTTTAGTCCTCTTCCACGGAAACAAGGACTGAAGTCCTTACTACATAGAAGCTTTATTATGGCTAATTTGCCGGACATCATATTATTATTAAAGAATAATTTTCTTGATAGATTTGGGAATTTTCATTCTTAAGACTTATTAGTTATTAGTGAGTTGTCAAAAAGTACTACCAACTACTAACTTACCCACATTTGATTTGCATATATTTGGCAGCCAAGATGCTTGTCATAATTGCTGTTTTCCATTTTGAATTTCTCTTCCTTGCGAATTTTGAATTGGTTAGCCACCTCTACCACCACTACACAAAAGTATGACGCTAAAATCATTTAACTATAGCAATCCTATCTGATTTGTGAAAATTACTTTTTAACGAACCGCGTTCGCGCAGCGTGTCCTCTGGACATAGGCGCAAAGGACGCGAAGTAAATAAAGAAGAAAGAATTTTACCAATGATTTAGGACTGCTATATATGTAAAGTATTGTTGAACTTTCCCCTGATTGGAAACTAGAGGATTCTAGACTGTTGTTGCTACGCGCTCTGAAAGACCACTTTGCAACTTTGTCTCATGTTTTTTGTAAAACATGTTGGCTGGCTCAAACAGCCCTACCCGCCTCGACCAATTTCTTGGCTGTGCGGCTACTTTTAGGTAATCAACTGTGAAGATTTTACGTGTCAACAGCGACAATTCATGTACTTCTTACAAAATTATATCTTCACTTGTCAATGGTTCAGTTCACTAACACCTTTGTTTTTGGAGTTTTTCATCCTGTGCAGTGTCCCTTTATGCTACCACGTTCTGGGTATAAGAAACAACTCTTTAAAACCTGTTGCGTCGGATTTCATCCCCCTATTAAAAATAGGGGGATGAAATCTTCCCACGCTAGTTTTGATAGGTAAAATTTTTGCACTAAAATTTTTGCACTATAAGGAGGCAGTGTATTATCATACCAAAAATTCATCCCCTATTTAGGAAATTCTCATCTTCAAAGCTTAATCTCTACAGCATGGAGCGCAAAAACCTTTATGTGCCGATTACTTGCCTACCTCGGTTCACCTGTTTCTCTAGAGCCTCTCCTGTACAAGCCTGAACACTCGCTTGTCGTTCAAAGCTATCAACCCCGCGAAATGCTCTCTGGAGTGGTGAATGCTGATGGCTTCGGTGTTGGTTGGTATCATCTTCAAAAGGATATCGAACCATTTACCTACAAAAGTACACTGCCTATTTGGAATGACATTAACCTGCCAAACCTCAGCCGCTACATTGAGTCAAGGTGTATGCTTGCTTATGTTCGCAGCGCAACAGCAGGTCAAGCACTCGATTTTAGTAACTGTCAGCCTTTTGAGTACCAACGTCTGCTATTTACTCATAATGGTAGAATCGATAAGTTTCGGCAGACACTATACAGACCAATACGCAGCCAGTTAAGCGATGAAATTTACCAGTGGATAAAGGGAACGACAGATTCAGAACATATTTTTGCTTTGCTGCTAAGCCAACGGCAAGCTAACCCTGATAAAAGTTTAGAGCAGGTTTTACAAATAACATTGCTTAAGCTTCAAGAATTAGCGCAAAGTTATCAAACCGATGTCTTCGCTAATGTCATCATCAGTGATGGACATCGCCTTATTGCTTCTCGCTTTAGCACAAAATCACCTGCTCCCTCTCTGTACTGGACAGCTGATCATCCCACTTTCCCCAAGTCCGTAATCATTGCATCGGAACCGCTCTCTACTGGAAATTGGATTCCTTGCTCTGAAAATAGCATCATCAGTGTTGGAGAAGACTGTGATATCCAAATTGCACAAATCTAGTTTAAAAGAAACATTTTTTCCTGCTTTTTCCCAATGTCGTGCCAAAACTCTGGCGTTATTTGAGGGGATTGACGAAGCTACTTTTTGCTCTCAAGCTCATCCCGACTTTAGCCCCATTGGATGGCATTTGGGGCATATTGCTTACACCGAGTCTCTATGGTTGCTAGAACGCAGCGCAGGTTTACCGTGCTTGTTCCCGCGATACCGCAAGCTCTTTGCAGCGGATGGTTTACCCAAAAAAGAGCGCGTCAAGTTGCCAAATCTAGAGGAAATCCGTTATTACCTAGACACAGTTAGAGAAAAAGTTTTGCATTACCTGGAAGTAGCGGATGTAGAGCAACAAGAGCGTCTTTGGCGCTTTATTCTTCAGCACGAAAGTCAACACAGCGAGATTATTTCTTTTGTTTTGGAATTGAGTAAGCAGCACAGAGGACAAGGGGACAAACAGACAAGGAGACAAGAAGAAATCTTCTCCCTTGTCTGTCCACCTCCCCATGATCTGAGCGAGATGATCCAAATTCCAGCAGGCGAATTTGAGATGGGTGATGATTCAGTTGATGCTTTGGATAACGAACAACCGGTACACAGAGTCTATTTAGAGACTTACAGGATTGACCGTTACCCTGTTACTTGCGCGCAATATCGAGTATTTATGGCAGCGGGAGGGTATCAAAATCCTCGTTGGTGGTCTAAAGCCGGTTGGGAATGGTTGCAAACTGAGCAGGTCACACAACCGCTCTACTGGTGCGAAAATCCCATGTGGGATCATCATCCAGTCTGTGGTGTTAGTTGGTACGAAGCTCAAGCCTACTCACGGTTTGTAGGTAAGCGCTTACCCACAGAAGCCGAATGGGAAAAAGCAGCTAGTTGGGATGCACAAGCTAATTGTCGTCGTATTTATCCTTGGGGAAATGAAGAACCAACGCTTAAGCATTGTAACCATGATAATTTCATAGGAAAAACAACGCCTGTAGATGCCTTTTCTATAGGGCAAAGCTTTTATGGTTTGTATGATGCTTTGGGAAATGTCTGGGAGTGGACGGGTTCCTGGTTTGATAGTTACCCAGGTTTCCAAAGTTATCCTTACATAGGATATTCGCAAGTTTATTTTGACCAACAGCACCGTGTTTTAAAAGGTGGTAGTTGGGCAACTCGTCCTTGGGCGCTGCGTTGTAGTTTTCGCAACTGGTATCATCCCTGCATACGCCAAATTTTGGCAGGTTTTCGCTGTGCTGCTGATTAGGGATTGGGTTTGTAGTAGTAGTTACAGCATTTTTTAGGTAAATCGACCACAATCCTGACCTCTCTCCTATAAGAAGAGAAGCTTACTCCCCTTCCCTTGTAGGGAAGGGGTTGGGGGTTAGGTTTCTTGGCACAGCCTAAAAGCGTGAAATTTGCTGTAAACCCTACTACAAACCCAATCCCTGTCAATTTTATGCAAAAATCCCAAAAGATAACAGTTACGCCTAATTAATCTTGCTCAGGCGTGATGTTATCAGTTATGGCTATGTGTTTCACTGGCTCAGGTTGGAGGTTTGCACCCAAAAGCAACCTATCACACCAAGCAAATGGAGGTTGAATGTCAATATCTAAAGCTGCCAGCAACAAGGTAAGTTCTCAAAATACTGTGGAAACGCGCTTAAAAATTAAGCGTTTGTTGGAACCAACTAAGGTTCTTTCTTCTAGTGCTGGAAGTGATGTCGTTAAGGGATTAACTCAAAAACCCAAGTCGTTACCCCCGCGTTACTTCTACGACAACCTGGGTTCTGAGCTATTTGAGCAAATCTGTGAGTTACCAGAATATTACTTGACGCGAACGGAAACGTCAATTTTGCAACAGTACGCCCCGGAAATTGCTCAAATCACAGGTTCTTGCGAACTCGTGGAACTTGGCAGCGGTAGCTCTACCAAAACACGCATTTTACTAGATGCTTATCATCAATTTGGCTACTTTCTGCGCTATGTACCAATTGATGTCAGTGCAGGTATGTTGGAAAGCAGCGCTCTTGCGCTACTAGGAGATTATCCCACATTACAAGTTCAAGCTCTGGCGGGAACTTACGAAATGGCACTGACACAACTTGAACCTACTTCATTACCTACTAGGATGATTTGTTTTATCGGAAGTAGTTTGGGTAATTTGAATCCGCAAGAGTGTAATGTATTTTTCTCTCAAATTACAGATGCCCTGCAAGTGGGAGAGTTTTTCTTATTGGGGGTAGACTTGCAAAAGCCAAAAGATTTGTTAGAAGCTGCCTATAATGACAGCCAAGGAGTGACTGCGGCGTTTAATCTCAATATGTTGCAGCATTTAAATCAGCGGTTTGAGGGCAATTTTGACACCACACAATTTGAACATTGGGCGTTTTACAACGAAACGGAAAACCAAATTGAGATGCATCTTAGGAGTTTGCGATCGCAAACCGTTCAATTACAGGCCCTGAACCTGAGTGTTCATTTAAGCTTAGGCGAAACTATCCTCACTGAAATTTCGCGCAAATTTGACCTCAATGTTATCCAGCAGGAGTTAAAAGCAAAGGGTTTAGTACCACAAAGAGTGTGGACTGATTCAAATCAATGGTTTGCTTTGTTACTGTGTCAAATGCAACCATTCACAGCAGTTTAACGGTGAGATGTAGTCAACTGATATAGCAATCATAAATCATAAGCCCTACGGGCACGCTACGCGTATGCCTGCGGCACACTCTGCGCTTACGTGAGAAACAAGAACCCCGACAACTTTTACGAAGTCGGGGTTCTGTGGCTTTCAATTCTCACAAATCAAATAAGATTGCTATATCTGGCATGATTATCATTTGTTGTTCCTGAGCGCCAGTGATTTCAATCAATAGCAAATAGCTCAAGTCCTTGAAAGAGGAATAAACGCTTTAATACACGAAGAAATCAGTCTATTTTGATGGACTTGAGCTATTTACTTAGAGTGAAAAGCCCAGGCGTGCAAGGGCGGTCATTCAGAAGAGTACAGGCTTTGAATAGATTTCATGTCAAGTTTAAACTCTAAAAATCCAATTTCTCTATGAAACTGGTTTGTGTCTTTATACTTACATTATGAATAGTTGAGTTTAGCATAGTCAAATAGAATGACTATGTTAAATTTGTAATGGGTGCGTTATATACTAAAAAAGCTGTTTAACTTGAGTGAGACAGCATCGTAAGAGTCAACTATCACCACTCAGCCTCAGCCATGTTCTTATCCTTGAATAAGAGGCAGTGGAAGAAAAAATTGGTGGAATTCGCCTGTAAGAAGTTGTTGCACATAGCATAGACTTAGCTCAATCAGTTGCCAGCAATCAAGCGCTCCTCCAGAACTGCTGCCAAGTTCTTGTAAGTAGCAGCGATGATATTACCATGTGTAATGTCACGGCTAACGCCAATACGCGACAAAAGTATTGTTGAAATTAGGAGAAAAATTTCTAATGATTTAAGTGTCAAATTACACCTTGGTAGGGTCAAAAGTCCTGCCAGCTTGGTTTCATTCATCCAAAATCCAAAATCGCATGACACCAGCAGACCTCAAAGCCTACCTTAACAATCTGTTGAGCCAGAACTTGCTTCTCAGCACAATGATTTGGGGACCTCCTGGTATTGGTAAATCCAGCATCGTCGCGCAACTGGCTCGCAAACATCAAATTGACTTTATAGACGTGCGTCTCTCCCAACTGGCTCCCACTGACTTAAGGGGTTTGCCAGTGCCTGAGGACGGTGTCTCTAAGTGGTATCCACCGGAATTTCTGCCTAGTTCTGGCAGAGGGATTTTGTTTTTAGATGAACTAAATATGGCTCCTCCAGCAATGCAGGGTGTAGCTCAACAGCTCATTCTTGACCGCCGTGTTGGATCTTACATCCTACCACAAGGTTGGTTTGTTTGGGCAGCAGGCAACCGTAAAGAAGACCGAGCGGCTGTATTTGATATGCCTTCTCCACTTGCGAATCGCTTTTTACATTTGCATGTTGAGCCGGACTTTCAAAGTTTCAAATCTTATGCTCTTTCTGCGAAAATTCACGAGCAAGTTATTGCTTTTCTCTCTTTCCGTACTACCCTACTACACAAACTTGATCCGCAGCAGCCTGCTTGGCCTTCTCCTCGCTCATGGGAGATGGCAAGTCAGCTACATACAGTTGGACTAGATATTGCTCCTGCTGTGGGAATAGCAACAGCTGCTGAGTTTAATGCTTACATCAAACTTTATGACAACCTGCCTAATTTAACTCAGATTTTTACAGGCAGAGGTGATGCGATCAAATTTCCGTCTGAACCTTCTGTGCGCTATGCCACAACTATTGGTTTAGCAATACGAGCGGCAGATGCTAACCAAGCTTACAATGCCTTTACTTGGATTTCTCAAGTAGCAGCAATGGAATGGGTACAGTTATTTGCTACAGACTTGTTTCGCACTATGCGAAGTAAAAAACAAATCGGTGCTTTGGCACAATTGGTACAAAAAGACGAGAATCTTCAAAAGTTTATTAAGGACTTTCAAGAGTTAATGGGTTTGTAGAATTTAGAATGCTGTTAATAGCAGGTAGAATATCTTGTTTGAGTAGATTTGTGCCAGTGTGAAAACTGTCTGAAATAATTAACAGTTATCAGTTATCAGTTTTATAAGGCTCGTTTAAGTAGCCCACTATATGCCTTTGCTGCTGTTCACTGGTCACTGATTTCACTATTTATCCCACACTGTAGCAATTAACTTGTTTCATTTTCAGTTACTGAGCAAGAAAAATGGAATTTTCGATTTATATCATTAGTTGTAGATGAAAACAACTAGGCAAGTATTTTTCTTGCCTAAAAACAAGAAAGTCATCTTGATAAATTGTTATGATTTTTGGAGAGTATGATGACAACACAAAATTTTGCAGCAATGACTCGAAAAGAGTTACTGAATTCTCTGCTCATATTTCTACATAATCAAAGGTTTTATGCATACATAGATAAAGTGAACGCTAAATCTGCTACAAAATTTTATTCAGCATCAGAATCAATATAATAATTCAGTCATCCGTTAAAGAGTTGTAAGACTATACTTTTCGGTTCTTCTTTCATCCCTTGGCGTCTTGTACGCCGAAGAGCGCGTCTACGTTTCAGAGAAAACTGCTATAGATGAGTTGAAATTATTTTCCCCAATTGTTGGAGGAATTCCGTCAAGAGTGAGAAAAAACTCTTAAAATTAGGGATAGAAAGATGAAGTTAGCAACAGAAACAAATAAGATTATCAGTGCCTCTATGCTGCGAGTGCGAATGAAGTCACCTTTTTTGGCAACTTTGGCGCTGTTTGCTCGCGTCATTTCGACTGAAAAAATTGCTACCGCAGCTACCGATGGAGAGGACATATTTATCAATCCCGATTTTGTCGCATCTCTTCCATCATCCCAAGTCGATGGTTTATTGTTACACGAAGTCTTGCACGCTGCTCTGCTTCATATCCCTCGTCGTGGTGCTAGGGAACAAATGCAGTGGAACATTGCCGCAGATATTGTTGTCAATGGCATGATTGCCCAACAAGATGGTTTTGAACTACCTGCGGGTGCTTTACGTGACCCAAAGCTAGAGAATTTGAGCGTCGAGGAGATTTATGAATTACTGCTGAAACAGAATAGGCGTTGTCTGAACTGTGAAACAGACTTATTATATGAGCCATTATATGGAACTTCTGCATCTAATAAATGTGGTGGTATTCTAGACCAGGCAAAACAAGCAGCTTTGGAAGCTCACTGGCGTAACGCTATGCAACAGGCGATCGCCGTAGCGCGGTCTAGCAACAGCCAGGGTAGCATACCAGCAGGATGGCAACGAGAACTGGGAGCCTTAAGCGAAGCGCAGCTCAACTGGCGTTCTTACCTATGGCGTTACTTAGTGCAAACACCAACAGATTTCACAGGCTTTGACCGCCGCTTTATTGGTCAACGGCTTTACCTAGAAGCGCTTGAAGGTGAGACGGTGCAGGTATTCGTGGCTGTGGATACGAGTGGTTCTGTAGGCGACCATGAACTACGACTTTTCCTTAGCGAAGTCACAGGAATTATCGATGCTTACCCGCACTTAAAATGTCAACTTTATTATGCAGCAGCAGATGTCTACGGACCCTACAACCTGGCAATAAACAGCCAACTCCCCAAACCAATGGGTGGTGGCGGGACATCTTTTGTCCCCTTTTTTGAAACAGTTAGCGAGCAAGCTGACTGGCATAGTAGTCGTGTCTGTGTTTACCTCACCGATGGATACGGGACTTTTCCCGAACAACGTCCTGCTTTTCCTGTTTTGTGGGTAGTGACTCCCGGTGGGTTGGACTTAGAAGCATTTCCCTTTGGAGAAACCGTAAGGCTCTTAAGCTGTTAGCGATTCCCTATTTTCCCTTGCCCGCTCCTCTTCATAGAACGCAATGTCAGAAAAACCGAATTTTGTTTCTCAGTCTGAACTCCTTTCCATACTGGCTCAAGGTGTAGCGACTTGGAACGAGTTTAGGACGAGGAGTGTATATCCCGAGAGGATATATCTCAACCTAAGCAAGGTAAACCTGAGCGGCGCACACCTCACAAAAGTGAACTTCAGAGAGGTGAATCTCAGTTGGGCAGACTTGAGAGGAGTGGATCTGAGTCAGGCTAAACTTTACAAAGCAAATCTCACTCATGCCAACTTAAGTGATGCAAATTTATCTGGCGCAAATCTCAATGGCGCTATCTTGACTGGAGTTGTTCTCCAAGGAGCTAACCTTGATGGAGTAAACCTCAGCAGGACTGACTTGAGTGAATTTGATTTCAGTGAAACTCAGTTGCAAAAGGTGAATTTTTGCAAAGCCAACCTTAGTAGAGCCAACTTTAGGAAAGCGAGTCTCAGCAAATCTCACTTAATCAAAGCCAACCTGCAACAAGTAGACTTTAGCGAAGCTGATTTAACTGGTGTTAACCTCAAAGGGTCTAATCTTGATAGAGCAAACCTGAGTGGACTTAACCTTAGCCAGTTGAACTTGAGCCGAGCAGATTTACACGGCGCAAATCTCAAGGGTGCGAATCTCACAGCAGCCAACTTGAGTGGAGCAAACTTATACAGAGCAAAACTCAACGGGTCAAAACTCAGCAAAGCTAATCTCATTCAGGCAAACTTACTAGATGCTGACTTAACAGGAACTGACTTAACGGGAGTGAATCTGAAAAACTCTGATCTCAGCGAATATAACCTTAGTGGATTTAATCTGAGTGGAATTAACTTAAGTGGTGCTAATCTCAGAAACGCCAATCTGAGCGAGGCGAACCTGATTGGGGCTGACTTAAGCGGAGCAAACCTATGGAATGCTAATCTGAGGAATGCTAATCTCTTAGGAACTGACTTGAGCAGAGCGGATCTTAGGTATGCCAACCTCTTAGGAGCAAATATCTTAGGAGCTGACCTAACTGCCGCAATTCTCCGGAGAGTGACAATGCCTAATGGTACAGTATATAACTGAGTGCCGGATCGGATTCTCCTCTAGGGTTGGGGAGGTTCCCTTGGTTATAAGGACTGGCGTCCGGTTTCCCGTCTTGTAAGCCGTATATCCTAAGCCCTGCGGGCATACTTCGTATAAGCGCTAGGCGCACACTTTGCGGTTATGGACACACTACGCGTGATCGTAGGACGGGCTAGGTAATCGTAACTATAACTAATAGCTGATGACCAAAAGGTAGATTTATCAATATATTATTTACTATTAACCAATACAAAGTTCTTTCTTGTGGCGGTGTAGCTTAATGGCAAAGCACGTGTCTGCCAACACGAATGATAACCGTTTGATTCGGTTCACTGCCAACAGCAACGTAGTTCAAGCAGGAGAATTCCTGGGTATACACCAGGAGATGCGGGTGCAAATCCCGTCGTTGCTATATAATACTAGAATTAGGCACTCTTGTCTGAACAGATTTTTTAATAGTTTTTAGTAATATTCCAAAGAATACTAAGCCCTTAAGTCGGTTGGTTATACCAGAATACGTGAGCATTGTCCACCCGACTTTTCACTTAACCAATAGGACGATGACCTGGATTGACGGCATGAATCGACTCACTGCCTGAGATTGGAAAGCCTCTTTTATAACAGGCTTCCTCTGGTTGCCCCCATCCTAAGTGTAATATTATTTCCAAAAAGTTAGTATTTTCCCACTTCCATAAACTTGTCCATTCTGTTCTGTGAGCAATTCTATCTACATCAGCTTTTATAATTTGTTGATACGTTTTACCATGATTACAACTTAAGTACAAGTCCATACCCACAGTGACTTCATTCCAAAATTCCAATATGTCATTTTTCGCCGCTTTTAATGTTTCTATGTCACTTGATAAAGCAATTAACTGAGCATCTACTTCTGGATAGCGCAAAGTTTTACCTTTAACAGCAACTTCACGCCAGACAATACCTGAAACTTGATGTTCCCTTTGGTATTCGTGAATGGTCGCTTTAAAATCTTGGTATGCCGTGAACTTTTGTAGCCCATCGGTTCTGATAAACTGGTCTATCACAGGATTGCCAGAGACAGTGACTGCTAACTTCAGGCGTTTTCCTGTAAGACAAGCTTGGCGTTCAGACCGCAGAATTTGGATTAGTTGCTCGGTAGTGTAAACCTTTGACATCAGAGCACACTCTACTCGTCATTAGTGAGCCAGCGCGAATGACGGCTTTCCCGACCTAGGCGACTGGTGAGTCCAGTCAGTCATCGGCGGGTTTCCCGCGCCCCCTTAACTGGCGTAAGCGCAAAGCGTCCCGTGAGGGATACGCGCAGCGTCTGGGAAGGAGATACCCGAAGGGCGTTGGCGCAGCCTCTGGGGAGGAGATACCCGAAGGGTCAATAGTCATTATTTATTGAGTTACTTATTCCTGACTTCCTAGGTCCTCAGTTCTCAATAATTTTTAAATATTGTTCGTACAAATTATCCTTCAGAATTCATTGCTTTGTGGTATCTAATAAGACGAAATAACAGGGCAGACAAATTTTGTCTGCCCGACTAGTTACTTAGCTAACTCACTACTAAACTCATTGAACGCTCGCCGCTTCAATTGCACGGATTCGGTACGAGGTAGCAAATTAAACACTTCTCGAAACCTGTCGTCTATTTCCTCATAGGGGACTTGACCTTTTTTATTCAAAACAACCTCACCTGACTGATTAAACACGACAACTTGGGGAACAGCCCCAGAGTAGTAATAACCGGGTTCCGTGGTGCTATAGGTTTGTTTGGCAGGGATAGTATCCACATTAACAGGTATAATTTCTGCTGCCCGACCGTAAAATTCTTGTACTGTTGAAATGACAATAGCATATTTCTTACTATCGCTGCTGTCATCTACATAGAAAGCCAAAAAGGTGGGTCTATGCTCCGCTAAAGCCTTTGCTAGCGTTGCTTTGGGAGGAACTAGTGAACCATTACCCGCATAAACCACAAAAAGATTGCCGTCATATCTATCATCATTTATACCAGCAACAGCTGATTGCATATCTAGAAATGACAAGCAACTAAGCAGCAGGAATATGGATAACAATCGCCGCCAGTTTGGAATGAGATTCTGTAAAAAGCGCCACTTTATGCAATTCATCAAAACGAACCTTCTCACGTCTTTTTTTTTCTAAGTTTGTGCTGAATTTAGCAAACTGGGGTGGAAATAAGGGGACAACCAATAATGAGTTAACTAAAATGTCACCTGTACTCTATTATCTGTCATCTGTTGGACTGGCTATTTTGGCAACGATTCGCGAAAATACATGATTAAATTTGAAACTTAGAGTTACAAAGTAGTAACACTCAAGCATACTAGGGTACTGATGTGGGAAACAAAATTCAACTGATAGACAGGATACGATTGGCTTTTGCTGTGTCAGTGGCAAAAAGCGTCACTTTCGGAGTGCGATCGCTGCGCTTGGGTGCAGCTAGTGTTTTACCAGGTTCTCTGGCGCGTCGCATTGAACCCCGACTGTTGCAGTTATTAACTCAGCAGGTGAAGAACGGGGTGATTTTGATTGCTGGTACCAATGGCAAAACGACCACATCGCTACTTCTTGTCACGATTCTAGAACGCAAAGGGTATCGCGTTGCTCACAACTCTACAGGCGCGAATTTAGAAAACGGTTTGATGACAGCACTGTTGTCAAGTACCAACTTAATAGGTAATTTAGATGTTGATTACGCTATTTTAGAGGTCGATGAAAATATCCTACCGAAAATTTTGACACCGATTCAGCCTCGGATTATTCTGTGCTTAAACCTGTTCCGGGATCAACTCGATAGGTATGGGGAAGTTGACACAATTAGCAAGCGCTGGACAAAAATCATTTCTACGCTTCCACCAGAAACAGTTGTTATTCCTAATGCTGATGATCCAACTTTATCTTATCTTGGTCAGCAGTTACCCCAACGGGTATTATTCTTTGGCTTAAATGAGCCAGAAAATTATCTAGATGAAATTCCTCACGCCGTTGATTCAATATTTTGTCCCAATTGCGGACACTCTTTAGATTACAAAGGTGTTTACTTGTCTCATTTAGGAGATTTCCAATGTCCTAAATGCGGCTTTAGTAGAAGTCAACCTGTGCTTGATAGCAGCGAATTTCCCCAAATTCTTGTAGGTTTATACAACAAATATAATACTTTGGCAGCCGCTACTGCTGCTCGTGAGTTAGGAGTTGATGAAGCAACTATCCTGGATACGATTAACAATTTCCAAGCTGCATTTGGTCGTGCTGAAGACTTAGAAATTAATGGCAAACGGGTACGAATTTTGTTGTCAAAAAATCCGGTAGGAACGAATGAAACAATTCGTGTCGTAACTCAAAGTCATGATAAAACGACACTGCTTGTATTGAATGACCGGACACCCGATGGGACTGATGTATCGTGGATTTGGGATGTAGATACAGAGAAATTGGTGGAACGGGGAGGGACTTTAGTTGTGAGTGGCGATCGCCTCTATGACATGGCGCTGCGTCTACGCTACAGCGAAAAGACTCCTGATAGTCATTTTAATTTAATTGTCGAAGAAGATTTGCGGCAAGCAATTGCAACTGCGCTGGAACACACACCAGAAAACGAAACATTACACATTCTTCCTACCTATTCAGCCATGCTAGAAGTGCGAGAAGTCCTGACAGGTCGGAAGATTTTGTAATTAGAGGAAAAAGTGCCATGAAGCACATAGCTTTTGTCTCTACGGTGTTGGCTAGCTTTACGGCTTGCCAATTTTCTCAAAAAGTACCGACTTGTTATGCGCTTACAAAGACCCAACCTATTTTATTAGCACAAAGAACACCTGCAAAACAGGTACCTTGTCGATTTGATGCATACATTATTGATAAAGATCCCCAAGGTTTGAATGTGCGTTCTAGTCCTGGTTCTAACCAGCAGGTCATTGCTAAGATCCCGACAAACACTGAAGGTGTGATTGCGACTGTTACCGCTTGTCAAGGCGATTGGGTACAAATAAGTCAAGCCGAAACTATAGGAGGAACAGCTGTATTTTCGGCTAAAAAAGGATGGGTTTATGCTCCCTTGTTAGGGACTAGCACTCGCGGCTATGGTAGCAAGGGCGGCGTTTTTGTTTATGCTAGCCCTAGTAGCCAAAGCCGCAAGTTAGGAAAAATTCCTGCAACGACTGAGGTGAAGCTTTTGGGCGGGAATGGACAATGGGCGTTTGTTGAATACAAAAACTTGAAAGGATGGTTAGCACCAGAAGAGCAATGTGGCAATCCTGTGACTACCTGTCCCTAAAGAAAAATCATAAGTGAGAAGTTACGAGTTAAGAGATATGAGTGATCAACAGTATAAGTTAACAATTGGCTGGCTGTATCCAAAGCTGATGAGTACTTACGGTGACAGAGGTAATGTCATCTGTATAGAACGCCGTAGTCAGTGGCGAGGATACGATGTCAAAGTATTACCTTTAGATCAAAGTGCTACAGTCACTGATATTCGTTCGGTAGATGTGATTGTTGGTGGTGGCGCACAAGATCGTCAGCAAGAAATAGTTATGCGCGATTTGCAGGGTGCGAAAGCAGAAGCAATACGCGAGAAGATTGAAAATGGAACTCCAGGAGTGTTTACCTGTGGTTCACCCCAGTTGTTGGGACACTATTATGAACCAGCTTTTGGACAGCGTATTGAAGGCTTGGGGATATTAGATTTGGTGTCTGTGCATCCTGGGGAAAATGTCCGTCGCTGTATTGGAAATTTGGTCATAGAAGTGACAGCGACTCGTTTGGCGCGGGACTTGGAAGAGATGACGGGTAGTAAAGCTTATTTGATTGGTTTTGAAAATCACGGCGGACGCACGAAGCTGGGAAAGGTGGAAGCACTGGGGCGTGTGGCGTACGGGTTGGGTAACAATGGCGAAGATGGGACAGAAGGAGCATTTTATCAGAATGCCATAGCTACCTATTCCCACGGTCCTCTGTTACCAAAAAATCCCTTTGTCGCTGACTGGTTGATTCAAACAGCGTTGCGACTGAAGTATCAACAGCCTATTTCTCTACCGCTGCTAAATGATCCCCTTGCTATGCAGGCGCGGGAGGCTATGTTTAAGCGGTTGAAAGTTAATGTCCCAACTCTTGTGCAATGAGAGACAAGCCGTCCTGAGTGTGGTACTATTAAGAATTAAACTCTACTCCGCATCGAAATCCTTAGTTGAGGGTTTAAACCTTTGGCGAAGGAGATGTTTGAGGTTGGCAATAACCCAGATTTACCTGCTAAAGTCACAACCGTGACTAAACCTAAAAAAACGTAACCTTGTCGCAGTAATCTACTACTTTGGGTGCAAAGAACAAAGCAGGTAACTCTCAGAAATTTGGTTAGGTGCAACTATCTAGAACTATTTTTGAATAAGAATGTTGAGCGCAGTTCCTACCCATAATCGTTGTTATTTGGGTAGGGAAACGCAAAACTAGTATAGGCATGCGTCCTTTGTATTTCCTTCAAAGGACACAGGCTTAGCTACATTATTTCTTCTGGGTTTATTGATTATAACTTTTCTTGATTTAACACATATTCTCATGTATATTAATATTAGATTATTTAATAGTTGAGTTCGGTTAAAGTCGAGCCAATGAGTAAACAACGAACTAAAAAGAAGGCTAAAGAAAAGCGAAATCAATATGTGAACACAACCGATATTTGGGATGTGATAGTAATGCCTACTCACAAACATTAAATGGTTTTGAGTGTTAACAAAGAGCGCAAAAATATAACAACGCTAGTTCTGATTGTTAATGCTCAGTGGGTAAATTTGGAACCATTAACAGTAAAAGAACGGATTAACGTCACTTACTAAATTTTCTTCTGCTAACAATACAACGCGGATATAAACGCCTGCTACCTTGGTGCAAGGTAGTGGTATTGTCTGCTGTTGGTAATAGAAACTTTTCTAGAGTATTCAGCTCACGAAAGTCTTGACGGCGCACCGAGAACGCCGAGAACTTTGGGAACGTTGAAAAGTCTAGTACACTAGGGCGCAACCATGCCTACCCATAATCTCTAATTTGGGTAGGGTGCCTTCAATTGCCTTGTTAATTGGTTCTTTAATTGATATTAGCCGCAGAGCAAATGCCTGCTAAATCAACCCTGGTATTACGATTATAGGATTTACGCACTGTCCAAAGAGAAGATTATGTGCATTAACTAAACTGCAACTTTAACAAGTTTTTGTTAAGCCTTTTTACAAAATCCTCAGTATTTTCTCACCTTTTATATGTATTTTCAATATGAAAGTTCTGATTGAGACAAAGAAATGCATCTTAAATCAGTTATCAGTTATCAGTTATCAGTTATCAGTCAGTCAGGCGTATGGTGGGGGATTTAGACCCGCCACCAACGCCTTCTGTGCTCTTGGTGGGGGACGCGCGACCACTCGTATTTAACTGATAACTGCGGCTGGTACTGTTCACTGTTAAAAACAGTTCAAACCGAAAATTTCACCCAATTCACATAATCAAGTTTTTGAAAATGCGTAACTTCTAGATTATTACTTTTTTGCCAAAATGGTTAAGGAATTGGAATTTGAGTTTGAGTGGGTGCACTAGTTTAGGAGAAAGTAGGCAATAGGAATTTTGAATGCCTATATTGTGGAATTAAGAAATGCTAAGACTATCAACTAAATTCTTACGGTATTACCTTAAGTACAGATGTGTCTTTGTCCCAAGCCAAATCATTTGTGTAAAGTAATTTTTTTCCTTCTCTCACCTTTTAGGTTTTTTTTTGCAATTCTTTTAAAGATTCAACATTTTTGCGTATGAGTAAGTATGACAATCCGGTTGCATGGTTCTTGGGTGTTGGCATAACGTTTAGTCTGGTGGGCTGGGTTATTTTTACGTTGACAGTTCAACTTAGTTTTAAATTGATTAAAGGTGTAGAACATCAAATAGAAAATAAATCCGAGAAAGTTTCATTTACCATTTTGGGAGACACCTTCAGTGGTTACAGTACTTTCCGTAGTGCAGTGTTTCAGACCGCAGTGGAAGAAGTTGGGTTAAGCCTCCGTTATCAAGATGAGTTCGATCAGGCTAAAAGAGCTCAGCGTTTGAATAAGGGAGAAGCTGACTTACTGGTAACGACTTTAGATCAGTTTCTTAAACAAAAGCCCGACGGAAAAATTATCGGGTTGATTGACCGGACTGTAGGTGCAGATGCACTTGTTTTAAATACTAAAAAGTATCCCAATCTGAAGTCGCTGATGGATTTGAATCAGTTGGTACTGCAAGCACAAGAAAAGGGACAGCAGTTAGGAATTACCTTTGCTGGCGATACCCCCAGCGAGTTCCTGTTAGAACTGATTGTAAGTAGCAAATTTGAGGCTTTTAAGCTGTCAAACTTCCAAATAACTAAAGTGCAAGATGCTTCTGATGGTTGGAAGCTGTTGCAAGATCCCAATCAAAATATAGCAGTAGCCGTTATTTGGGAACCTTTTGTCACTCAAGCGCGGCAGAAAGGGTACAAGGTCATATTATCCAGCAAGGATGCACCGCAAGCAATTGTAGATGTGGTTGTTGCTTCCAACCGTCTTATCCAGTCTCAACCAGAGAAGATTTCAGAATTACTTGGAGTTTACTACCGCCACATAGATGTGAGTGTCCGCAACCCGAACCAGTTGCAGACACAAATTGCTGCGGATGGCAAACTATCTGCAACTGACGCAGCAGCAGTTTTGCAGGGTATAGAGTTTTTTACCTCCGTTGAAGCCCAAAAGTGGTTCGTAGATGGAACTTTAGATAAGCGAATTCGATCTACAGCAGCGGTGCTGACGCTGACAGGCAAACTGAATCAGGTTCCCCAAAACCCCAAGGATTTGTATACCTCTAAATTCATTGCAAAGGCGACAACTAATACGCAAAAGCTGACTGACTTGGTGCGTGCTGATAACCTGGAACTAACAAAGAAACTGGAAGGCAAAACAGAGAAAACTTTTGCTGCTACTGTCGATGCTGACAAGATTAAAACTGCTCCTGGTATCGGTAACTTGCAAGTACAAGGAGAAATCAAATTTGCAACTAACTCCTCGAAACTGACAGATGAGGGTAAGCAAACGCTGAATAAGCTGGCTGAGCAAATTGCACAATTCAACGAGAAAACTGTTGCTGTCAGGGTGATTGGTCATACTTCTAAGTTTGGCGATGTTAACATTAACCAAACCATTAGTGAACAACGGGTGCAGGCGGTAGCTAACTATCTGCGATCGCGGGGTCTCAAGCATAAAATTGTAGCTGTAAGAGAAGGCTCTAGCAAAGCACTACCTAGCGTTGCTGCCAAAGACCAACGCAACCAACCTACAGCAATTCACCTAGTTCGCGTTAATTAGGAGAGTGAAAAAAAGTAGGGTGTCAATCCCGCTAACGCACCAATCCACTAAGGCAAGGAGCTATTTTAGGCTGCAAACCATTCAGAAAATCCAAAACGGTTGCTAAACCATCAAGCTTCGGCATTTGCTAACCGCTCCAATGCAGCAGTGAAAGCCTCTGTACCAACCATTTTTGATTGACTTAGGGCAACTTCAGCAGCTTGACCTAAAACTATATCCTCAGTAGTTGCTTGAATTGCTTCTCGGTCTAAGTCCTGGAAAACTTCCTCTGCTGATTGATAGCGTTGGCTAATGCCTGGTTGCAATAGCTTGTTTAGTATTTGGATGAGTTCATCACTGATATCTCTCGTTTCTAATCTGTCTGTTAACTGCTACGTAAATCCTAGACAAGTCTAGACATTCTACTTCTTTCTTCTCGGGGAGCATGGGAGCGGTTATCCCTCAGAAAGCATTCACGCCAAAGCCCTGCGCGATAGGTTTATGGCTGCATTTAAG
>Ga0209902_100613_pt1 | contig 32978 bp, 29 predicted proteins | sample FECB27metaG_FD_188304 | JGI IMG/M metagenome (GOLD analysis project Ga0209902, IMG submission 188304) | Cyanobacterial communities from the Joint Genome Institute, California, USA - FECB-27 (SPAdes) (version 2) | ecosystem: Environmental > Aquatic > Thermal springs > Hot (42-90C) > Microbial mats...
CCCAGGATCGAGAGGATCAAGACCACCGCGAAGAACTGCGGCATCTGGATCATGGATGAGTAGGAGGTGAGCCGGTTGCCCAGCCCGAAGCCGCCGCCGACCATTTCGGCGCCGACCGCGGTCAGGAGCCCGAAGATCGAGCCGACCATCAGGCCGACGAAGATCATCGGCAGCGCCATCGGGGCGCGCACCTTCCAGAAGATCTGCAGGGTCGAGGCGCCATAGGAGCGGGCCAGCGCGATCTTGCCGCGATCGACGCGGCGGAAGCCGGTGGCGGCGTTGATCATCACCATCGGCCCGGCGGCGAGCGCCACCGCGATAATGCGCGGCTCGTAGCCGAAACCGAAGCGCAGGATCAGCAACGGCACCAGCGCCAGCATCGGTGTCGTCACCAGCAGCAGGATGTAGGGCGTGATGATCTTTTCGGCGAAGGGGAACTGGGTAATGACAGCCGCGAGGATCAGCCCGACCACGGCGCCGATGCCGAAGCCGACGAACAGCTCGACCAGCGTGTGCCCCAGATGCGGCAGGATGAACGGGAAATCGGTCACGAGCGCGACAGCGATCTCGCTCGGCTTGGGCAGCACGTATTGCGGTACGGCGAAGATGTTCAGCAGCACCTCGGTGCCACCGATGATGAACACGGCGACCAGCACGATCGCCAGCACCTCGCCCATCGACTTGATGCCGGGGCCGGAGGTGAGGGCGGACATATTGGTGATGCCGACCTCGCTGGCGCCCCCGGCGGATTTCTTGAATTCGGGAATGGCGTCGGTTTCGCTCATCTGATGTCTCTCACGCCATCTGGGCCGGCTGGGCGGACGCACTGGGGTAGCGGCTCTGCTGCGTGCCGACGATTTCCGCCTTGATGGCGTTGGTGAGGTCGAAAACCTCCTTGGTCGACATGATCTCGAGCGAGCGGGGCCGCGCGAACGGCACCTCGTGGATATTGGCGACCCGGCCGGGGCGCGGGCTCATCACCACCACGCGGTCGGACAGGAAGATGGCTTCATCGATCGAGTGGGTGATGAGGACAATGGTGGTTTTGGTGTCGAGCCAGATTTCCTCGACCAGCCGGTTCATCTCCTCGCGGGTGAAGGCGTCGAGCGCGCCGAACGGCTCGTCCATCAGCAGCACCGAGGGCTTGTAGCTCAGGGCGCGAACCAAGGCGGCGCGCTGCTGCATGCCGCCCGACAGTTCACGCGGGAAGCGCCCGCCAAAGCCTTCAAGGCCGACGCGGTTCAACAGCTCGTCGATCCAGACGCGATCGGGCTTGGTGCCCTTGATCTCGAAGGGGAAGTTGATGTTGGCGTCGAGATTGCGCCAGGGCAGGAGGTTGGCCTCCTGGAACACCATGCCGATTTCGGGATTGGGGCCGGTGACCGGCTTGCCGTCGAGCACGACTTCGCCGGAGCTAAGGCCGTGCAGCCCCGACATCGACCATAACAGCGTGGTCTTGCCGCAACCGGAGGGGCCGACGATCGCGACGATCTCGCCCTCCATCACGTCGAGCGAGCAGCGATCGATCGCCAACAGGTCTCCCGAGCGGGTGTTGTAGACCTTGGTGGCGCCCTTAACGCGCAGTTTCGGTTGCTTCAACTCCTGAGCTGTCATCGCCCCTCGCGCTGCCCCGTACCAGACTATGGAACGGCTTCCGGGCGCTCCCTGTTGCGCCCTCATCCCCGTCCGAAGCCAGTCTGTAACTATCCTACTTTCCGAGTCAAGCGGCTGTCAGATTAGTTTCATAGCTCGCAGGTAACTGCTGCTTTTCCGGGCTTCTTGAGGCTTGCGTCGTGTGTAAGTTTCCTACATTGTGCCGAAGAAATGGGCGGCGGGACACCGCAGGCGAGGCGTTTCCGGGATAGGGCATTGGCTGGTCAGAAATGATAGAAGTCGCGTCAGACCCAACAGCCGGAAGGCCGGATATGCGCAAGCCCAGGCGCGACGACAGCGAAGCCTACGCCAAGCCGATCCCCGACATCCTGTCGCAGATCAAGGATTCCTACAGCGAGCTCAGGCCGGCCGAGCGCCGGGTGGCCGACGTGGTGCTGGCCGACGTCACCTTCTCGGTCGACGCATCGAACGCCGAAATCGCCAGGCGCGCCGAAGTCAGCGAGCCGACAGTCACCCGGTTCTGTCGCGCCATCGGCTGCGATGGGGTGCGCGATTTCAAGCTGAAGCTGGCGCAGAGCGTGGTGGTGGGGCGGCTCTATCTGGCTCCGGCGCCGCCGGCGGGCGAGGTCAGTTCCAATGCCTCGCCGCTCTGGACCGAAGTGTTCGGTGAGGCGCGCAACGCGCTCAACCTCGTCGAACGGCAGATCGATCCGCTCGATGTCATCGCCGCCGCCGAACTGGTGGCGAGCGCCCACCAGGTGCTGGTGTTCGGGCTGGGGGGCAGTTCGACCTCGCTGGCGCTCGAAACGCAGAACCGGCTGTTCCGCTATGGCGTGGTGGTCAGCGCGCATTCCGACCCCTACGTGATGAAGATGACGGCCTCGACGCTGAAGCCGAATGACCTGGTAATCGCCATTTCCGGCACCGGCCGCACGCGCGAAGTGGTGGAAGCGGTGCAGCTGGCCAAGCACTATCGGGCCAAGGCGCTCTGCATCACTGCGCCCGACACCGACCTTGCCGCCACCGCCGACGTGGCGCTCACCGTTGATATTCCGGAATTCCCCGACCCGCTGAAGCCCACCGCTTCGCGCTACGCTTTCCTCGCCATTATCGACCTCGTTTCGAGCGCGGTCGGCACGAGGCTCGATCCCGATGCGCGCGAGACGCTGCGCCGGATCAAGTACACCGTGCTGAATCACCGCAAGGGCCGGGTGCTGGAGCCGCTGGGCGACTGAGCTTTTGGTACTTTTCGCGGCGGAGTGCCCGCTGCCCATAGTTGGGGTTTATTGATGCACGATACTGCACCCGTGGCAGCGGCGACGGCTTGGCTCGCCATGTTCAGCGACACGCTGGCCAAGGGCGACAGCGCCGCGACGCTCGAGCTGTTTGCCGAGGATTGCTACTGGCGCGACATCGTGGCGTTCACCTGGAACATCAAAACCATGGAGGGCAAAGCCGCCATCGCGGCGATGCTGCAAGCGACGCTGGGATCGACCAAGCCGTCGGACTGGCAGGTCGCCAGCGCCACGGGTGGTCCATCCGAAGCGCTGCAGGCCTGGTTCAGTTTCAAGACGAAGGTGGGGCAAGGGCAGGGCATCTTCACCCTCGAAGACGGCAAGTGCCGCACCATCCTCACCACACTGCAAGCGCTCGACGGGCATGAGGAGGCGATCGGCTTCAGCCGCGCCATGGGCGTCCGGCACGGCGCCGACCGCAATCGTGAAACCTGGTCGGAAGCGCGAGCGCGCGAGGACGCCGCGTTCGGCGCCGGCGCCGACCCCTACTGCCTGATCATCGGCGGCGGGCAGGGCGGCATCATGCTGGGGGCCCGGCTCAAGCAACTGGGCGTCCCGACTGTCATCGTCGAGAAGAACGTCCGGGCGGGCGATTCCTGGCGCAACCGCTATCGCTCGCTCGTACTGCACGACCCGGTCTGGTACGACCACCTGCCCTATATCCCGTTCCCGGCGCACTGGCCCGTCTTTACCCCCAAGGACAAGATGGGCGACTGGCTCGAGATGTACGTCAAGGTGATGGAGCTCAGCTACTGGGGCGGCACCGAGTGCATCTCGGCAAAGTTCGACGATCAAGGAAAACGCTGGACGGTCGAACTCAAGCGCGACGGCAAGCCGATCACCCTCAGGCCGACGCAACTGGTGTTCGCCACCGGCGCCTATGGGCCGCCAAAATTCATCCCCTTGCCGGGGGCGACCGGCTTCAAGGGCGAGATCATTCACTCCAGCCAGTACGCTGACGGGGCGAAGTACCGGGGCAAGAAAGCCGTGGTGATCGGCGCCGCCAGTTCCGGGCACGACGTTTCGGTCGACCTTTGGGAAGCCGGCGCCGAGGTCACCATGGTGCAGCGTTCGCCGACCACGGTGGTGCGCTCAGAAACGCTGATGGAGCTCGCCTTCGACACCTATTCCGAGGCGGCGGTAGCGGCCGGGATCGATGTCGATACCGCCGACCTCCTCGGCGCCGCGACGCCGTTTGCGCTGCAGCCGGAAAAGCAACGGGCGCTCTACGACAAGATCCGGGTCCGTGACGCAGCGTTCTACGACCAGCTTCGCGCCACCGGGTTTCTGCTGGATTTCGGCCCCGATGAAACCGGGCTGATGATGAAGGCCTATCGCACGGGCTCGGGTTACTACGTCGATGTCGGCGCCTCACAGCTGATCATCGACGGCGAGATCGGCATCAAGGCCGGGGTGGAGATCGAAACCCTCACCCCCACCGGCATTCGCTTTGCCGATGGCAGCGAGATCGCCGCCGACCTCATCATCCAGTCGACCGGCTTTCAGTCGATGCACGAGGTGGTGGCGAAAATCGTGTCGCGCGAGGTGGCGGACGAGATCGGCACTTGCTGGGGGCTGGGCTCCGGCACACGCAACGATCCGGGCCCGTGGCACGGCGAGTTGCGGAACATGTACAAGCCGGTGGCCCAGCAGAACCTGTGGTTCCAGGGTGGCAACCTGGCGCTCAGCCGCTTCTTCTCGAAATTCGTCGCGCTACAGATCAAGGCGCGCATGGAAGGTCTTGATGCGGTAGTGTACAGAACCCCATTGTAATTGAGCTATTGCAGACTCGTACCGGTCGCGAGATTGTTAACTGGCGCCCGGTACTTAAACGGCTCTATCAACGTTATCCGAGCATTCCATGAATGCTCTCGCTTTGATGGTCGCGCTTTCGAACCGGAAAAGTCTGCAACTTTTCCTGAAAACGCTCTACCGGACGACATGGAGGTTGGAATGAAACGCCTGCTCCCCGTAGTTGCCGCGACTGTGACAATGCTCCTCGCCGGTCCGGCGCTGGCCCAGCCGCTCGAGATCATCGTGCGCGGTGGCACCCCGACCTATCTGCCGACGCTGTTGCCTGATGGCGACGACTATATCTACGGCAACCCGGGCAATCCGAACTTCCCGAATTTCGATCCGGCCGCCGCGGCGATCAATGCGGAGCTCGCCATCCATCCGCGCTCGCGGCTCAGGCCCAACAACCTGTGGCTGGTGACCTCGCTGGGGTATCGCTCGGGCTCATGGACCGAGCATATGGAAGCCTGCCAGGCAGCGTTCTCGAGCTACGATCCGGTCAGCGACACGATTATCGCCGGTGGCCTGCCGCGGCGCTGCCCGCTTTGAGCGAGCGCAGCTCGATCCTACGCTAACCACCGCGGCGTCATTCCCGCGAAGGCGGGAACCCAGTGGGATCTCCGGCGTCAGCGGGTGCTGCAGCATCCCACTAGGTTCCCGCCTGCGCGGGAATGACGCCGGTGCGGGCTGATCACTGGAGAGCACCGGCGTGGTTATGCACAGCTCTCCGCCGCACGGCCGCCAGCTTTATCCGCCCGATCGGTAGCGACGCCCCCTGCGCCCTCAATGACTTAGCGCCCGTGACATCAGATCGTCACCGAGGTGTCACGGCTCGTTCATCGGGCTGAAATCCAACCGTCAAGGTCTCCGACTAGGAGTGCGCCGCTCGAGAAATCGACCGCCATTCCTCTTCTTCGGAGACATTGACGATGAAAACCACCTGGCTGCTCAGCGCAGCTCTGGCCGCGACCGCCCTGACCGCGGCTTCGCCCGCCGCCGCTGCGACCAAGTTCGAGTTCTGGTACGGCCTGTCGGGCGACCTCAGCGAACGCGTGCAGGAAATGTGCTCGCGCTTCAACGCCTCGCAGGCTGACTACGAGATCGTCTGCGTGAGCCAGGAGAACTACGAGAACAACCTGCAGAACACGATCGCCGCGTTCCGCGCCAACAAGCAGCCGACCGTCACCCAGATCTCGGACGGCGGCGTTGTCGACCTGATGCTCTCCGGCGCCTTCGTGCCGGTGCGCGAGCTGATGGAAAAGAACGGCTACACGATCGACTGGTCGAACTATTTCTCCGGCATTTCGTCGTATTTCTCGACCTCGAAGGGCGAGCTGCTCGCGATGCCGTTCAACTCCTCGACGGCGATGTTCTACTACAACACCGATGCGCTGAAGGCCGTCGGTTTCGAAGGCGCGCCGCAGACCTGGGAACAGGTCGAAAAGATCGCCACCGACCTGAAGGCCGCCGGCTACGAGTGCCCAATCGCGTTCGACCCGACCGGCACCTGGCAGTGGTTCGAGCAGTTCTCGGCTGTCCACAACCAGCCGATCGCCTCGAACGGCAACGGCTATGGTGGTCTCGACGCCGTCGTCGAGTTCAACAAGGGCAAGTTCGTCGACCAGCTCACCTGGTACAAGAAGATGGTCGATGCCGGCCTGATGGTCCACAAGTCGAAGGCCGCCGGCCAGACCCCCAACGAAGCCTTCACTGCTGGCGAGTGCCAGATGTCGTCGTCCTCGATCGCCGACCACGGCTCGTTCTCCAAGCAGGCCAAGGAAGGCGTGCATTGGGACGTGACCGTGCTGCCGATCTGGGAAGGCACCGAGCGCCACAACTCGCTCGTCGGTGGTGCCGCGCTCTGGACCCTCAAGGGCAAGTCCGAAGAAGAATACAAGGGCGCCGCGGCGTTCTACAACTTCATCGCCCAGCCGATCGAGGCCCAGCACTGGTCGACCATCACCGGCTATATCCCCGTCACCAATTCGGGCTTTGAAGCCATGATGGCGGACGGCTTCTACGATGCTCCCCCGTACAAGGGGCGCGAACTCGCCATCCAGTCGCTGACTGCCACCCCGCCGGGCGAATACACCCGCGGCATCCGCCTCGGCAATTTCGGCGCCGTGCGCCAGGAAGTTTCCAAGGCCATGCAGTCGGTGATCTTCGACGGCGTCGCGCCGCAGAAGGCACTCGATGATGCCGCTGCCCGTTCGAACGAAATCCTGCGCAAGTTCGAGCAGACCTACAAGGGTCAGCAGCTCCCCTGATCTGACGACCTGAGTTGCGCCCGGGCGGCATCCGCCCGGGCGTTCGGTTTTTCAACTAGGATATGCCTTCGATGGAACGACGCGCGGTGTACCGCAACAAGGTGCTGCCCTGGCTGCTGATCGGCCCACAGCTGCTGCTGGTGCTGGTGTTCTTCTACTGGCCGACATCGCAGGCGCTCTACTGGGCCTTCACGCTGGAACAGCCCTGGGGCGGCGGCAATCTGTGGGCCGGCCTCGACAACTTCCTCTACATTTTCCGTGACGATCGCTACTGGGGCACGGTGCTGCGCTCGGCGTTCTACGCGCTGGCGGCGACCGGGCTGTCGATGCTGGTGGCGCTGACGCTGGCGAGCTTCGTCGACCGGGCGCTGAAGGGCACCAAGCTGTTCCAGTCGGTGTTCATCTGGCCCTACGCCATCGCGGCGCCGGCGGCGGGCGTGGCCTTCCGCTTCATCTTCTCGCCGGAAGCCGGCCTCGTCGGCGCGATCAACGACATCTGGCCCGGCATCTGGGATCCGGCGACCAACGGCATCCATGCGCTGGCCATGGTGATCGTCTGCCATGCCTGGCTCGGCATCGGCTACAATTTCGTGTTCTTCCTCGCCGCCCTGCAGATGATCCCGCGCTCGATCAACGAAGCCGGCGCCATGGATGGGGCGCGGCCGTTCCGCCGCATGCTCGACCTGCAGTTGCCGCTGATCGCGCCGACGGCCTTCTTCCTGCTCATCATGAACATCATCTCGAGCTTCACCGACAGTTTCGGGCTGATCGACACCATGACCGAAGGCGGTCCGATCGGGCAGACCGAGGTGATGGTCTACAAGATCTATGTCGATGGCTTCAAAGGCCTCGACTACTCAGGCGCCGCCGCCCAGTCGATCATCCTGATGCTGCTCGTCATCGGCCTCACGTTCGTCCAGTTCAAATGGGTCGAACGCCGCGTCCACTACAACTGAGGGCCGGTCCATGATCGAACGCTCCCCCTTCTTCGACGCCCTCACCTACGCGGTGATGATCATCGGGCTCATCCTCGTGGTGATCCCGTTCTGGATCGTCATCGTCGCCGCCTCGCAATCGCTGCAGGAAGTCAGCCGCGTGCCGATCAGCCTGCTGCCGAGCGACCAGCTGTGGGTCAACCTCAGCGAGGCCTGGGACCGGGCCGACCTCGCTCCGAAAATGCTCAACAGCTTCATCGTCGCCATCGGGGTGACCGTCGGCAAGATCACGCTGGCGGCGATGTCGGCCTTCGCCATCGTGTTCTTCAACTTCAAGGCGCGGATGATCTGCTTCTGGCTGATCTTCATCACGCTGATGCTGCCGCTCGAAGTTCGCATCGTGCCGACCTACGCCATCGCCGCCAATGCGCTGCTGCCGTTCCAGGTCATCCTCGACACGTTCGGCATCACCTGGCTGGTGCAGGCGGTGTCGGGCATCCAGGTGTCGCTGAACTGGAACCTCCTCAACTCCTATACCGGCCTGATCCTGCCGCTGGTCGCCACGGCAACCGGCACCTTCCTCTACCGGCAGTTCTTCATGACCATCCCGGACGAGCTGGCGGAAGCCAGCAAGATGGATGGCGCCAGCGCCATGGAGTTCTTCTGGGATGTGCTGATCCCGCTGTCTCGCACCAACATGCTGGCGCTCGCCACCATCATGTTCGTGGGCAGCTGGAACCAGTATTTGTGGCCGCTGCTGATCACCACCGACCGGGCCAATTTCGGCACCGTGGTGATGCAGCTGAAAGCTCTCATTCCGGCCATGAACGGTACGCCCGACTGGAACGTCACCATGGCCGGCGCCCTCATCATCATGCTGCCGCCGCTACTGGTCGTTGCCTTTATGCAGCGCTGGTTCGTGCGTGGCCTGATTTCCCGCGACAAATGATTGGATAGACCCATGGCTCAGATCACCATCAAGGGCGTGAAGAAGAACTACGCCAAGACCCCCGTGATCCACGGGGTGGACGTCAATATCGAAGCGGGCGAGTTCGTCGTCATTCTCGGGCCTTCGGGCTGCGGCAAGTCCACGCTGCTGCGGATGATCGCCGGACTCGAAGAAATCTCGGGCGGCGAGATCGCCATCGGCGGCAAGGTGGTCAACGACCTCGAGCCGCGCGAGCGCGGCTGCGCCATGGTGTTCCAGAACTATGCGCTCTACCCGCATATGACGGTGCGGAAGAACATCGGCTATGCGCTCAAGGTGGCCAAGGTGCCGAAGGCCGAGCGCGACGCACGGGTGATGAAGGTCGCCGAGTCGGTTTCGCTCGTGCCGTTCCTCGACCGTCGCCCGGGCGAACTCTCCGGTGGCCAGCGGCAGCGCGTCGCCATGGCCCGCGCCATGGTGCGTGAGCCGAAAGTGTTTCTGTTCGACGAGCCGTTCTCCAACCTCGATGCCAAGCTCCGCGTTGCGATGCGCGCCGAAGTGCGGCGCCTGCATCGCGATCTCGGCGTCACCTCGGTGTTCGTCACGCACGACCAGATCGAGGCGATGACGCTGGCCGACAAGCTGATCATCATGAATGCCGGCCGGGTCGAGCAGATCGGCAAGCCGACCGAGGTCTATAACAATCCGGCGAGCCGCTTCGTCGCCGACTTCATCGGCTCGCCGGCGATGAACCTGTTCGAAGGCGAGTTCGACGCCGAGGGGCAGTTCGTCCATGGCGCCGGCGGCCGGATGAATGTCAGGCAGCTCAACGGCGTGCGTCAGCCCGGCCGCAAGGTGGTGCTGGGCGTCCGTCCCGAGGGCGTGCGTCGCACCGGCGCCGATGCGCATGGCGCGATCCCGGCGGTGGTCGACTATGTCGAAGAACTGGGCGCTTCGCGACTGATCCATGCCGATGCCAATGGCAGCCGCATCGTGGCGCTGGACAATGACAGTGCCGAGCTCAAATCCGGCACGCCGGTGCATCTCAGCCTCGCCGACAGTGCACTGCACCTGTTCTCGCTCGAAGACGGGCGCCGCATCTCGCATTGAGGCCGACCGCTTTGCCTTTCCACCCAGGAGACATTTTCATGAGCAACATCATTGCGACCGGCTTCAATGTCGGCTCGGACAATGGCGAGTTCGCCACCCTCGAAGCCGATATGCGCGCGCTCAGCGAGATGGGCGTCGATACCGTCGAGATCGGTATCACCAGCCTCGACCTCGTTGCCGGCGGCCGGATCATCAAGGAGCGTCACGAGGCGCTGCTGGCGCTGACCCGCCAGTTCGATTTTCGCTACACCGTGCACGGCCTGGTGTCGTCCAACTTCATGGACCCGTTGACACAGCGCTACCAGATCGATGCCGCCAAGGCGCTGGTGGAAGTCTCCAACTCGATCGGGGCGGGCATCCTCGTCCATCACAGCGGGAACCTCCGCGCCGAGGCGATTGCCGACTGGGCGGGTGCTGACCTGCGCGAGCGCGAAGCCCTCACCGAACTCGCCGATTTCGCTCGTCCGCACGGCGTACGCATCGCGCTCGAGAACATCTTCACCACCGAGCTCGGCCAGTATCGCCAGACCCCGACCGAAGTGGCCGAGACGGTCAAGGCGGTGAACCATTCCAACGTCGTGGCGCTGATCGACTTCAGCCACGCCTATATCGAATCGACCTTCAAGGGCCTCGACTTCCGCGCCGAAATCCGCGCCATGGCGCCGGTGGCGGGGCACCTGCACCTGCATGACTCATTCGGCCGGCCGCAGGGCTTCTACAAGCCGTTCCATCCGGCGGAAAACACCGCGATGGGCATCGGCGACCTGCATATGCCGCTCGGCTGGGGCGATATCGCCTGGGACGAGATCTTCGCCGAACTCAGCTTCCTGCCCGACACCGTCGCAATGATGGAAATCGGCCGCCGCTACCGTCGCGAACAGCCCGAAAGCCTGGCACGGGCCAAGGCGCTGAGCGGGCTCGGCGAGGCTGAGGCGATCGCGGCCGAGTAATCTCAAGCTGCCGGCGTCCACCTGGGGCGCCGGCAACTTGCCTCGTTCCCACTCGTTCGTGCACCATGGCCGGAACGAAAGGGAGCTGCACGATGGGTCTCGGGATTTCGGGCGTCTATTGCGCCACGGTGACGCCGCTCAATGCCGATCTCAGCCCGGACCTGCAGCGGCTCGGCGCACACTGCCAGAACCTGCTCGCCGAAGGTTGCCACGGCATCGCGCTGCTCGGCACCACAGGCGAAGCCAACTCGTTCTCGGTCGCTGAGCGGAAGGCCATCCTCGAGGGCGCATTGGCCGCCGGGATCACGCCGGAGCAGCTGGCGCCGGGGGTCGGCGTCGCCGCGATCCCCGAGACGGTGGAGCTCACCCGCCACGCGCTGAGCCTCGGCATCAGCCGCGTGGTGATGCTGCCGCCGTTCTACTACAAGGGTGTCAGCGACGATGGGATCTTTGCTGCCTATGCTGGGATTATCGAGGCGGTGGCCGATCCGCGGCTCAAGCTCATCCTCTACCACATCCCGCAGACCTCGGCGGTGCCGCTCAGCCGGCCGCTGGTGACGCGGCTCATCGCGGCGTTCCCCGGGATCGTCGTCGGGCTCAAGGACTCCTCGGGCGATTACGGCAACATGCAGGGCCTGGTGGAGGACAATCCCGGCTTTGCGGTGATGGTCGGGGCCGATCCGCTGCTGTTGCCGTTCCTCAAGATCGGCGGCGCCGGCTGTATCACGGCGACGTCGAACCTCGCGGCCCGAGCGTTGCACACCATCTATGACCATCATGCCGACCCGGCTCGCGCGAATGAGGTCGATGCGGCGCAGGGGCGGATCGAGGCGGCGCGAGCCATGCTCAACAGTTATGGGCAGATCCCGACCATCAAGGCGGTGCTGGCGGAGCGCGATGGCGACGACGGCTGGAGCCGGGTCCGTCCGCCGCTCATGCCATTCGCGGCGGAGAAACTCGGTGAGTTGCGCGAGCGGGTGGCGGCGTTGCCGGCGCTATAGGGCGGGGCTAGTTTCTCCGAACGTGCATCCAACACGGTTGTCATCCCTGCGAAAGCAGGGACCCAACTCACCCCTTGCGCCGCCTGATGGATGGGTCCCGGCTTTCGCTGGGATGACAGCCGGCGGGTGGGTGAGATCTGCCCCAGCCCCAATGCCGGTGCAACCCAATTGCAGACGGATCAGGTCATCTCGCGCGGTTGCTCGGCGTCGCGCGGGGCCTGCTGGCGCAGCACCAGCACGAGGCCGACCAGCGCAATGATGCCGCCCACGGCCATGCGGAGGTCAAAGCCTTCGCCGAGCAGCAGGATGCCCATCAGCACCGTCATCAGCGGCATCATCAGGCCAAGCGGCGCGACGACCGAGGCTGGGTAGCGCTGCAGGATGCCGAGATAGAGGGTGGTCGCCAGCAGGGTAACCGCGACGACCGAGAAGGCGAGAGCGGCGAAGAACGGCCAGCCGGCGCCAAGGCTTGATGTCACCGGGGTGGTTTCGGCGAGCAGTGAATAGGCCAGCATCGGTGGGGCAGAGACGAAGGCGATCCAGGCCTGCATGGTCAGGGGCTTTATGGCGCCATAGCGCTTCAGCAGCACCTGGCCCAGCGAGATGGCGATGGCCGAGACGAAGGCGAATGCCAGCCCAAGGCTGATACTGGCGCCCTCGCCATCCCACATCACGAGGATCACCCCGCCCAGCGCCAACGCAATGCCGGCGCCGCGGGCGAGGCCGACCTGCTCGCCGAGCAGCAGCACCGAGAGCAGGGCAGTGATCGGGATCGCCGTCTGCAAGACGATCGAGACGCTCGACGAGGTGGCGTGCGAGAGGCCGAGGAACATCAGGCCGAAATGGCAGGCGCCCATCAGGAAGCCGATGCCGAGGATCGGCAGCAGCGGCCGCGGCAGTGGCCTGAGCAGCGGCGAGAGGATCGCCGCGACGATCAGAAAGCGCGCCGCCGCGTAAAAGATCGGAGCGACGCCGAATTCGGAGAACAGCACCCGGCTGACGATCAGGTTCAAGGCCCAGATCAGGCAGACGGCAGCATAAAGCAGGAGGTCGAGGGGGCGCATGAAAGCTCGGAGGGGCTGACGCGGACGCGCCGGTAGCGGGCATCGCATACGAGCGCCCATCTGCCAATGGTCCTTTCGTTGCCGGTCGGTCAGTGTGCTTGGCGCCCCTCACCCTAACCCTCTCCCCCAAAGGGGCGAGGGGACGCACTTTGCACCGGCCGTGCCACCACGCCCCCTCGCCCCCTCGCCCCTCTGGGGAGAGGGCTGGGGTGAGGGGTAGCCAAGCGCACAAATCGTTCCTGTGAGAGCGTTCGCCTGCCGTTGCGTACCCGCTACGCTCGCCCTACCTCTGGGGCGACAACAGGATATTCCCGATGGATGCCGAAACCCTCGCCCCGCAAAGCGCGCCGCCGCTGGGCGTCGCGATCAAGACCGAGATCGTGGTCATCGGCGCCGGGCAGGCGGGGCTGTCCTCGGCCTATCACCTCAGGCAGCGCGGGCTCGCGGCGGGGCGCGGCTTCGTCGTGCTCGACCAATCGCCGAGGGCAGGCGGCGCCTGGCAGTTCCGCTGGCCGTCGCTGACGCTCAGCACGGTCAACCGGGTGCACGACCTGCCGGGCATGGCGTTCTCCGAGGCGGTCGATACCAGCAACGACGCGGTCGAGGCGGCGGTCGCCGTGCCACGCTACTTCGCAGCCTATGAGGAGCGCTTCGGGCTCAATGTCTATCGGCCGGTCAAGGTGAAGGTGGTGTGCCAGCGCGGCGAGCGCTTCCGGGTCGAGACCGACCGCGAGACGTTTTCGGCCCGCGGCATCATCAACGCCACCGGCACCTGGGAAACGCCCTATATTCCCGAGTATCCGGGGCGGGACCTGTTCCGGGGGCGGCAGCTCCACACGCGCGATTACCGCACGGCCGCGGAGTTCGCCGGCCAGCATGTGGTGATCGTCGGCGGCGGCATTTCGGCCATCCAGCTGCTCAATGAGATTTCGCAGGTGACCAGCACCACCTGGGTGACGCGGCGGCCGCTGCAGTTCCGCGACGGGCCGTTCGACCAGGAAGCGGGGCGGGCCGCGGTAAAGCTGGTGGAAGATCGCGTCCGCCAGGGCCTGCCGCCCAACTCGGTGGTTTCCGTCACCGGCCTGCCGCGCTCGCCGCTGATCGAGGCGATGGAGGCGCGCGGCGTGCTGAAGCGGCTGGAGATGTTCTCGGAGATCACCGAGACCGGGGTGCGCTGGGAGGACGGTAGCGAGCAGCGGGCCGACGTGATCCTCTGGTGCACCGGCTTCCGCTCGTCGCTCGACCATCTGGCGCCGCTGCTGCTACGCGAAGCCTCGGGCGGCATCCTGATGGGCGGCCGGCTGGCGACAGAGGTGGTCAAGGATCCGCGCATCCACCTCGTCGGCTACGGCCCCTCGGCCTCGACCATCGGCGCCAATCGGGCGGGTGCGGTGGCGGCTAGCGAGTTGATGGGGACGCTGGGGGTGAGTTGAAGCTGCGGTGCCAGCTGACCCCCACCCCTGTCCCCTCCCCCTGAAGGAGGGGGAGGGAGACGCCTCCTCTGGCATTGGTGTTTTGGTCTCCCTCCCCATTTTTAGGGGAGGGGACAGGGGTGGGGTCAGCCCTCACCGGATGTCCGGGAATCCCACTTCAGAAAACGAAAAGGGGCGCGCCGAAGCGCGCCCCGATTGGTCCGCCGACTGATCGGCTCCGGCCTTACTTGGCGCAGATACCCGGGTCCTCGAGGGTGCAGAGGTCGAGGCCGGTGAACTTCGGATCCTCGACGGTTTCGCCCTTGATCAGGCTGATCAGGATATCGGGCGCCTCGTTGCCCATCTGGTACGGCCGCTGGCCGATCTGGAAGTGGCTGCGGCCCTCACGGAACGCCTGGGTCTGCGGCGGCAGCGTGTCGCCGGCGATGATCACCAGATCCTTGGACTTCAGCCGATCCATGACCTGGTCGGTGTTCTGGGCATAGGCCTGCGGGCCGAACTGAGCCCAGCCGCCGACGAGAACGAAGGCATCGAGATCGGGCTGCGCGGTGAAGACGTCGGCCATCTGCTGGTTGGCAGTGGGGATGTCGTCATTGGTATAGGTCGGGCAGCCATCGGCCTCAGTCCAGCCGTTGGTGTTGTTGAGCTTTTCGGTGCCCTTGGCGCCGGCAATGGTGTCGCGGAAGCCCGCGGCGCGCTCGTTGATGTTGGCCGCTGCGACGTTGCCGAGCTGCAGGCAGACGGTGCCGCCTTCCGGCTTGAGCTTCTTCAGCTCGGTCGCCATGCCGACACCCATGTCGTAGTTGTTGGTGCCGAAATAGGTCTTGCGCAGCGCCTTGTCCTCGGGGAGGAGGTCGGCGTCCACCGTGATGATCGGCATGGTCGGCGCGGCGGCCTTCAGCATGTTGGCCATGGCCGGGGCATTGGACGGCGAGATGGCGATGCCGGCCACGCCCTTGCTGATCAGATCCTGCACGATCTGCACTTCGCCGGCTTCGTCCGAGCTCAGCGCCGGGCCGGTGTAAAGGCAGGTATATTCGCTGTCGGCGTGCGCCGTGTTCCAGTCGGCACAGCCCTGGCCCATCACCGTGAAGAACGGATTGTCGAGGCCTTTGACGACGACGGCCAGGATTTTCTTGTCCTGCGCCATGGCGCTGCCTGCGAGCGCGACGGCAAGGGCCGCGCCGGCAAGCACAAATGTAGTCTTACGCATAAGTCTTCCTCCCTCGGGTTCAGTCTTGGCCTGCTTGGCGCAGGCCCTCGGTCGAGCCCGACTAACGTACCTCAACGGCGAGAGGTCCCTAGCCGCCCGCTGATACGTCTGCCGTCTCGATGAGCTCCTCAATGCTCGCGCGAGCCTTCTCATGGGCCGTTGCTGGCCGCGGTGCTTCGCATGTCGAAGCGGATACTGAGGCGGCTTGTGACAATAGTCAATCGGGCTGATGCACGTGCACATTCAAGCGCATCAAGTTGTCAGATACGTGGATAAAGACGTTGGAAAGACTGGTTAAACAGCAACCTCACTGACGTTTTTTGCGGGTGCGGAGTGGATGCTCAAAGTCGATTGACGCTTGGCGCGGCATCCCGCATAGATTTGCCCGCGACATCTAGCGGAGGGCGGAGCCTTCCAGCCTTGGGAGGGGCAACGATGGCGGTTCTCGAGCTGGCGAACATCGCCAAGCACTATGGTGCTATCACCGCGCTGACCGATATTTCACTGACGCTGAACGCCGGCGAAGTGGTCGGGCTGGTGGGCGACAACGGCGCCGGCAAGACGACGCTGGTCAAGATCATCGCCGGCAATTTCCACCCATCCGAAGGCAGCATCAGTCTCGACGGGCAGGTGGTGCAACTGCACGGTCCGAAGGACGCGCGCTCCAAGGGGATCGAGATCGTCTACCAGGACCTGGCGCTGGCCGATAACCTCACGGCGGCGGCCAATATCTTTCTCGGGCGCGAGCTCACCACTATCGCCCGCACGCCACAGGAAGCCGAGCTGCCGTTCAGCAAGCGGCGGCGCGGCTGGCGGCTGTTCGTGCCGGAAATCCTCGACTATGGCGCGATGTACAAGAAGGCGGGCGAGCTGTTCGCCGAACTGAAATCGGAAACGCGGCCGCGCGACCTGGTGCGACGCATGTCGGGCGGGCAGCGCCAGGCGGTCGCCATCGCCCGCACCCGGCTGTCCAACCCCAAAATCGTCCTGATGGACGAGCCGACCGCGGCGATCAGCGTGCGGCAGGTGGCTGAGGTGCTGAACCTGATCCGCCGGCTCAAGGAGCAGGGCATCGCGGTGGTGCTGATCAGCCACCGTATCCCCGACGTGTTCGCCGTATGCGACCGGCTGGTGGTGCTGCGGCGCGGCCGCAAGGTTGCCGACAAGCGGGTTGCCGATTCCTCCCCCGAGGAAGTGACCGGATTGATCACCGGCGCGCTGCAGAGCGCTTGAGGAGCTTGCCGAAATGACCACCGACACCTCACTCAAGGATGCCATCGACCAGCAGACGCATCGCGGCTTCCTGGCGTGGCTGATCAGCCGGCAGATCTTCTGGATCCTCTTGGCCGTGATCATCGCCATCATCGCGATGATGCTCTTGACCAAGACCTTCGCGACGCCGCAGAACCTGTTCAACGTCACCCGCAACTTTGCCTTTGTCGGCATTGTCGGGCTGGGGATGACGGCAGTGATTATCACCGGTGGCATCGACCTGTCGGTCGGCGCCACGGTGCTGATCTCGGCAATGACCACCACCATCATCATGCACGCGGGCCTGCCGATCACGTTGGCCATTCCGGCCTCGATCGCCGCGTCGCTGCTGGTCGGCCTGATCAACGGCGTATTGATCGCCATTGTCGGCATGCCGGCCTTCGTCGTGACACTCGGCATGATGTCGATCGCCCGCTCGATCGGCATGGTGATGTCGAACAATGCGCTGATCTACGAGTTCGGTCCGGACCAGGCGATCCTGTTCAGTATCGGCGGCGGCTCCGTGGTTGTCGGGGGCCTGCCGATCCCCAATCCGCTGATCGTCATGGTGCTCTTGGCGCTGATCACCGGCTTCGCGCTGCGCTGGACCCGCTGGGGCAGGCACCTCTACGCCATTGGCGGCAATGAGAAGGCGGCAGTCCTCACCGGTGTTCCGGTCAAGGCAGTGAAGATCTCGGTCTATATGTTCGTGGCGTTCTGCGCCGGCCTTACCGGGTTCCTGCAGACCGGCTGGCTCGGCTCGGTCACCACCGGGTTCGGCACCGGGCTCGAACTCACGGTGATCGCCGCGACCGTCATCGGCGGGGCCAGCCTCGCCGGCGGCACCGGTACGGCGCTGGGCGCCGTGGTCGGCGCGGCGCTCATCGAGATCATTCGCAACAGCCTGACGCTGCTCGGCATCAGCACGTTCTGGCAGGGCACGTTCGTCGGCTCGTTCATCATCCTGGCCGTGGCGTCGAACCTGCTGCGCAACAAGGACACCGGGGAGTAACCCGACGACGAATTCCCGCCGGCGGACGCGCCGGCGGGATGGCACCGTTCTCTCTTGGTGCCGGGTTGAGATACGTACCTCAGCTTCGACGGAAGCAGACGCGACCCTGGAGCGCTTTCAGGAAAAGTTGTGAGACTTTTCCGGTTCGAAAGCGCGACGAAGTCAAAAGACTCTGGGGACCGGAGGATGGGGTACGGGACGAAACCAACAGCGCCGCCCGATGGCGGCCAGGGAGGAATGATGAAGAGCCTAGTCAGTATCGCGGTGCTCGTGACCGCTGGTGTCCTGCTAGTCGGCGGCGCCGTCGCGCAGGAGAAAAAGCAGCTTGCCTTCGTGGTGAATGCCTCGTCCGACTTCTGGAAGCTGGCGGAAGCCGGGGTGAAGAAGGCGCAGGCCGAGCTGCCCAACTATGAACTGCAGTTCCGCTATCCGGCGCAGGGTACCGCCGCGCTGCAGAATGCGCTGATGGACGACCTCGTCGCCGCCGGCACCGATGCGATCATGATCTCGTCGGCCGACCCGAAGAACTCGATCGACGCGTTCAACCGCATCGCGGCGCAAGTGCCGCTGTTCACCACCGATTCCGACGCTCCGGCGTCGAACCGTCTCGCCTATCTCGGCTCGTCCAACACGCTGGCTGGCGTGCAGGCGGGCGAGGAGATGGTCAAGGCGCTGCCCAATGGCGGCAAGTGCATGGGCTTTGTCGGCTTCCTCGGCGCCGATAACGCGGTCGAGCGCATCGCCGGCTTCCGCCAGGCCATCGAAGGCAAGGGCATCGAGCTGGTCGACGTGCGCGGCGACGATGTGGACTTCACCAAGGCCCGCACCAATGTCGACGATGTGCTGGTGGCCAACCCCGAGATCACCTGCATGGTCGGGTTCTATTCGTACAACCCGCCCAAGATCTATGAGGCGCTGCAGGCGGCCGGCAAGCTCGGCCAGATCACCGTGGTGGCGTTCGACGAAGATCCGGTGACGCTGGGCGCGGTGAAGGAAGGCTCGTTTGCCGCCACCATCGTGCAGCAGCCGTTCGAGTGGGGCTATCAGGGAATGAAGCTGATGGCCGCCTATCTCGAAGGCGACAAGTCGGGCATCCCCGAGGACAAACTGATCATCGTGCCGACGGCCGTGATCAACAAGGACAATGTCGACGCCTTCTCGGCCGACCTCAAGGCCAAGATCAGCGGCGGCTGACATTGACTGGCGGCAGGCGGCCAAAGGCCGTCTCCGCGGGCGCGGGCGGCAGGGGGCTGTCGTCCGCGTCTTCTGGTGCTAGCGTTCTACGGTTCCAGGTTTTCTTGGGGGAACGCGCGGGGAGGTGGTATGCTCGATAGCCGCGATCAAGAAGCGCCCGCGCGGGCCTTCCTGAAGCTCTCAGCCGTTCGCAAAACCTATCCGGGCGTGGTGGCGCTCGCCGGCTTCGACATGCTGGTCGGGCCAGGCGAGGTGATCGGCCTCGTCGGTGAGAACGGCGCCGGCAAATCGACGCTGATGAAGATCCTGGGTGGGGTCACGGTGCCCGACAGCGGCACCATCGAGATCGACGGCGCGCCCTATGCCGGGCTCAGCGTCGGCGGTTCGATGAAGGCGGGCATCGCCTTCGTCCACCAGGAACTCAACCTGTTCGACAATCTGGACGTCGCGGCCAATGTCTATATCGGGCGCGAGCCACGGCGGGGCGGGGTGCTGAACCTCGTCGACGAAAAGCAGATGCGCGCCGATGTGCTGCCCTACCTGAAGCGGCTCGGCGCCAATTTCGCGCCCAACACGCCGGTAGCGAAACTGTCGCTGGCGCAGCAGCAGATGGTGGAAATCGCCAAGGCGCTGTCGGTGAATGCGCGCCTCGTCATTCTCGACGAGCCGACCTCGTCGCTGCCTTTGGCCGAAACCGACAAACTGCTCGAGGTGATCGCCGGCCTCAAGGCCGAGGGCATTGCGGTGATCTTCATTTCGCACCGGCTGCACGAAATCGAGCGGGCCTCAGACCGCGTGCTGGTACTGCGCGACGGGGTGCTGGTGGGCGAACTGAAGAAGGCCGAGATCGACCACGACCGCATGGTCAAGCTGATGATCGGCCGCGACCTCAAGGTGGCCTATGCGGCGCCCAAGCTCGACAAAGGCGAGGTGGTGCTGGCGGCGCGCGGCATCCGCACTGCGGCTTACCCGACCCGTGACGTCGGGCTCGAACTGCATGCGGGCGAAATCCTGGGGCTGGCGGGGCTGGTCGGCTCCGGCCGCACCGAGCTGGCGCGGGTGCTGTTCGGGGTCGACCCGCTCTATGCGGGCACAGTGACGCTCAATGGCGAGCCGGTGACGCTGCGTAACGCCTCGGACGCCGTGGCGCGCGGCATTTTCCTCGTGCCGGAGGATAGGAAGGGCGAGGGTATCCTGCTCGACCTGCCGATCTCGGAGAATATCAGCCTGCCCGATCTCGACGCCTATGCCCGCAGCGGGCTGGTGTCGCCGGCTTTGGAGCGGGTGCAGGCGGAGCGCAGCCGTTCTGAGCTCGGCATCAAGGCGCCGACGGTCATGACCCGGACCGGGAGCCTGTCGGGCGGCAACCAGCAGAAGGTGGTGCTGGCCAAGTGGCTGGCCATGCGGCCCAAGGTGCTGATCTTCGACGAGCCGACGCGCGGCATCGATGTCGGGGCCAAGGCGGAAATCTATCGGCTGATGCGCGGGCTCGCCGATGCGGGTGTCGCCGTGCTGATGATCTCGTCGGACATGGAAGAAGTGATCGGCGTGTCGGACCGCATCGCGGTGATGCACGAGGGCCGGATTTCAGGGCTGCTCGGGCGCGCCGAGTTCAGCGAAGAAAACGTGCTGCGGCTGGCGGTGGGCAAGCCGTTGGCGAAGGCCGGGTGAGGGGAAACGGATGAACAAGAAGGATCTGGGCCTGCTCGCCCTCATCGTCGTCGTCGGCTTCGTGGTGTATCTGCGCAACCCCGCCTTTCTCGGCCCGCAGAACCTTGCCAATACCGCCAATCTGATCGGCCTGTTCGGGCTGTTCGCCATCGGCCAGGGGTTTGTCATCATCACCGGCGGCATCGAGCTGTCGGCCGGCTCGATGATCGCGCTGCTCGGCGTGCTGTTCGTCGACCTGGTCGGCGCCAAGGGCGTGCCGTGGCCGATTGCCTTCGCCATCGTCATGGTGCTCGGGCTTGCCCTGGGGCTGGCGCATGGCCTCTTGATCACCAAGCTGAAGATGCAGCCCTTCGTGGTGACACTCTGCGGCCTGTTGATCTATCGCGGCGTGGCGCGCGGCTATACCGCCGACGCCACGGCCGGCTTCCCGTTCGGCAGCGAATATCCGGGCCTCGATTTCTTCGTCGCCCGCATCGGCGGTATCCCGGTCTCGGTCTATGTGCTGGCGGTGGTGGCGGTGATCGCCTGGTTCACGCTGCACCGTTCGGTGTTCGGCCGCTATCTCTTCGCCATCGGCAAGAACGAGGAGGCGGCGCGCTTCTCGGGTATCCGCACCGATGTGGTGGTCACCTCGGCCTATGTGATCTGCGCCGGGCTGACGGCTTTGGCGGCGATCTTTTTCGCCATGTACACCCGCTCCGTGCAGCCCTCGTCGCAGGGCAATTTCTATGAGCTCTACGCCATCGCCGCCGCGGTGCTCGGCGGCTTCTCGCTGCGCGGCGGCGAGGGGTCGATCGTCGGGGTGATCCTCGGCACCATCCTCTTGCAGGAATTGCAGAACCTCGTGAACCTCCTCGGCATTCCCTCCTCGCTCAACTTCGCGGTGATGGGCGGGGTGATCCTCATCGGCGTCCTGGTCGACCAGCAATGGGGCGTGTTCCGGGCGCGGCGGCGCATCGCCGAGGCGGCGCGCAGCAGCGAGGAATTTTCGCCAAAGCCGGGGGAGTGACTGGCCCTACCGGACGCAGTGATTAGGCTGGTCGCCAACCCACCCACCGGCTGTCATCCCAGCGAAAGCTGGGACCCAACTCGCCTCCGGCACGGGCTGTGAAATGGATCCCAGCTTTCGCTGGGATGACATCGCGGGTGGGGTGACAGCAGTGGGTCAGCTCCACGAGTCGACAGTCCGCCCTCTACCCCTCAACCCGCTCCATCAACCCTTCTTGCCGAATATCGACATACTGCCCGGCGAGGTCGTCGGCGGCGCCGCTGGCCAGCCAGGCGATGACCCGGGCGGGGCGCTCGGGCGGTTGCAGGTTTTCGCGCGGCACATCGGAGATCTGGTTGATCTTGGCGGCACGGATGGCCGCCTGCATGTCGGTATCGACGAGGCCGGGCGCGAAGGCGAAGCCGCGGAGGCCGATCTCGGCGCCTTCGAGTTCGATCGAACGGGTCAGCATCATGAGTGCGGCCTTGCCGGCGCAATAGGCTGACCAGCCCGACATGGCGTGGTTGGCGGCGCCGCTCACCACATTGACGACACGGCCGCCCTCGAGCGCCGGCCAGAGTGCCGCGACCAGCGCGGCGGGGCCGCTGACATTGACGGTCAGCGACCGGTCGAAGGCCAGCGGGTCGAGCGCGCTGAGCCTGGCCATCGGCTCGATGGTCGCGGCATTGTTGACGAGGATGTCGACGCGGCCATGGAGCGCCAGCGCCGCGGCGGCGCGCTCCGGAATCCCGGCGAGGTCGCCGACATCGAGGACGAACTCGCTGGCCTTGCCGCCCTTGGCGGTAACCGCGGCAACGACCTCGGCGCAGTCGCCGGGTTTGCGGCCGGAGGCGATGACTGTGGCGCCGAGCTCGGCCAGTGCCAGCACAATGGCGGCGCCGAGGCCGGCCCGTGCGCCGGTGACCAGCGCGACTTTGCCTTGCAGTGATCCGCTCATTTCGTCGGGCCTCGCTGAGCTGCGGCGCGAACGGAGTCCGCACTGGGCGTCGAGGCATAGGCCTGGAAGCCGCCGGTGATGTTGATCAGTTCGCCGGTGACGAAGCTGGTGTCGGGGCCCATCAGCCAACTGACACCGCCGGCCACATCCTCTGGGGTGCACCAGCGGTGCAGTGGGATGGTCGCCACCACATCGGCTTCGAAATCGTCCCAGCTCTTGCCGAGCTTTTCGGCCTTGGCGCGGAAGGCCTTCTCCATGCCGGTGCCGGGGCCGACATGGCCCGGGGCGATGGCGTTCACCCGCACGCCGCTCGATGCCATCTCGATCGCAAGGCACTGGGTCAGGCCCCAGATGGCGTTCTTGGAGGCGAGGTAGGCCGACGAGAACGGGTTGCCGAAGCCGAGCTTGGTGATGATGTTGACGATCTGGCCGCTCTGCTGCGCCGCCATGATGCGCGCCGCTTCGCGCGACATCAGGAAGGTGCCACGGGTGTTCACCGAAAAGATCCGGTCCCAATCCTCGACGGCGGTTTCGACCACCAGCGCCTGCATGTGGATGCCGGCATTGTTGACGACGCCGAACAGCCCGCCATGGCGCGCCGCGACGGCTTTGACGCCTGAGATCACCGAGGCTTCGTCGCCGATGTCGATCAGCTCGAACTCGCAGCCGATGGCGGCGGCGGCGCTCTCGGCGACGGCGCGGTCACGATCGGCGATCACCACCTGGTGGCCGTCGGCATGGAGGCGCCCGGCAATGGCGCGGCCGATGCCGCCGCCTCCGCCGGTGACGATGATAGCTGCAGAACTCACGGGGCACTCCAGGCGCGGAACAGGTCGCGCAGTTTCACGGTCTCGGTCAGCACGTCGTCGTGCAGCGTATCGAAATAGCCCTGGTGGACGACTTCGGCAGCTAGCCATCCGTCGTAGCCGGCATCGCGCAGCGTGGCGAAGAGCGCTGGGAAGTTGAGCGTCCCCTGGTCGAGCTTGGTCTGCAGGGCGCCGGGTCGCGCCTGCCGCAGATGCACATGGCCGGCCCAGCGGGCCAGAACGTCGATCTCATCCTGGCGGTAGCCGGAAACGGCGAAATGCGCGTAGTCCAGCGCCAGCTTCACCCCGGGGGCGCGCTCGCAGAGCTCGGCGGTGATGGCGGGGCTCTCGAGGTAGGAATGGACGTGCGGTTCGACGCAGACGGTGACGCCGGTATTCGCCGCGAGATCGAGCAGCGGCTTCAGCGACTCGACGGTTTCGGTGAGCCCCTGGGCGCGGCTCTGCGCGCCGTTGATCACGCCGGGGAGGATGAACACTGTTGGCGAACCGATGCCGACGCAGAACTTCAGCACGGCGGTGAAATCGGCGGTGTTCTTGGCGCGGTTGGCGGGGTCGGCGAGGTTGCGGTCGACGACGGAGTTGCCGAACAGGTGGTAGAGGTTGGCGACGGGTAGCGGCAGGCGTTTCCGCACCTCGTCGGCATAGGCCTCCGGCGCTGCCAGCAGCCGCGCGCGATCGAGGGCGGAGCGGTAGAAATAGCCGACATCCAGCCCTTCGATGCCGAGCAGGTTGGCCAGTCCGCCGACCTCGTCGAGCGTCAGTTCGGGGAAGGACCAGCTGGTGACGCTGAGCTTCACAGCACGTCCTCCAGGCGCCCCGATCTCGCCGAGCGGTACATGGCATCGAGCAGCACGCTCGAGCGCATGCCGACCACGCCATCGGCAGGGTTCGGCAGCTTTTCGCCGCGCGCCAGGTCGACCAGGAGGGTAATCGGCGCCACCTGCTCATAGGCGCCGGCATCGGGGCCGAGATCGGCGATGTGGGTCTTGCCGTCGTGACGGATCACCTCGACCCGGGCGCGTTCGATATCGAACAGCATCATGCCCTCGGTGCCGAAGATGCGGATGTCGATCTGGTAGCCACGCGACTTGGGCACGGTGGCCGAGCCCGACAGCGCCATGGTGGCGCCATTGGCGAATTCGACCACGGCGGCGTCGTAGAAATCGACGCCGGCAGGGGAGAGGCCGGTCTTCGCGAACACCTTGGCCGGGTCGAGATCGATGATGCGGAACAGCGCGCCGAGCCCGTGAGTCAGCTGGCCCCAGCCATAACCACCGGATTTCTTCGGGTCGGCCCAGGTGGAGACCGGCGGGCGGAACAGGTGGTCCTTGGTCTCGACCATCGGCTCGCCGCCGAACAGGTCGGCCAGCGCCGAGGCCATCTGCGCCACCACGTGGCGGACTTCGCCGACCCAGCCATCCTTCACCAGTTGATGGGCGGTCTCGACGATGGGCCGGAAGTTCCAGCCATAGGGCAGGATGATCTGGGTGTGGTTGGCGTTGGCGGTGGCCAGCAGGGCGCGGGCATCGGTAGCGCTGGTCGCCATCGGCTTTTCGATCAGCGTCGGCAGGCCGCGCGACAGCGCCAGCTGCGCATGCTCGGCGTGGAGGATGTGCGGCGAGGCGACGACCACGCCGTGCAAGGTTTCCGTGGCCAGCATTTCCGCCGCATCGAAATACGGCTTCACCCCGGGAAAGCTCGCGACGACCTTTTCCATGCCATCGGCATCGGGGCGGTTCACCGCGACGATTTCGACATTGGGGTTGGCGCGCAAAGCGGGGATGTGGCTGAGGGTCGCCCACCAGCCGGCGCCGATGACGCCGATATTGACCTTGTCGCTCAAACTGTCCTCCCAGGGATCGGCGCTTATGCGCTCTTGCCCAGATAGTCGTGGATGATCTCGCCGGTGACGAGAGTGAAATCGGCGCGCCAGTAGAAGGCCTCGAGCGGTTCGACCACCGGCAGGCGGAACACCGGCGCCTGGGCGTTGGGCCGCAGCTCCACCGTCGCGGGCCCACGCCAGCATTCGTGTACCTTCACGTCGGTGAGTTTGCGCGAGGTGATCTGGCGGATCGCCGGAGTGCCGTCGATGTGGTTGATGGCCTTCAGATTGAGGTTGGTGCCGTAATCGAAATGCGCCTTCATCAGCGCCGGGTCGACCGGCTGCTGCTTGTAGGGGGTGGTGACGGTGATGACGTCGATGCCGTTGCGCTCGACCCCGCCGACCATCAGGTCGCCACGGAACTCGAGGAACGGGTTGGCGAGTTTCTTGGGTTGGCCATGCACCTCGCGGCCATGCGCCACGCCGCCATCCGAGGCAAGGAACAGGTAGGGCGAGTAAGCGCCGGAGCGGCCGTTGGGAAGCTTGGCGCCGAACATCACGTTGGCCTCGTGATAGGGCCCGATCCAGCTGGTGTCGTTCATCTTGTAGATGTGGACGCAGACCACGTCGCCGGTAGCTTCGACCGGCGGCGGGGCGAGGAACTGCATCGCCTTGGGGTCGGTGCGCCAGAACACCGTCAGCACTTCGGCATTACGGAAGGTGAAGGGGAAGGGCGGGATGAACGGCGCGTCCCACGGGGTGGAAAAGCCACCGGCGAGGATGTCGGCTTCGGTGACCTTGTCGAGGCCCCAGCGTCTTTCGGTCATTCGTCTTTCGCCTTCATCGTAGCCTCGGTGGATTGCAGCACATGGTCCATGTGGGTGACCATCGCCTGTCGTGCCGCCGCAGCATCGCGCCGCCGGATCGCTTCGACAATGATGCGATGGTCGGCAATCGAGGTCGAAATGACGTTGGGCGTTTCCGACGCCGTCTTCCTGAATTCCTGGCCGAGCACGTTGAGGCTCTGGGCGGCGCGCGACAGGAACTCGTTGCCGGCGAGTTCGCCGAGCCGGCGATGGAAGGCGGTATCGACGTCGCGATAGCGCGCCGGCTCGAGCTTGGCTTCTTCCTGCGCGGCGATCAGCGCGTCGAGTTCGTCGAAGGCTGCCGCGTCGCCGCGGCTGGCGGCGAGCGCCGCGATCTCGCCCTCGATCAGTTTTCGCGCTTCGTACAGCTTTTCGACCTCGGCAGCGCGCAGCGTCAGGAAGAAGGTCAGCGGCGCGAGGAGGTCCGAGGCTTCGAGCTGCGAGACGAAGACGCCGCCGCCATGCCGCACCTCGATGACCCCGAGCACGGCAAGGGCGCGCAAAGCTTCGCGCAGGGTGGGGCGGGAAACGTCGAAGGTTTCGGCGAGCTTGCGCTCGGGTGGCAACTGGTCGCCGGGCTTCAGGTTGCCTGCCGTGACGAGGCCGAGCAGGCGCGCCACCAGCATCTCGGTCAGGCCGGAACGGCGCAACGGCACTTCGCCGCTGAGATCACTGATCGGCACTGTCTAGGCTCCCCGATGCGGCTTGGCTCGCCGTCTCTCGTGTAAGTGGCCAAGTGGTCTGACCACTTCTTGACCTAGCAGCGCCCTCGGTGCTAGTCAACGCCAAGCAGGGCCGGGCAACAGGCCGTCGAGGGAGATGCCGCAATGCGCGTGGGCCAGATTACCAGCCACGTGATCCGCTATGCCGACACCAACGACCACGGCAACCTGCGCCAGACGGTGCTGGTCAAGGTCGAGACGGTGGATGGCGTGGTCGGCTGGGGCGAGGGCATCGCCATGTGGCCGGAGGCCTGCTGGGCGACCAAGACCTTGATCGATACCGGCTTCGGGCCGCTGCTCGCTGCTGCCGGCGAGATCAGCATCACGACAGCCTGGGAGAAGATGCGGGCGCATGCCTGGTGGTACGGCGAAGGCGGCATTGCCTGCTTCGCCTATTCGGCGCTCGACATGGCGCTGTGGGATATCGAGGGCAAGCGTGAGGGCAAGCCGCTCTATGAGCTGCTGGGCGGCAAAGCGCATGAGAGCCTGCCGGCCTATTCCTCCAGCCACGTCAACAAGGCGACACGGGCGCTGTGCGTCGAGGAGATCGTCGGCTACCAGGCCGAGGGTTATCGCGGCGCCAAGCTCGGCTTCGGCAAGCGCGGCCTCTCCAATATCGGGCAGGACCCGGACAACGACGTCGCCTTCGTGCGCGAATTGCGGGAGGCGCTCGGGCCCGACTTCGAGATCATCGTCGATGTCGGCAACGGGGTGAAATGGGACCGCGATACCGGCATCGCGACGACGCGGCGGATGGCCGAGTACGATATCGGCTGGATCGAGGAGCCGTTCTATCCGACCCGCATCGACGACTACCGGGCGTTGAAGGCGGCGCTGCCCAACATGCCGATTGGTACCGGCGAGCGCGAGTTCACCGTCACCGGCTACCAGCGGCTGATCGAGACCGGCACAGTCGATGTGCTCGGGGTCGACCCGTCGCGCGCCGAGGGGGTCACCGGGTTCTCGAAGATCGACGCGCTGTGTGGTGCGGCGGGGATCACCATCAATGCTCATGCCTGGAGCACGGCGATCCTCAGTGCGGCGAGCCTCCACCTGTCGCTCTGCTCGCCCAATGCGCGGCTGTTCGAGTTCAAGCCGATCCCGGTCGTGGTGCAGACGGACCTGGTCGACGAACCGATCCGCCAGCAGGGTGGATTTGCCTACGCACCGACGCGTCCGGGGCTTGGGATCGAGGTGGATGAGGCGGTGGTGAAGGCGTTGAGCCTTGGGTAGGGCGGGCGGCTACTCGGCAGTTCCAGATAGTTCGGCGCGGGAAGAGTACCCCCACCCCTGTCCCCTCCCCGCAAGGGGGACGACAAGAGGTCGCCCCGAGGGGAGGGAGACGCTCTCACCAGTGCCAGTGTTTTGGTCTCCTCCCCCCTTGCGGGGGAGGGACAGGGTGGGGGGAATCTTCCCGCGCCGGCCCGTCAGCCGCACTGATCTGACTTCTCCTGAGCTAGAGCTAAAGCTCCAAAATCCGCCGCACCTCTCCCGCCAGCGCCAGGCCGAGCGTCTCGTGTGCGCCGGCGTCGAGATGGATGCCGTCGTCGTCGCTCGAGCTGATGACGCTGCCGGCGTCGAAAAAGTGCACGCCATAGGCCTTGGCGACGCGGGCGTATTCGGCGGCGAATTTCTGCGATTTGGCGCTGCCGGCTTCGAACATTTCGGTGAGCCAGGTGAGCCTCGCCAGCGGGGCGGGCGACACCAGCAGCACTTCGGGGGCGAGGCCCTCGGGACCGGCAGTGGAGCGGCGCACCAGGTCGGCGAGCTTGCCGGCGCCATCGGCGATATCGCCCGCAGTCATCGACAGCCGCGCCTTCAGGTCGTTGGTGCCCAGCATGATGATCACCAGGTCGAGCGGCATGTGGGTGATCAGCGACACCGGCAGGTAGCGCTCACCGTTGCGGATCTCGCCCTCGATCGGATCGTCGACGCAGGTGGTGCGGCCGTTGAGCCCCTCCTCGAAGACGTTGACGCCGGCGCCGAGCGCCGCCTGCATGATGCGCGGCCAGCGCTGAGTGAGGCCGAAGCGGCCGCCGGCGCCGCGATAAGGCTGGGGCACGGCGCCCCAGGTATTGGAATCGCCATAAGCCAGCACCGACAACGGTGCGGACGCCTGATCTGCCATTCGGACCTCCCGTTTTCGCTAGCCGTACGGTCAAGCGCGAGGAGAGGTCAACGCATAATTGGTCTGACCAAATAGCCAGAACTGGCTTGCGCCCGGAAAATGGACGCGATATGAGCTTGGATAATTGGACTGACCAATTGTCCAATACAAGGGAGAGAGAACATGCGACTGAAGAGTCTGCGCCTGGCTGCGATCGCCGGGCTGACGGCGGCCCTTATGTCGGGCGCCGCCTTCGCCGAGGATTTCCACGGCTTCGATCCGACCAGTTTTGACGGCAACATGGTGAGCGCCGAGCAGCTCGCTGCGATGGTGGTCGACGCGATCGCCGCCAATGCGCCGCGCAACGGTCAGAAGCTGACCATCGGCTTTGCCAACCTGCAGCGCGATATCTCGTTCTGCCTCAAGGTGGAGCAGGGCATCGTCGCCAATGCCGAGGCCGCGGGCATCGACCTGCAGATCGTCGATAACCGGCTCGACGGCGCCACGGCGCTGGCCAATGCCGAGAGCTTCCTGCAGCGCAATGTCGACTTCGTCATCGAATTCCAGACCGATGCGAATTTCGGCGCCACCATCATGCAGAAGATGAACGAGGCCAACACCAAGGTCATCGCCATCGACATCCCGATGCCGGGCGCCACCTTCTTCGGCGCCAACAACCCGAAGTCGGGCTTCATGGGCGGCGCCTATCTCGGCCAGGCGGCGATCCAGAAGTTCGGCGCCGACAAGGTGAAGACCGGCTACCTGGTGGTCGGCGAGTTGCCGCAGTCGGGCGCCGTGCCGGCGATGCGCACCAACGGCCAGGTGGCCGGCTTCAAGGGTGCCGTCGGCGAGTTCGCCGATGCGCAGGTGATCAAGATCGACACCAAGAATACGCTGGAAGAGAGCTTCACCCAGATGAACAACGTTATCGGGCGGATTCCCGAGGGCGTGCCGATCATGGTGACGGCGATCAACGACCAGGCGGCGACCGGCATGCTGCGCGCCGTCAAGCAGGCGGGCCGCGAGGCCGACCTGATCGTCGTCGGCATGGGCGCCGACGAAATCCAGACGCTGATCGACGAGCCGGCCTTCGTCGCTTCGGTGGGCTATTTCCCCGAGCGCTACGGCAACTTCCTCGTGCCGCTGGCCCTGATGGAGCTGGCCGGCAAGGAGGTTCCGGACACCGTGCTGATGACCCACTACATGGTCACCGACGGCAATGTCTGCGAGTTCTACAAGGACTTCGCCTGCTCGGCGACGCCGGATGCGATCACCTTCGAGCTGCCCGAGGACGCCTACAAGGCCCACCTCGAGGAGATCCGCAAGCTCCCCGAGCTGCAGGATTCGCTCAACCTGATCCCGACCAACTGACCCTGACTTGGGACGGTGGCATCAGCCGCCGTCCCGATCTTTTCCGGCAGGTTATCGTATGTCCAGCACAGCACGGCTTTCGATGCGCGGCATCGACAAGTCCTTCGGCGGCGTCCCGGTGCTCAGCAATGTCGAGCTGACGCTCGAAGCGGGCGAGGTCGTCGCATTGCTCGGCTCGAACGGCGCCGGCAAATCGACGCTGGTGAAGATTCTCACCGGGCTCTACAGCCGCGATGCCGGGATCGTCGAAGTCGATGGCCAGGCCGTGCTGTTCGGCAAGCCGGCAGATGCCATCGCCGCCGGGGTGAAGCTCTTGCCGCAGGAAATCTCGGTCATGCCCGACCTCAGCGTCGGCGAGAATATCCTCCTCGGCGATCTGCCGATGAGGCGGGGCTTCGGCTTCAAGCAGGTCGACTACAAGACCATCCACATTCGCGCCACGGAACTCCTCGCCCAACTGGGTTTCGAAGCGCTCGATACGCACCAGGACGTCAAGCGCCTGTCGGTAGCGGAACAGCGCATCATCGAGATCGCGCGCGCCATTGCCGGGCAGGCGCGCATCCTGATCATGGACGAGCCGACCGCCGCGCTCACCGAGCAGGAAGCGGAGCTGCTGTTCGCCATCATCCGTCGGCTGAAACAGCAGCGGGTCTCGGTGGTCTATATCTCGCACTACATGAGCGAGGTGTTCGAGATTTCCGATCGCATCGTCGTGCTGCGCGACGGCCGCAATGCCGGCGACTTCGTCACCGCCACTACCAACAAAGCCGAAGTGCTGGCCGCCATGCTCGGCGCCACCGCCGGCGATCTCTATCCGACCGAACCTCCCCCGCCACCCGGCACCGACGTGCTGAAGGTCGAAGGTTTTGGCGTGCGCGGCAAGCTCGCCGATGTCAGTTTTGCGGTGCGTTCGGGCGAGATCCTCGGAATCTTCGGGCTGGTCGGCTCCGGCGTCGAAGTGCTGGGCCGGGCGCTTTATGGCGCGGTGCACAGCGAACGCAGCGGCCAGGTGACGCTCGATGGGCGACCCTACCGGCCGTCGACGCCGCAGCACGGCAAGGAGGCCGGCATCGGCTTCGTCGCCGCGGAGCGGAAGAAGGAAGGCATCATCGCCGACCTGACGGTGCGCGAGAATATCGCGCTGCCGTTCCAGAACCGCTTCACCCGCGGACTGTTCGTTTCGACCGAAGCCGAGACCGGGCACGCGCAGAACTGGATCCGCGACCTCGGCATCCGCACCCGCGGGCCGGAACAAAAGCTCAGGACCTTGTCCGGCGGCAACCAGCAGAAGGTGTGCCTCGCCCGCTGGCTGGTCGAGGGGGTGAAGCTCCTGATCCTCGAGGAGCCGACGCGCGGCGTCGATATCGGGGCGCGGCGCGAGATCTACGGCAAGCTGCGCGAGCTGACCGCCAAGGGCTACGCGGTGATCATCCTCTCCTCCGATGTCGAGGAAGTCGCCGGCATTTCCGACCGCTCGCTGGTGCTCGACCGCGGGCGCGTCGTCGAAGAATTCCCGCGCGGGGTCACTCCCGCTGCGCTGATGGCCGCCACGGCCGAAACCCAAACTGCCTGAAGGATCGCCATGGCTACCACCACCGAGACCGCTGCCGCCGCCCCGTCACTAAAGCGCCGGTTCATGGAATTGCTCGCCAAGCCCTGGTCGGGCGTCGCCATGCTCCTGGTGTTCTACCTGATCCTGATCGCGGTGTTCTCGATCCTGTCGCCGTTCTTCTTCAACACCCGCAACATGCTGCAGATCGGGCTCAACGTCGCCTATATCGGGCTGATGGCGGCGGCGGGGACGCCGCTGATCATTGCCGGTGGGCTCGACCTGTCGGTGGCGGCGATCGCCGGGCTGACCGGGGTGATGATCTCGCTGCTGGTCGGGCTCGGCGTGCCGGTCTGGGTGGCGGTCGGGCTGGCGCTGGCGCTCGCCGCGGCCATCGGCGTCGCCAACGGGCTGTTCACCACGCGGCTGAAGCTCAACCCGCTGATCACGACGCTCGGGATGATGAGCATCGTTTCGGGCATTGCGCTGGTACTGACCGGCGGCCTCACCAGGCCGCTGATGATCCCCGGCTTCAACTGGATTGGCAATGAGCGGCTGTTCTCGATCCCGATTCCGCTGATCATCATGGTGGTCACTTTCTTCGCGCTCTGGCTGGTGATGACCAAGACCAAGTTCGGCCGCTTCATCTATGCGGCGGGCGGCAATGCCGAGGCATCGCGGCTGATCGGCATTCCGGTCGAGCGCACGGTGATCGTGCTCTACGTCATCTCGGCGCTGGCCGGCGCCGTGGCCGGCACCATCCTCGGCGCCATGCTGGGGGCGGCCGGGCCGAACGCCGCCGGCTCGCAGCTGCTCACCGTCATCGCCGCCATCATCCTGGGTGGCACCAGCCTCAATGGCGGGCGCGGCTCGGTGTGGGGGACGCTCCTGGCGGTGCTGATCCTGGGCACGCTCAACAATGGCTTGACCCTGCTCAACGTATCGAGCTTCTGGCAGGATGTGACGCGCGGCGTCGTCCTGATGCTCGCGGTGAGTCTGGATCAGTTGCGCAATCGCGCCCTGGGTGAGTGATGAT
>Ga0209902_100614_pt1 | contig 32900 bp, 35 predicted proteins | sample FECB27metaG_FD_188304 | JGI IMG/M metagenome (GOLD analysis project Ga0209902, IMG submission 188304) | Cyanobacterial communities from the Joint Genome Institute, California, USA - FECB-27 (SPAdes) (version 2) | ecosystem: Environmental > Aquatic > Thermal springs > Hot (42-90C) > Microbial mats...
CAGTTGCCACTTCCGCAGGCAGTACTGCAGTTTGTAGATGCTGATTTTTCATTGTCTGCTCTTACACTTGTACACCCCTCCGTATTTTCTCGCTTTTTTTTTCAAAAATCAAATAGGAATCCTATAGTGACTGTCTTAACTTTCCCCTCAATTGGTCTATGAAAAACTGCCTTGACAACGCCAATTTTGGGGACTTCCAAACAGTCTCCCACAACTTTAACATTCTGAGGATACTGGATTGATTGTTTGTGGTGCTTTGACTTAAACCTAGGAAACTTAGCTCTACCCTCAAAAAAGTTGGTGTAAGCCTTGTTCAAATTGATTGCTACGCACTGCAAAACAGCAGAATAACAATCCTCTTTCAACCAAGGATGTTCTACTTTTAATTGTGGCAAGTAAGCTTTGTATACGCTCAGCTTTAATGACTTTCCGGTTTCTTCATAGTGTTGAATGCAAGATGAGAGTGCATAGTTCCAGTACCACCTTGCACAACCAAACGACTTGGCTAGAGCTATTTCTTGTTCGGTTGTCGGGTATAGTCTGACCTTAACTGCTTTCAACACTTTTAATCACCTCCTTGTTATCTGCTAGTATAACAAGCGTAGGTAAAAAGTGGGTACAAAAAATGAAGACAGAATGGTTTAAGATGCGTATGAGTGAACGCAGATTGAATAAATTACGGTTATATGCCGCAATCAAAGATACAACAATGACTCGCGTTGTTGAAGAACTCATTGACTCGTTAAAAATCCCAGAGATAGACAAAAACTCGGACACCCCTCTCCCGCGTTAACCGACGGTCAACATAGGTCGGGGGTGTACCTCGTTTTTGTCCGGACATTCATCCCACACCTCACTTCGTGTAGGATGTGGGATGAATGTCCGATTCAGCTAAGAGAGGAGTAAATTATTATAGGTAATCTTAAACCACCGAAGGGCGTAGCTTTCCGTCATATTTTGGCACATAGGAAAAAAATTTCAACTTCTTCCGTAAAGATTCACCCTGCTGCTGTATTCACTTAAAGCAACTTAAAAATTTTTCAATGATGAATTATAAATTAAGAAATGAAGTTTTTTAGATTTGCGCTCAAAAATTTACTTTTGGGGAGTAGGGAGAGGATAATTAAGTGCAAGCTAGATTTTCCGAAAATCAATCAGTTTTTGTAACCGCCCAAAACCGAAAGAATCTAAAAGTTTTCAGAATTTATAATTCATACTTATTCGACTTATCTTGCTAAGATGTTGCAGAATTATAATTCAACTGAGGTCACATGAGACACGAAAAACTATCTCCAGGACTGCTATTAGCATTTGAAGATTATCAACGGGAAGGACAGCAAGCTTTAACTCCACAGGTACGAATGCTGAGTATCATTCCTCCCAAAAACAATCTCAAGCCAACCCGTAGCGTAGTTTTTATCTACTGTGACGAGCATGCAGACTTGAGCCATCTTTCACAACAAGGTATTGAAGTCAACCAAAATGTCGGACACGTCCGGACGGCTTTCTTACCGATAGAAAGTTTAGACATCTTATCTGAAGACCCTGCCATTGAACGCATTAAGCCATCGCGTAAACTAAAACTGCGGATGGACGTTGCCAAGAACGCAGTTCATATACCGGAGTTTATAAAGAAAAATAACGGGCTTACTGGTAAGGGAGTTCTTATCGGTATTATCGACAGCGGTATTGACCCGAAGCACCCCGCCTTTGAAGGGCGTATTTTACGCATTTGGGATCAAACACTGTCTGGTCCTGGAGTGCTAGAGGGCAAATATGGCGCTGAATTAACTGGCTCACTACTCACAGTTTCTCAAGATACAAACGGTCACGGGACTCACGTTGCTGGAATTGCTGCTGGTGTGGATGCTACATATGGCGGTGTCGCACCAGAGGCAGAATTGATCATCGTCAGGAGTGACTTGGATGAAGGTCACATTGCTGATGCTGTCCGCTATATTTTCCGGGTCGCCCGAGAATTAGGGCGTCCAGCAGTCGTCAATATGAGCTTGGGTGGACACTTTGACCCTCACGACGGAAGCGACTCGCTGTCAAAAATCATTGACGCTGAAACTGGTCCTGGACGTATAGTTTGCTGTGCAGCGGGTAACGAAGGCAACGATAATATTCATGCTCAAGCAATTGTCAAGCCTGGTAAAACCCATACCATGCGTTTCAACGTGCCATTAAATCAATCAAGTATCGCGTTGTTAAACGGTTGGTACTCTAGTGCTGGTCAATTGGAAGTGTCTCTACGTAGTCCTAACGGTTTCGTCACACCCTTCCAACCAGTCATTGCTGAAGGTAATTATACAAAGGAATACACCTTGCAAGATTCGCGGGTGCAAGTCGCAACACCAAGACGCGATCCAGCTAACGGGGACTATAACGTTTTAGTACAAATTCGCGGTACAGCTAACGACAAGTTTAGTACCCCCGTACAGGGTGGAATTTGGCAATTGCGGTTCAAAAACACTTCATCCAAAGATGTGCGGTTGGATGTGTGGACATTAGATGGGTCAACATTATTCACAGGTAAGAGTGTGGCTGACTCTGTGAAAATTGGTTCACCTGGATGTGCCAGCAATGCAATTACAGTTGCTGCTTATACAACTAAAACTAAGTACACTGACATAGACGGCAAAGTTGAAGAATTTGGCTTCCCTGTGAATACAATTTCTGACTTCAGCAGTGAAGGACCGCTGCGAAATGATGTTCAAAAACCGGATGTCGCAGCACCAGGCGCGATGATTGTTTCCGCCCTCTCCTCGAATGCCAATTTCGACCACTCAATGATCATTAATTCCAAATTTGTGGCGTTAGCTGGTACAAGTATGGCAGCGCCCTTGGTCAGTGGCTTGGTAGCACTGCTGTTGCAGCGTAACCCCAACCTCGATCCCGCTGCTATCAAAGAACTGCTTCGTAAAAATAGTTCCATACCAGGTAAACCAGCAGGAACCTTTGATAATAAATGGGGCTATGGACTGATTGATGCGCTTAATCTCTAGTTGGACGTAGCAATAAGCATATCAAGTCCGTATAAAGGTAGTTAATCGCAACCTCATAAATTTGATAGGTTAATTATAGGGCAAGCAAAATTGCTTGCCCTTGTTGACTTAGTGGGAGGTTTTTATGAATTATCAAAAGCTGGATAGCGCCCTTGCAGTAGCGCTGAATGATGTCGATAACCCACAAGAGCCTAGTTTGAATGTTTTCATTCAGACCCAACCAGATGCAAACTCGACAGATGCACCTGCCATGTTAGAAAATTTAGGCGTCCCAAATGTAACGCCGGGAAAGGATATCTTCACAGCAACCTTATCACCAAACGCAATTTCTCAGTTGTCGGAACAGCCTTGGGTACAATATATCAAGCTATCTCAACAGATGCGTTTGCTGAACCATAGATCAAGAGCTTACATTTAATGTCCATCTGTGGTTCTTATTTCTTGATGTATTGCACTCAACATAAAGAACCACTATAACGCTGACAAAGAGGGGCAAATCAGTGGCGATCGCTTTGAATACATTAGACTTCTTGCACTCATTCTTTTTCTTAGTGTTCTTCTTTGCGTCTTTGCGCCTTTGCGCGAAACAAAATAATATTTATGCAAGAGGTCTATTAACATGACTAACCGTATTGCCTCCACTTCCCCACTTACTTGTTAGCGATTAGACTTAGGAACTAAACGCCGCAATAATCTGATGAGGGGTGATTCCATCTTGAGTCTAAAAGCGAGTATCTGCGTTCTCTGAAGAGCATTAAAATTATTGTCGCTCACAAGGATTAATGACTGACCATCAGGTAGTTTCGGACCGAGAGTTAAGCCTTCGATATTGTCTAGCGCCACATCCAGTTGTCTCAAATCAAAAAGCGGTTTTTTCTCAATAGGTTTGATGTTCTTAAGGTCAACAGTTAAAAGGCTATCGATATCATGAATATCATCAGCACCTTCCAAGGAAATTTGAAACAGTGCAATAGAAAACCCAAAGCCAGTAAAAGTCCGCTCTAAACTTAGGAAATGACCTTGATTGTCAAGAGCAACTAAATCAGTTAACCCGCTAGAAAATCGACGAGAAAAATTCAAAAATGGTGTGGCTGGTTCAGTCTGGTAAAGAAATTCTTTTTCTGGCTCACCAGTGAGCAAATTGTATTGTAAAATGCGGCAAGGGCTACTGGCTTTTGGTTTGGCTTCGGGACCATCTTGAACAAGAGCATTTTCCGTGGCTGTAAACAGATACTTTTGGTTGGGTGTGATAGTAAGAGATTCAAACCCTAAGTTCTCACGGATACCCTGTTTACCGCTTTGATTTGGCAAAAATTTCTTGGGAATTGCTAGTGTTGTCAGTTCCTTTGCAGAAGAACTGGAAAATTCTTTAATAAAAGGTTTTATCTGTTTATTATTATCGCCTTCAGAAGAAATATAAAGAGTTTCTTTATTAGTTAAGCTGATACCTTCTGAATCGATACTACTACTAGGAAAAGGTTGACTACTTTCGTTTAACAGTGTGGTGACGCCAACAGGTACAACCCCACCATCTGTTAGCGATCCCTTGCTGAGGTCAATTTTCAAGGTGTAAAAGCGAGCAGGAGCTTTTTCGCTACGGTCATCAGATATTGTGTAATAAAGTTCTTTTTTAGCGTCGTATGTAATTCCAGAAAACCCTCCCATTGGTGTTTTTTGGAAAGAAAAATCTGTGGGGAAAGTCGCAGAACCTATAAAATCTATTTCAGTTATCGGAAAAGCTGAAGCAGGTAGATTGATGAAAAATATGCTGACAATTAAAATCGGAATAATAAAGAAAATAATTAGCCGAAACTTCAAAAACTTTTTGATGTGCTGCATTGTGAGTTATTAGACTTATTGCAAAAGTATGGTCAATGAATATTTAGAACCACAGATGCACAACGGACACTTGCTATCTCCTTCGGAGACGCTGCGCGAACAACGGGGGAAACCCGTCTGCAGCGCTGGATTCACCGCAACGCAGTGTCCTCCAGATTAACACAGATGATTTATAGTGAAAATCAAAGCGCTCAGATTCCCGACTTCTTGAAGAAGTCGGGAATCTTGTTGTTAATTTGTGGTTTCCTTTTCAAAAAGATTGGCTTTTGCACTCTTGTTTATTGCTATGTGAAAACCACAAACACGATATCACACTAGCAATTAACTTGGTAGTTGGCTTGTATTACTCCCTTCCCAGTCTAAAATTACCTAAATCTCTCTAACTCTTACCTCTGTGTCACGCCAGACGCCTCAACGGGACGGCAGTTGCTACAACGGGGGGAACCCCCGCACGGCGCTGGCTCCTCTCTTGCCTCGTGCGGTTTTTTAATTAAGTAATCTTCGGGCGGTTCGGGAGTAAGCGCTTAAGCGCTCACTACAAACAAGTATTCTGAAAAAAGTTCACAAGCCAGTCTTTCACGCTGTGGGTTGCGCGGCAGTCGTCTTCGTTGTAACGTTGGATAATTTCTAGTAAAGAGCGATCGCCTGTTTTTAACCACTCGTCATACCAATAAATACACTTAGCACCGCTTGCTTCTGGATCACGCCACTCAAACCCCAACCATCGAGCAATTGCTTTTAAAGCATAACTTTCTACAGGTAACGCCACGTTTTGCGTTAATACTTCATACACATCCACAAACCGCCTAAGTACCGGGAATACAGAAGTGTACGGAGTGTGGTACTCCTTTGCGAGTCGTTTGACTGTATCAAATTCGTACACACAAAAATGGTAAATTGGTGCATCTGGATATTGCCAAACCAAATCCAGAAATTGTTGCCAAATCAATTTTTCTTCTTCTTTTGTTTCTGCCAAAAAAGAATAAAAACGTTCTGTCTTAGCAAGTCTATCAACAACCAGAACCCCCAATAGGTAATCTAAATTCAAGTCTGGTTGCGCCTCAATATCAAAATATATCTCTACAGGAGCCGTGAACAGGATATCATCCCTCTGAGAATCCACCTGTGTAGCGTTTGCATCAGTGTCTGCTGCTTTATCGAGGCAAACAAAAGTGTCAACAGCTGAAGACTTTACAAGATATTCTTGCTTTGGTGGCAGGTACGGTATGATGAGCGGACGGTTTTCCTGGATAGATTGCGCTTGCAATATCAGCTTGGGCGCTACTATGCTGTCGAAACCAGGTAGGTTTTCCAGTTCAGTCGCACGAGTTGTCGCTAAAGATTCTACTGTTGTTATATCTAACGCTTGCAGTTGTTTGTAGCGAACGGGTGTCACACCTGGTAACAAAGACAGGTGTTTCTGAGATTGGGCGACTGTATAACAATGACTGTACCAAGGGCAAAGACTGCATCGTTGACGAGAGATGAATACTTCCGGCGCTTCGTCTGTTTCCAGAGTTTGAATATACTCCTCCAGAATGCGCTGCATTTGTGGCATCCATTTAGATATATCCACAGGATAACTCACCTCTTTACCACGCAACATCAGCCAAGCTGTTTCCAACTCAACTTCTTGCACCCTCGCCAACACATAAGCGTGAAATGCTGCTACAACCTGATACTCCTGTTTAGGACGCTTACCTAGTTCAATACTTACTGGAACGTACATCCAATCTCCAAAGCGCGATTGTCCTGTTTGTTTCAAGAGAATATCTGGACGGCTTAGTAGCGTGTGTCTTTCAGAATAACTTGCTAACAGCACTCCTTGATGAATGCACTCAGCCCCCTGCTGCATCAACTCAAAAGTCGCTGCTGTTCCTGCTTTCCAGTCTCTGTGTGGATATTGTGGTTCCTGATATGTAAACTGTGTCAAAACACTCATCTGATGAGCGATTTTGTCCTGGTACAGTTTAAGCAGCAAATCATTAGCAGCATCTCGCCGACTTTTGTCACCGTGAATGTCTAAAAAAGGTCGGCGCTTGCAGCGTTGGTATTGCAGCAGTTGTTCAGCATTAATTAACATTCTTTTAAGGTAACAAGAATTCGCACTTTGTGGCAGTGATCCAAATAACTAAAGTCAATGTTACCAAGCACACTTTTTTGGCACAGTGGGGAAGTCCAGAAGTGAAGGAAAGTAGGAAAAGTAGGAAAAGTAGGGGGAGAATAACTAAATATCTAGTGACTAAAGATTAATGATCGATGACTAGTATTTCTGCATCACCAACCAAGTTGCATCAGCACCGACAGCTATTTCCAGCTTTGGCAAATAAGACGTATTTTAACTATGGCGGTCAAGGACCAATGCCACAAACGGCTTTAGATGCAATTTCTCATGCGCAAGCTTATATCCAGCAAATAGGTCCTTTTGGTACTGAGGTGAATCGCTGGATAATACAGGAGACGAAAGCTGCTAGAAATGCGATCGCCTCTGAGTTAAATGTCCCAGCAGAAACAATCACCTTAACCGAGGATGTCACTGTTGGCTGTAATATTGCCATGTGGGGTCTTGATTGGCAGCCAGGCGACCACATACTGCTTAGCGATTGCGAACATCCTGGTATCATCGCAACAGCTCAGGAAATCGGGCGTAGGTTTGCTGTGGAACTGAGTACCTGTCCGTTAATGGCAACTTTAAACGAAGGGAACCCGGTTGAAGTCATCACTCAACATTTGCGTCCAAAAACTCGCCTTGTCATCTTGAGTCACGTTCTTTGGAATACAGGTCAAGTTTTGCCTATTGACAAAATAGCTGAAATCTGCATAAATAACTCTATCAAACTTTTGATAGATGCAGCTCAGTCCGTCGGCTTATTGCCTTTAAACTTAACTGAATTGGGAGCCGATTTTTACGCCTTTACAGGTCACAAATGGCTGTGCGGTCCTGGGGGTGTGGGAGGTTTGTATGTAAGACCTGAAGCCCGAGACAGCTTGAAACCTACGTTTATCGGTTGGCGCGGCGTAATTTCTGACAGTAAAGCTAAGCCTGTAGATTGGTTTCCAGATGGGAAACGCTATGAAGTGGCGACATCTAATTATCCACTGTACACAGGCTTAAGGGAGGCGATCGCCATTCATCAGCAATGGGGAACACCAGAGGAACGTTACCAGCAAATTTGCCGTTACAGCGAATACTTATGGCAACGATTACAGGTATTACCCGATGTCAAAGTTTTGCGAACTTCACCACCAGAAAGTGGTTTAGTCTCGTTTCAACTCACAAATCAAAAACCTAACGCTAGCCGTGAACTGGTTGTCTTTTTAGAGTCACAAGGGTTATTGACTCGGACAATAGCCGATCCGGATTGCGTACGTGCTTGTGTTCACTATTTTACTCTAGAATCAGAAATCGACCAACTGGTTGAAGGAATTCAACGATTTTGTCAAATGTAGGTAGTGGGTAGTAAGTAGTAGTTCTTTTTGATAACTAATAATTAACAAATGTAGAGACTTAGCATGCTACGTCTCTACAACGAACAATTCATCATGAATAATTAAGTCATATCTCCAATGGATAGACCAATTTTATACATAGCCATCACCAATCACGGCTTTGGTCATGCAACCCGCGCCGCAGCTGTCGCCGCGACAATTCAAAAGTTATGTCCAGAAGTGTTACTTGTTATCGTCAGCACAGCACCACGATGGTTGCTAGAGTGCTACATAGAAGGGGACTTTATCCACCGTCCCCGGGCGATGGATTTAGGTGTGGTGCAAGCAGATAGCTTGACAATGGATAAAACTGCAACTTTAGAAAAATTACTTGAGATCAAGAAAAACCAAAATTCCATCATTGCTTCTGAGGTCAACTTTATCCGCCAAAATCGCGTTAATCTTATCTTGGCGGATATCCCCTTCCTTGCCAGCAAAATTGCCAAAGTAGCTGAGATACCTTGTTGGATGATGAGTAACTTTGGCTTTGACTTTATCTATCGAGATTGGGGTGATAGCTTTACAGAGATCGCGGATTGGATAAGTGATTGTTACTCAAAGTGCGATCGCCTGTTTCGTCTTCCTTTCCATGAACCGATGCAAGCCTTCAACAATATCACAGATGTAGGCTTAACAGGCGGTTCTCCTCGTTACACTTCCCAAGAAGTCCGCTCCACATGGGGAATCACAGCCCCAACAGAAAAGACTATCTTACTCACCTTTGGGGGCTTAGGTTTGCAGCAAATTCCCTACCATAATCTAAAGCAATTTCCAGATTGGCAATTTATCGCCTTTGATAAGTCTGCCCCCGATTTGCCAAATTTAGTGCCAGTCACCGACCACAAATACCGCCCTGTTGATTTTATGCCAATTTGTGGACGAGTTGTTTCTAAACCAGGTTTCAGTACCTTTGCTGAAGCTACACGTCTGCAAGTGCCAATCGTTTCAGTGACTCGCGATGAATTTGCAGAAGCGGCTTTTTTATTAGAAGGTATTACGAATTACAACCAACATCAAATTCTTACCCCATCTGAATTTTTTCAGGGAACTTGGGATTTTCTCAACCAACCGCCCAACCAACCGAAGCAATCCCAACTTATCGCTAAGGATGGGAATGAAACCATAGCTCAAGCTGTGCTCAACTATTTGCATCTCTAAAAACTAAAGCCGTAAAATCAACAAAACAGCTTTTTAAGGGAAGCTACTTACGGCTTAAAGCCGTAACAGGTACTGTAAATTAAGTACTTTTTTATATTAATTTATCTATTTTTAAGTTTTGTCATGGAACAAAATCTATCTTCCCTGACTTTGAGCTTCGCCTCGCAGGATATACGTCGAGTCTTAGACAAACAAAGGGAAGAACGGCAAATTTTACTCACTCAAACGAATATCTTGTTTGTGGCAAACAGTGCATTGCTCAGCGTTCTTACCATCGCAAGGCTGCTTTCTGTCTTCAGCCTGTTCAGTATTATAGAAGTTATATTATTTTTGATAAACTTTACACTACTGATCAATGCTTTGCTGCCACGGCAATTCGTCATTACTCCCAACCCAGAAAATGAAAAATTTTTGGAAGGTTATCTGGCAATGCCACCAGAAGAATATCAATTGCAGATGCTCGTTAATCAAGTAGAGACGTATAATGCTAACAAGCAGCCTATCAACGATATCTCTCAGTCGTTATTCTATGCTGCTGGTGTAACTTGGGGAATTGCGTTGGTTGCCTTGTCGCATGTAGTCGCTCTCTATTTTATACCTGATTTGCAGCAACATTTATGAATTCTTCCGAAAGATTTAATGGCACAGAATCTGATAGTAGGTGTTTACGTTTGCCAAAGCCAGATGCAGCAAATATTACAGTTATAACCCCCAACTTACCCAATAAACCGATTCTTCCTTGGACTCACTTCGACTCTCCTTGGCTAGAGAGCGAAGAAAATCATCAAGAAGAAGGAAAAGAGGAGGATAAGAAGTCAACACTCGACACTGAAGAGTCCACAAACTCTGAACCAGAGACTGATGACTCATGATTCATGATTGATAAATAATGTTTAAAGATGACGCACTACCAAAAGTTATTGAAGGTTTCCACCACTGGTAAATCTTTACATAACATTACCCAAAAAATTGAAGACGCAGTCGCCGAATCAAGAGTTGAGACAGGGCTGTGCGTTCTGTTTTTGCGCCATACTTCAGCCAGTTTGCTGATTCAAGAAAATGCCGATCCAGATGTACTTAAGGATTTAGCAAACTTTATGGCAAAAATCGTGCCAGAATCAGCCCACTACATCCATGATGCTGAAGGTCCTGATGATATGCCAGCACATATTCGCACAGCTTTGACCCACACATCAGAAATTATTCCTATAAATCGAGGTCACTTAGTATTGGGAACTTGGCAAGGAATTTATATCTGGGAACATAGGCAAAGAAGCCACACTAGAGAATTGGTTGTTCACATTTCTGGTTCGTGAAGATAATTTTTTAGCGGAACTTTCGGGCGGTTTGAATCATATGAAGCAAAATCGGGAAATAACTCATCCTTTTCAACTTCTTGATGAAATTATCGCCCAGCATACAGCTAGTCCTTTGTCACTCAATCCGCAAAAGACCTTTGCTACCAGCTTTGTAGAACTGGGGAACTCCATTGCTGAAAAAACTTGTGACATTCCACTGATAAATTCTCTAAGCGATACATTGGAGCGTATGCTCGATGCCATGTTGCACAACTTTCCAGAAAATATTTTCTGGGATTTTGATTTCATTGTCAGCAGTATGCTCAGACAGGCTTTGGTAGCACAAACCAGTGCTGTGTCTTTTTTAGAATCTTTTGGCGATAAGATAGTGTCACTGATGGAGCTGTTTGGCAGCCAATCCGAAATTCGCTTTCGCTACGTCCACGACTTTATATTTGGGTTTGATTGGGCAAAATGGGTACAAGAAGAACCCCAGACTCGCGCTGTCATTGAACCTTTCAGTCTGACTTTTTTAGATTGTTTAATCTCAAAAGGTACAAAAATTATACAACTTATTCGTGTTGGGGATGCCCGATATCATCAACTTCGTGAACAATGTTATCGCAATCCCTTCTGCTTTTCCCGAGAACCAGAGGATGAGCAACGCCTGCTGACGTATCTTGCAGCACAACAACTTATTCCCGTCGCAGCATGGAATTGGAATGCTCAACCTGTTTGGGACAAACCTTTCCACCAACTTCGCGAACAGTTATCATTAAAGCTGAATATTCCTAAAAATAGTTAAGATAGTTCAGAGTCAATAGTCTGTAGTCCAATGCTAATGACTGATGACTGATGACTAAAGAATAATGAAAATTGCTGATTTCATAACCTGGTTTGAAAAATGGGCGAATCCAGCTTGGCAAGAAAGCTGGGATAATTGCGGCTGGCAAATTGAGCCTGGAGTATTGCAGGAAGATGCGCGGGTATTGGTTTGTCTGACACCAACTTTGGCGGTGATGCAAGAAGCAATTTCCTTGCGCAATGCTGGTATTGCTGTTAATCTGATTTTCGCTCACCATCCTTTGATTTTTAGTCCACCCAAGTCTTTGCGTACTGGCGACGCTATAGGTGAAATGGCGCGGTTAGCGTTTACCCACAATATTGGTATTTACAGCGCTCACACGAATTTTGACCAAGTTGCGGATGGGACTGCTGACGTTTTGGCTCAAATTTTAGAACTCAAGGAACTTTCTCCTGTCGTACCCACTCAACCAGGGTTAGGATATGGACGCGTTGGAAATTTAAAGCCATCTTTAAGTTTAAAAGAGTTACTCGCAACAATTCAAACTCGACTCGCTCCTTCTCATCTCGTTTCCTCCCCAGTGGTAAATTTAGAACAGGCGATTTCTCGAGTTGCTGTTTTGGGTGGTTCAGGAGCTAGTTTTATCTCGGCGGTAGTGAAAACAGGTGCTCAAGCTTATTTGACTTCTGACTGTAAGTTTCATCAGTTTCAGGAAAGCCGCGAGCGCAATCTGATTCTCATTGATGCTGGACATTACGCTACAGAACGCCCAGCGTGCGATCGCCTCGTGCAAAAGTTTCAGGATTTAAACTTAGACTGGGTACAGTTAAGCCAAAAGGATGAGGATTTCCGGTCGTTTTTTCAAAAATGACCCATAAACTTTAAAGTAGAAAATTTACAAATTATCTTTCTTTTTTAAAAACTCTTTAAGAAAAAAACCCCTTTTTAACCTATCCTTAATAAAAGATTATTATACGCTCTGCATTAAACCTATAGCTGGCTATACAGGTGTGTTAACCATTTTGGTCAACTTGGGCGGTGTTACTTAAGCACAGAATGATGCTAAGAAATATAAATTTTTCTGATTGCATAAAATCCTTATTAACCTCTAAAGAAAAATATAAGGGTTCAAATCAGAAATAGCTTATTTCATACTTCCATTCTGGAACACCACTTGGACTAGTGTAGTTAGGCTTTACTCCTTTATTCCCCAAAGGAGTGGATCGCGGCAAGCTACAAGATCTTAGCAAAATTTGAAGATTGAAATTTTCGGTTTGTTTGTATCTACCTACTAAATTTTGCTTTTCAATCAACTTGTTCAATGTCAAGACTAGCCAGTAAGTTTTCACCAGGGAGAATTTGCCAGATTTGGAACAATCAAAATTATTAGTGAACGAAAGGAAGTCAATTGTATGCCACAAAAAACAGCCAATATTTTTCCTGGACAACCCCGGGTATTACTGGTATCAATGCGTAATTTGAAATTACATGTTTCTCGCTCCGCACCTTATGAGTTTGAGGATGTCATTTGTGGTTGTGATACAGTTGATTTAATAACACCAACCTTCGATTCTAATCTTTTTAAAGTAACGAATAAGATAGCAAATCAAGCAGCAAAAATACTAAAAAATGGCGAGTTAGTTTCATCATTAGTTAATTATAAATTTCAGGTAGATAAAGAATATGATTTGTTTTTCTTTTTCTGCCAGTCAATTCAAGACATTCTGGTTCTCAATTCTATCAAAGGCTGGCGTGATAAGTGCCGCTATGCCGTTTGTTGGCTAGATGAAATTTGGCTTAAAGATATTGATAACTGTCAAGTTCAACTACGGCTTTTAAAAAAATTCGATAATATTTTCATGAACTTTAGTTCTAGTGTGGCTCAGGTTGCTGATATTGTCGAGCGTCCCTGCCACTCTATCGCCTATGGAGTTGATGCAGTCAATTTCTGTCCTTATCCACGTGATCTTTCCCGCTGTATTGATGTCTTAAGTGTTGGACGCCGTTCACTAGTTACTCACGAAGCTTTACTAAAACATGCTGAACAGGAAAATCTCTTTTATATCTACGATACTATCAAAGATTTATACATGGCAGACTACAGATACCATCGCAGTCTCTATACGAATTTTGTCAAGAGAAGCAATTATATGATAGTCAATAAAGCAAAATTTGATTTAATCGGTCAAAAAAATCCTCAAGAGGAAGTAGGTCCACGCTTTTTTGAAGGTGCAGCTGGAGGAACAATAATGCTAGGTGTTCCTCCCAAATGCGAGGCTTTTACCAACAACTTTGACTGGTCAGATGCTGTCATTGAAATTCCTTTCGATTCCCCAGATATATCTAATATCATTGCTGATTTAAATGCACAACCTGAACGTTTAGCAAAAATACGTCACGACAACATTATTAACTCGCTTTTACGGCATGACTGGGTTTATCGCTGGGAAACAATTTTGGCAAGAGTAGGGCTTGATATCACACCAAAAATGTTAGAACGAAAAGCTTATCTCAACAAGTTAACTGAAATGGTAACACCAGAAAACTGCCACCAAAAACCCCAACTCGCTTTGGTGGATTAAGATACTGAAAATCAGTTGCTGAGGACGTATCTTGAAGAAAAAGGCACCTTGGCGCAGCTAGGAATAACATATGCACTTACGCCCCTGATTGGTGATCCGCAGGACAAGAAAGAAGACCACTAAATTTTCAATGCCTGGTGTGGTGTTTCCCCGTTACTCGCCACCCAGTCCTACAGAACGATGGTTCTGAGTTCTTTGTTGTTAATTTATCTCAAAAAAAATTAAGAGTCAGGACTGGTGCAATTTTGTGAATTGCGATTCAGGCAAAGGTACTGTGGGGCTTTCTCAATATGTTCGCGCCACAGTCTAATTTTTTTTGTGGGTTTCGGTACAATATTAATTTCCTGTATAAATTATATAATTTTTTTTGAAAACCACTGGATTTTGAAAAATCTTGTGTACCTTCATATCTATAAAAAGCAATGATAGTAAAGGAAAGACATCAAATAGATAAGGTACACCTATGCAAAGAATAGAAACTATAATAGAAATAAACCAAATTTGCAATAAAATTTCCCAAATGCAACACCAAAAGCTGACACGCTCAAAAGCGTTAGGCTCATACAGTGTTGCTCAGGCTAACAAACGTGTAAAATCAAGCTAAAAATTAAGCTAAAAACCTTGAGGTGTTGTTGTTTAAAACCATGAAGGTTACAAGAGAATAAGCTAAGATCAAGTACATAGGGGTAAAAGTAAAGCAGAGTCCCCAGACTTCCCAGCAATGCCAATGACTACAAGTAGTCAACTAAAACAACCGCAAGTAACGCCTGTTTTGGAGTATCATTTATTACAACATGGTTGGAAGAACTCACCAGCAACTCTTAACTTGGTCAGGACAAATCCGGAATTATGTGGCTTCTATCAAGTCAACATTTTTTGAATGACCTTGACAGAGATTGAGTTCAACTGGTGCAGTAACCGGGAACTTTATGACCCAAAAAGCCCATATAACTGAAAACGACAAACAAGTCTTTGGCTTGGGTCAAGATGGATACCTTGACTTAGTTCGCTTAACGAACTTTGAAAAGATGTCCTCTACTTGGGGCACAGCCCAGATGTTGACAGATTTAACTAACTATAAAAAGGCAGAAGCAGTAGATGCTACACCGCAAGATTTATCAATTGTGTTGCGATGGGCGGGAGGTATGCGTGTTCTTGCGGGACCAGCAACGCTGGATTGAACGCGCCCGCATCCTCGATATAGAGGGAGATTTAGTCACCCTACGTTATGAAACAGAAGAAGAAGATGAAGTTTGTTCTTGGGAGGAAATGGTTCGCCTTGAAAGCATTGGCGCTGTAACGCAAAAATTAGCTTCAGTGCCACGGGGTAACGTAGAACCTCTGTTAACTGAAGAGTGTCCGGATGCTGAACGCATTCGCAATCGTTTCACTGATTCAAATCCAGACTAATCAAGAATGAAAAGTGAAGAATGAACTTTCTTCGTTCTTCGCTTCTTCATTCTTTTATATTTTCTTAAGACTCAGCACTTTTCTCGCCGTTACGTTCAAAGGCAGGGCAGTAACCTTCAAGAGTTACCTTGAAGTTATACAGTGGGGAGGCGGGATTCCAACACCGCTGTCCTCTTTGATGTCGGCAGGTACCGCAGCAATCAACGTCTGACCAAATGAAGCGATCGCTATTTTGGTTAATCAGTTCTCTTTGTGACAGCGCCCGCAATACCAATTCTTCTCCTTGCCACCGGGCTTCAATTAAACCTGTGTCGGCAAAGTGTCGCCAACGAGGATCGGCAGTAATCGCATCGGGTAAGGTAATCGTGACTACAGTTCCTAATTCTGTAAGTTCGCCTTCATAATTGGTTTCCGGAGCAGCCGGTTGTATAAATGTTTCACCAATCGGCAGTTCCACCAATGTGCCAGCTGCTGGAGAATGGAGATGGTAGCGGTTTTGCAACTCTTCTAAGCTTGTCAGGTCTGCCAAATAAGCAGGAGAACCGTGGACGAAGATGACGTGCTGCGGTCGCAAATTATGAATGAGCTGGGTGGTTCCAGGACCATCGCTATGTTGGGCGAGGAGATACGTTTCGACAGGACAAACGCGTGAGTATTCGTCGTTAATTTTTATATTGGTTTTCTCTGGTAAAAGCGTGAGCCAAGAACCAGTATTAGGTTGGCAGTATTGTCGTAAGTCAGCTGTAAAATCAGTGAGAATAATACAAGACTTGCCAACCTCAGGGCGCTGATGTGGTTCGATGCGACGCACGCGCGGACGTATCCGTTCATCCCAAAATAACGGTTGATGGCGGGCAAAGTTTTGTACTGAGGACGGGAGATTGGGTAGCAATTCTAGGTAAGCGTCGCATCCAATGGCAACAGTACGATCAACCCAAATATCTAAATCCCTTCCGGTGAAATGGTGATGGCTGCGTAAAAGCATCAGCAGTTCTTGACCGAGTCCCAAAGTGGGTGTGGGGAGGATCACAGAGGAACCGTCAGCGATCGCTCGGTTAATTCTTTCGGCAAGTTGATTTTCTTGAGTCCGGCGGTGGGGATGGCGGGAAGTTCCATAACTCCCTTCAATAATCAGCACATCCAATTCTGTTCCCCGCAATTCTTCCAACCGCAAACCTTCTACCAACCGCGAGTTTGATAAAAAAAAGTCGCCTGTGTACAGTAGCCTGTAAGACCGCTCTGGGGTAGTATATGTCAGGAGAATTGCCACAGCTCCAGGAAGATGACCGGCGGGAAATAATTCTGCCACCAAACCATCTTTGAATTCTATTGGCGATCGCAATGGCAGCGCTTGACAAAATGGCGCGACTTGTTCACCATGTTGATCAAGCCAATTTAGAGGCAGCAATTTGCTGGTCACTTCGCTACCATATATTGGTAACAGTGGAAATGCCTTGTGCAGTGCTAGCAATCCTTTAGCATGGTCTGGATGGGCGTGGCTCACCAAGACTAAATCTGCTGGTAAGGGCGAACTTCCTCGACGTGCGGGTTTTTTCAACCCCTTAACTAAAGGCGAAGTATCCGCCAAACCACAATCAAGTAGAATGCGGTGTGGTCCCATCCGCACCAACAAACAAACGCCCTCATCGTCGTGGTGAACCCCAAAGGGCAAACATTCTAACCCAGTCGCCGCGTCCCCCATGTCAACCCCAGAGGATACCGACAGGCGATCGCTCATGCTCCCCTCCCCTCTAACTTTATCTCTATGGACATTTGTCCAATGCCAATTCCATAGCGGAGGACGCTTGCGGATGCAAGCGTCCTCCTAACAAAAGCAGGTGTCTGTAAATGGCACAACCCGTGAATAGTTTTTCCTTCCACACAGTGTCCACCGCCAGTTCAGTTATCGATCTCCACACCATTGCAATGCTGATCTTCGTTTGGTTAACATGGTCATACCAAACTTGTGTAATAGAAACAACTGAGTGATGAAGATTCTTCAAACTAGGGACTGTGGGCGGGTTTTCCAACTCAGGCAATTGGCGTACCTGAAGCGGGACTGATTGCTTTTGTAATTTTAATGGGCAGATCCATTACCATGATAGTTGTCTGAATCGTAATATCCATTTTTCGTGCCAAAGAACAAGCACGAAACTGTGAAGACAATTGTTAATCCAGCTAAAATCAGCTTTACATCCATAAGTTTTTTGCCCTTTACGAAAGACTTTCTGATTTTAATAGACTAATTTCGATGTCTGGAGAAATCACCAGAAATTTTTTACTATGCTTATGCTGATTCTGCAATAAGTAATCTTACTATAATAAATCGTATTTTAAAACTTTTTGCCGAAGCTGTCTATGGTCTTAAGAGGGATTACGACAATTCAAAATTTAAATTTCCTGTAGGTGTCGGGAAATTTTCTCCTGGATTCTATACCCTTGTGGTGTAAACAAGCCAATTCCAACTCATCTATGTCTCGTGAGCGCGTAAATCACTGGTAAATTTCTCTGCGGTGTCCTATCTTATCGATAGTGATAATCCTTTCTTCACTGTTGAAATCATAATGAAATCATAAATGACTCGATAATCACCGACTCTTAACTTATAAAAACCTGATAAATCACTTGTCAAAGGCTGAGGGGTAATTTGATCCAAATTTTCAGCTAACCAGATAATTTTACTGATGATACGCTTGCGGACAACTAAAGTAAGTCTTTCTAGGCTAACAAGAGCCTCTGGCTCGTACTCAACCAAGTAACTCATCACGAATGAGTTATGCCGAGTTTCTTATAAACTTCCAAGAGCAGCAATACCGCGAACACCTGCTTGTCTTCGCTTTTTGGATTCCAGTAGTTGCTGCTTGACTTCTTCTCTAACTTCTTCACCTTCATCAGGAGCAGAGAAAAACTCTTCTAAAACTTCTTCCAAAGTTTCCCGAATCAACACTTTCAGTTCATTAACTGTCATATCTTTGACTTGCATTTCTACCCTCTAGTGTTTGTGGTTGCTAATAATGTGAGTTTAGCTTGTTTTGCCGAGATGAATTGCCATCTAAAGCCTAACACCTGGCTGTTCTTCAACCCAGCCGACAAAATTTCTTTATCACGGAAGCGTCTTTACATTCAAAAGGCTGGCGTCTCGCCAGCCCGACAACCATCAAATCATTGTTAAAATCTGTAACTCAAAACTTGAATTGCACCATTATCTGGTAATTTACCAGAGCTAACAGTGATTGTGTCACTCGTGCTACGCCGTACTGTCATTCCATTCATTACCGTCAGGAAGTCATCCAATGGCGAAATATCGCAATTAGCAGTGTCAGCAGCTTGTGTACGGTAATGGGTAGGAATAATCATCTTGGGATTGAGGGTTTGAATTGCCTGTTTAGCTTCCTGAGGATTATAAGCTTTTGGACCGCCTCCCACAGGGACTAACGCCACATCAGGACGCCCCATCAGAATTTTTTGCTCAATCGAAATGGGTGCGGCTGCTCCTCCTAAATGAAGGATGCTAACTCCCCCTTGCTTCCAAAGCCAAGCGGTATTTATACCAAACTGCTTACCACCTTTGCGGTCATGGTTTATGGCAATTCCCTGGAACTTAATGCCATTAAACTCGTAAGCTCCAGGTTCGTAAATAAGCTTGGGATTTCCTGCAAGGTCTTCTACAGCACCTTCATCCAGCAGTTGGCTGCTAATCAGCACTAAATCAGCCGCAACTTTTGGCGCACGATAACCAGCGGTACAGCCAACTGTCCGAAAGGGATTTGTGAGAATTTTGACCCCGCCACCAGTAAACAGAAAGCTAGTATGACCCAACCACTGAATTGATAATGAACCGCCAGATTGGGCATTCGCTTGAGGGTCGGAACCCAAGCTAGTAACCAACGTTGTTACTAATCCCGCCCCTGCATAACCCAATAACTGTCGTCGTTTCATGGATTCATCTCTCGAGACTGCAATTGTTCCAAAAAGTTTCGCAATAGCTGCTTCCCTGAAGCCGTCAGGACACTCTCTGGGTGAAATTGGACGCCCTGAATGTGAGGATAGTTCCGGTGTCGCACTCCCATAATTGTGCCATCCTCAAGCGATGCAGTTATTTCCAGCACATCTGGACAAGTATCGCCCTCAATCACTAAACTATGATACCTGGTTGCGGTCATCGGATTTTCTAAGTTACTGAAGACTCCTACGCCTTTGTGATATATCGGTGAAGTTTTGCCGTGCATCAACTCTGGTGCAGAAATGATTTTACCGCCAAACACTTGACCGATACTTTGATGCCCCAAGCAAACGCCTAAAATTGGCACGCTTGGTCCAAGGCGAGAAATCACATCTAGGGAAATTCCCGCATCTTCTGGGCGACCAGGTCCTGGAGAAATCACGACTCCATCTGGCTGTAGCGCACGAATTTCATCTATGGTGATTTTGTCGTTACGAAAAACCTTAATATCAGTTGCTACTGGGAACTCAGCCGCCAGTTCTCCCAGATACTGGACTAAGTTATAGGTAAAGCTGTCGTAATTATCGATTATTATAAGCAAAGTTGATTTCTCCTGGTTTTTACTAATCAGATCAGATAATTGTGATTGACTGTCACCAGAAGATTTTAATCGTTGTTTAACTCACCTTGATACAGACACGATCACTCGTATCCACTAAATTTAAAAAATCGTTATAAAGTTAAGTACACCCTGTCTGAAGCTGCCCAAATAGCATCTCCAGCATTCAGCACTCAAGAATGCACAGCCGACAAAACTAAAGCGAACAGGGGAGGAAGTAAGAGTGTAGCAGCGACTAGCACCGCGACCATTGCCGAGACAAGCACAGCACCAGCAGCACAGTCTTTGGCAATTTTTGCTAATTCATGGTAGGTCTGCTTAACTGTGAGATCGACAATTGACTCGATCGCTGTATTCAGTAACTCCAACGCCAAAACTAAACCGCTCGTTATTCCAATAACCGATATTTCCACAGGCTTAAGATGTAAAAAAACGCTCAAGCCAATAGCTAAAGCGCCGACAACAACGTGAATACGAAAATTGCGTTGAGTTAGAAAAGCGTAGCTAATTCCACACCAGGCATACTTAAAACTCACAAATAAATTAGAGGCTATTTGCCACGACAGCGGACGTTGCTTAGCAACAACTGTTTCTAAGGAGTTTGGCGCTGGTGGAGATGAAACTTTTGCTGGGGACGAAACTTGTTGAGACATAGGCATAAAAATCAAACACCAAAGTGCGTGAGGAGGAGATTTTAGCGGATGTTAATAAATAAATAAATGAACTTACCAGGTTTTTTTACCAGAAGGTTAGATATTAAATACAGAATAACACTTAAAAGGTAGTCAGCAATCACTATTCATAGTCAATGTCAATACCTATTGTCTTCAGTAATATTACTTGCTGTTTTAGCATTTGGCTCAAACTTTCTTCATCTGGATGATCCCAACCTAAAAGATGCAATAACCCATGAGCCGCCAACCAAGCTAGCTCTGTTGGCAAAGGGTGTTCCTGCTGTTGAGCTTGCTGCTGTGCTGTTTCGATTGAAATAACAATATCACCGAGATACAACGGTTCATCGGCGTCCATTTCTGGTAGCTGAGGCAATACCTCTAATGCCGCAAACGATAAAACGTCTGTGGGTTTATTCTGGTGACGATACTCGGCGTTAAGCGTTTGCATTTCAGCATCATCTGTTAAACGTAGTCCAACTTCATATTTTGGCGCTGGCGGTATACTCGCTTGTAATATTTCTAACCAGCACTCAAACCAGTTTTTCCAAGTTTCAGTTGCAATTTGAGTATCCGTGTTAGGAGAGCCTACAGCTTCCGGTTGGGATAACTCATGATAACAATCCTGTACATACAGTTCAACTTGCACTTGTCTACAAAGTCTCCTAAGCTTACGTATGATGTCGTTAGCGAGTCAGGTAAGCAAGACCTACAAGCACTGCTAAAAGCCCTACAGTCGTCAGTACAAAATGCTTCACGGAGGTACCGCCCTTTTGCACCATGTTTCGCATTGCGAGTTTCACGTAGCTAGGTCGAGGTTCGGTAGAAGGAGAATCGCTCATAATATTTTTGTAACAAAGTCTTCTAATAATGTAACAGTTCTTATAACATCAAGTTGCCATTCTGCCGGCTTTAGGGAAGGATGAGGGGGATAAGAACGATGAGGAGGATGTTGCTCCCTCATCTCCCTCATCTCCCTCATCTCCCTCATTCAAGGTTACGCAGAAGCCTCTACCAGCTGGTTTTCTTGGCGGAGATAAGCTTGGATGAACATATCAATTTCGCCGTTCATCACATCCGCGATCGCAGTTGTTTCCGCAGCAGTTCGCAAATCCTTCACCATTTGGTAAGGATGAAAAACGTAGTTGCGGATTTGGTTTCCCCAAGAAGCTTCTACCATATCACCACGAATTTCCGCGATTTCTTTAGCGTGTTGCTCTTGAGCAATCACTAGCAGTTTTGCCTTCAAGCGGGCGAGAGCCTTTTCTTTGTTTTGTAATTGGCTGCGTTCTTCTGTACAACGCACGGCAATTCCAGTGGGAAGGTGAACAACTCGCACTGCGGTTTCTACTTTGTTGACGTTCTGTCCGCCCTTACCACCAGACCGAGTTGTGGTCACTTCCAAATCCTTCTCAGGAATTTCCAATTGGATGGTGTTATCTATCTGGGGCATCACTTCCACGCCAGCAAAGCTGGTTTGCCGCTTCCCGTTGGCATTGAAAGGTGAAATCCGCACTAGGCGATGTGTACCTGTTTCTGAACGCAGGTAGCCGTAGGCATAGCGCCCAGTAATTTCTATAGTGACAGATTTAATTCCCGCTTCATCTCCTTCGGAAAGCTCATTTAACTGAACTTTATAGCCGTGGTTTTCTCCCCAACGGGTGTACATCCGCAGCAACATTTCCGCCCAGTCTTGAGCATCAGTCCCACCAGCACCTGCGTTGATTGTGAGTACAGCGCCTTTTTCATCATAGGGACCAGAAAGCAACTGGAGTAACTCCCATTGGTCAAGTTCCTGGTTGAGCTTAGCGACAGTAGACTCGGCTTCTTGCAGTAGCCCTTCATCTGTTTCTAACTCCAACAGTTCTAATACTGCCTTAGTGTCTTCCAAAGAAGCTTTCCACTGGTGATACTGTTGCAGGTGTGCTTTCAGGTCGTTGAGTTCTTGCAGTATTTCCTGTGCTTTCGTTTGGTCATCCCACAACTCTGGTTGGGCTGCTATTTGTTCCAGGTCTTGAATTTTGGCGCTAAGTGCAGGGATGTCAAAGATAGTCCTGGGTTTTACCCAGGCGATGAGACAACGTTTCGACTTCGCGTTTGAGTTCTAAAACTTCCATAACACTTAATTGATAATGAGGGCTTTCGATGATATGCGATCGCTTCTTGTCTTTTTAATTTTACCTATACTTTACCAAATACATACTTGTACGGTTTTTTATTTGTAATACTTTTTACATTATTTTTATTGATTCTTTACAGGGGTTTCTTAAAAGAACGCACTACCCATACCATTTCTCTATCTCTATAAAGTTGAGCTTTATTCGACACCCCTGTAGCCCCCCAAACTCGCGGGGGGTAATTATTAAGCGCAATGTTATAGAGAATTGGTACAGAACTGAGAATTTACAATTCCCTCATAGTTCCTAGTAACAGAGTCAAGCGACCATACCCGGATTAACCTGTGCAAAAGCGTGGGAGATTGGTTTTTGTAAAATCTTTAATAATTTGTATTAGGGATTGCAATACATACATTGAGATGGATCTGCGTTTTGCAATCCATCTGGGAAAAAGACTTCTTCAGAAAATCCGCATTTTTGACATTTATAGATTGCTGTCAGAGTTAGCTCTGTTGGTAAGTTACAATAGGCACACAGTAAGCCCTTTTTCCTTTGAACTAATTCAAAACCTGGACAGGAACAGTTGGGACAGCAATTATTTAGTTTTCTGACTAAGTCGTGGGTAGCTTTTGCGATATTTTTCATCCGAGTCGGGTTATATAGAGCACGCATATCTGTTTCTATATAAACTTTGCCATCTTCGGAACTCTTTAAAGCAAATTCAACTGCTTCCACGAGTTGTTCTGTTGTCTTAATACCTTTGATAATTTCATCTTGACTTTTTGGTGAAGAACTCAGCATGACGACTAGGGCGTGTTCAGGAAAGCCAATTGTATCTGCAAAATCTTGTGCTTCTTGAAGACTTCCCACAATTTTCTGACTAAAGTTTGTTTCTATAGACAACTCTTGACCGACAATTTCTAGTTCATTCGTTTTATCTAATAAAAGGACGACTTCCCGATTACAAGGTATAAACGGGCTAATAGGGTGAGGACCAAATGTACCTTCACTAGCTAATGCCAAAGTCTCACCCGTGACTTCCAGGGCTTTTTCTGCTTTTAGCCTTGCTGCTTCGATTTGGTTTCCTGTCCTTTTAACTTCTCTTGTAAATGTACCAAAACGGTCTGTATCAAAATCTTGCGGTACTATGACTTTTATTCCTAGCTCTTGTTCAATAATTGGAGCAATGACTTTCTCTTTGTGATGCATAGTTGCTAGTACTGCTACTCGATTAACAAATAGCGGATGTTGTTTCATATCTCTCTGCATTTCCGTATTTGAGTTCAACATACAGCACTTGATAGCAGCTTTGGCAGCCCTCTACAAGTCACCTATGTTCATACGCAAAATCTAATAGTTGCTATAAATGCAGTTCTATGAACAACTTATCTATGAAAAGAATTGGATATGAAGCAATACACTTTCATGAAGGATAGCTGAAGGCAAAGAAACCCAGTTTTGCACAAGTTACGAGGTTTCTAGGCTAATGCTTATCTGAACTGTAAGTAAGTCGCGACGATAAAACCAATGTATGTTTAGTTTTGTAAAAACTGTAAAATGACTTATTTTTACGGTATTCGTTAAATTTACATTTCGTTACATAGAGAAAAATTTTTAACGCCGATTTACTTATGGGCACTATGAAGAGTATCATCAATCATATTCAATAGTTATTATCAACTTGTCTTGATGAATAAGTTTTATTAAATGATGGTAAGCGAATGAATAAGTATTTGCTTATAGTAGCTATATAATATTTTTTTAACAATCGCGTTGAAAATTTAACAATTTCTTTTGAAAAGGTGATAAATTTATCTACAACAGATGAGTTGAGTCACCCACAAGCTTCTAACTGATGTAATTGAGGGTGTCATAGTTTTCACATTACATATACATAACCCCTTTTGATAGCAAGGAACACAATTGTTCTGTTGCCCTCATTGACATAACTAAAAACAATTGCAATTAGCAACAAAAGAGTTTATGGCTGAATTTTCTAATCAATTTTCTCGACGCAAATTTCTGTTAACAGCTGGAGCTTCTGCTGTAGGATCTGTATTCCTTAAGGGGTGTTTAGGAAACCCCCCAGATACCGCGAACACAATTCAAGCACAACAAGTTGCTGCTATCAATATCAATCCAGCAGATAGACCGGAAACAACCACGGTCAAGCTAGGATATATCCCCATTGTTGAAGCTGCTCCCTTGATTATTGCCAAAGAAAAAGGCTTCTTTGCAAAGTACGGCATGACCAATGTTGATATATCCAAGCAAGCCAACTGGGGTTCAGCAAGAGACAACATAGAAATTGGGGCTGCTGGAGGTGGAATTGATGGCGGTCAATGGCAGATGCCTATGCCTTATCTGATTTCTGAAGGGCGCATCACCAAAGGCAACCGAAAAATTCCTATGTATGTCTTGGCTCAGCTGAATACCCAAGGCAATGGAATTGCGATCGCAAGTAACCACCAAGGCAAGGGTATCGGTGTACAAATTGCTGGCAAGGAAACGTTTTTTGCTCAACTAAAATCAGCAAACGCTACATTCAAAGCTGCCCAAACGTTCCCAGGAGTCAATCAGGATTTTTGGATTCGCTACTGGTTAGCTGCATCGGGTGTTAATCCAGACAGTGATATTCAACTGCTGACAGTCCCAGCAGCTCAGACAGTTGCAAATATGAAGACGGGGTCGATGGATGCTTTTAGTACGGGTGACCCCTGGCCCTACCGGATTGTTAAAGATAAGATTGGCTTCATGGCGGCACTAACCGCAGAAATCTGGAAAAACCATCCAGAAGAATACTTGGCAATGAGGGCAGATTGGGTTGACAAAAATCCAAAAGCAACCAAAGCAATATTGAAAGGTCTTATGGAAGCGCAGCAATGGTGCGACAATTTTGACAACAGAAAAGAACTCGCTCAAATCCTTGCAAGGCGGAATTACTTCAACGTGCCTGAGGCAGTTCTCAATGACCCATTTATGGGTAAGTACGAGATGGGAGATGGTCGCACCATTAACGATAGAAAAATGGCATCTCTGTACTGGAAAGATGAAAAAGGTAGCGTCTCGTATCCCTACAAGAGCCATGACCTTTGGTTTTTAACAGAAAGCGTGCGCTGGGGCTTCTTACCTGAAGATACCTTAACAAATGCCAAAGCGCTTATAGATAAAGTTAACCGCGAGGATTTGTGGAGAGAAGCCGCTAAAGAAATAGGCGTTGCTGCTGCTGATATTCCCACCAGTACATCTCGTGGTGTTGAAGAATTTTTTGATGGCATCAAGTTTGACCCAGAAAATCCAAAAGCTTACTTGCAGAGCCTCAAGATTAAAAAAGTCAAAGTTTAGTAAAAGTTTAGGCGCAATAAATATTTGAGGAGAACACTAACAATGGTAACGCTGCAAAGACGCTCTTCTGGAAATACCTCTCAGAATGTTTGGTTATCTCGTCTGCAAAAGCAATATCCCGATCTGTTGCCTCCGCTGGCAGCGCTCGCCATCTTTCTAGTTGTTTGGCAGTTGTTTTCTTGGACTCCTGGAGCAACACTACCAGGACCTATCCAAGTGGTGCAAGAAACCTGGATACTGATTTTGTATCCCTTTTATGACCGAGGCGGGATAGACAAAGGTTTATTTTGGCAGATTCTTGCAAGCTTACAACGGGTAGCGATTGGTTACTCATTGGCGGCAATTCTCGGAATTACCTTGGGCATTGTGATTGGTACGAATAAAGTCATGTACAAGGCTTTAGATCCGATGATCCAATTATTCCGTACTGTACCGCCTCTGGCTTGGGTGCCAATTGCTCTTGCTGCTTTGCGACAAAACGAACCATCTGCCTTGTTCGTCATTTTTATCACGGCAATTTGGCCCATTTTGATAAATACAGCAGTGGGCGTAAAGCAAATTCCCCAAGATTACAACAACGTAGCCAAAGTTCTGCAACTTTCTCGTCGGGATTATTTCTTCAATATCCTCATACCCTCTGCTCTACCCTACATTTTTACAGGGTTAAGGATTGCGATTGGATTGGCTTGGTTAGCAATTATTGCCGCAGAAATTATCATGTCCGGCATTGTGGGAATTGGCTTCTTTATCTGGGATGCCTATCAGAATAACAAAGTCAGTGAAATTATTTTGGCTCTTGTCTACATCGGTGTCGTTGGCTTGCTACTTGACAAAGCGATGCTTTGGGTACAGTCCAGAATTTTGCCAGAAGAACAGAAATAGTCATTAGTCCTTTGTCATTAGTCATTAGTAAATGGCAAAGGGCAAATAACAAATAACAAATAACAAATAACAAAGGACAAAGGACAAATGAGCGTTTTTGTTGCCGTTGACCAAATTGATAAAGTTTTTTCCTTAACCGATGGTGGTAAATATATTGCCCTTAAAGGAATAGACCTCCAAATTAAAAAAGGAGAATTTGTTTCTCTCATTGGTCACTCAGGTTGTGGTAAATCTACCTTATTAAATATGATTGCCGGTCTGGATTTGCCAACTGAGGGTGTCGTGACTCTAGAAGGAAAAAAAATCACTAAACCTGGTCCAGACAGGATGGTGGTGTTCCAAAATTATTCTCTGTTGCCTTGGCGGACAGTACGAGAAAATATTGCCCTTGCCGTAGACTCAGTTATGAATGAACTGCCTGCGGGTGAACGCAAGGCAATTGTAGAACGGCATATCGATATGGTGGGGTTGCGTCCTCATGCTGATAAGCAGCCAGGAATGTTATCAGGTGGACAAAAACAGCGAGTGGCGATCGCTCGTGCCTTAGCAATTCGTCCGAAATTACTTTTGCTGGATGAACCGTTTGGAGCGTTAGATGCACTGACGCGAGGCAACCTGCAAGAACAGTTAATGCAAATTTGTCAGGAAAACGAAGTCACTGCGGTCATGGTGACGCACGATGTCGATGAAGCAGTGCTGTTGTCCGACCGGATTGTCATGCTGACAAATGGGCCAGAATCCAAGATTGGAGACATTTTGGAAGTGGATATTCCTCGTCCTCGCAAGCGCATGGAAGTGGTAGAACATCCCAGCTACTACAGTTTGCGGAGTGAGATGATTTACTTCCTGAATCAACAAAAACGAATTAAGAAACTTAGGGCAAGGAAAACAGCCGTTATCGCCCGTCACGGTTTAGAAAAAGTTAACCTCGAAATTGGTTTCCTCCCTCTCACTGCTTGCGCTCCTCTAGCTGTAGCTAAAGAGAAAGGCTTCTTTACCAAGTATGGTCTAGATGAAGTGAGCTTAGTGCGTGAATCTAGCTGGCGCGGAATTACCGATGGCATTACTGGCGGATATTTAGATGCTGCTCAAATGCCTGGTGGAATGCCAGTTTGGTTGACTGTGGGAGGACATGACGGTCGCCCTGTGCCAGTTGTGAGCTCCCTGACTCTCACCCGCAATGGTAATGCCATTACCCTAGATAAACGTTTTTATGACCAAGGGGTATATACTCTAGCAGACTTCAAACAACTGCTGCATCAGTCTGCAAATCAACGCCATACTCTGGGAATGGTTCATCCTTCCTCGATGCACAACATACTACTGCGTTACTGGTTAGCAGCCGGTGGTATTGACCCTGACCGCGATGTTTCCCTCAAAACTATTCCTCCGGCTCAAATGGTCGCTGACTTGCAAGCAGGAAGTATTGACGGTTACTGTGTGGGCGAACCTTGGAACTTGCGGGCAGCGACAGAAGGTATTGGCTTTACCATTGCTACAGATTTAGAAATTTTGGAAGGACATCCAGGCAAAGTTTTAGGAGTCCGTGAAGATTGGGCAGCAGCATATCCCAACACCCATATAGCCCTCGTCAAAGCCTTATTGGAAGCTTGTCAATTCTGCGCTGATGAGAAAAACTCTCAAGAAGTGCGTGAAATTTTATCTCGGCGGGAGTATGTCAGTACCAATGAGGAATACATCCAACTTGGCGATCCAAACTCCTATGCTTGTAGCCTAGAACAACCAATGCGACAGTATGCCCATCATCTGTTTTTCGGAGATGGCGTTAATCGTCCCAGCCGCACGGAACATTTGTGGATGATGACCCAAATGGCACGTTGGGGCGATATCCCCTTCCCCCGGAACTGGTTAGAAATCCTCGAACGGGTTTGTCGAGTCAATGTGTTCAGTACGGCAGCACGAGAACTAGGTCTGCTTGATATTAAGTATCATCGCGGTCCGATCCAGTTGTTCGATGGCTCTGAGTTTAATGCTGATGACCCCATCGCCTATCTCAATAGTTTGGATATTAAACGCAATGTTTCAGTGGCAGAAGTTGTGATTAACTCACGTTCTCCAGTCGCTGCCTAAGAATTTTAGATTTTGGATTGGGAATACTGGTGTAAGTAGGTCGGTACAAATAAAGTTAACGAGTTTCGGCAGTCATTAGTCATTGGTCATTAGTCATTAGTAAGGGTTAGCGGCGTTTTTACATTTCTTAACGAAGTTCTGTTTATTTCCACCTATCTACTTACCTAATGCAGAAATTCCAACAAGTAACCCCATCATCCAAAATCTGAAAAGTATCGATCAACGAATAATTAACAGACCCACTGTTTCAAGCATTACCACTTCTTAAGCCAAAATCAAAAATCCAAAATAAATATGCACAACCGGACTTTGACTTACAGCGAACCATCAAGAGAGTCTACAACACGTAGCCGTTCCAATCCTTTCTTGCTAATTGAAGAAGTTTCTAAGATCTATCCTACGCCAAAAGGTCCTTTTACAGTACTACAAGGCGTTAACCTCACAGTGAATGAAGGCGAGTTTATCTGCGTCATAGGTCACTCGGGTTGTGGCAAATCAACACTGCTGAACATGGTTGCAGGATTTACCAAGCCAACCCATGGAAATGTATTGCTCGGCTCCAAACCCATCACCCAACCAGGTCCAGACCGGATGATGGTTTTCCAGAACTACGCTTTGTTGCCTTGGCTGACTACTTTTGAAAACATTTACTTGGCTCTTAATGCCGTCTTCCCAAATAAAACAAAGGCAGAGAAGTCAGCCATTGCACGCGAACATCTAGCACTGGTGGGACTAACAGAGGCAGCCGACAAAAAGCCGACACAAATATCTGGGGGGATGAAACAACGGGTTGCTATTGCAAGAGCTTTGGCGATTCGTCCACAAGTTTTGATCTTAGATGAACCTTTTGGAGCGTTAGATGCGATTACCAAAGAAGAATTACAGGAAGAATTATTGAAAATTTGGAACGAACGGCGATGCACAGTGTTGATGATTACTCACGACATTGATGAAGCACTATTCCTAGCAGACCGTTTGATAATGATGACTAATGGACCTGCTGCTAAAATCGGTGAAATCTTAAACATTCCTTTCTCTCGTCCCCGCGATCGCGCTCGGATTATGGAAGACCCAGAATACTACAAACTGCGGAACCACGCCCTTGATTTCCTCTTCCACCGCTTTGCTCACGACGAATAGAGGTCTTCAAATTTAGCACTTCTAATGTTAAGCGAAACAGATTGAAGCGAAATATCTCTCAAGAGAGATGTTTCGCTTCACAATGACTCTTGAGCCTCTAGTCTCGTGTCAGGAGTTGTACTGTAATGCGCCAGATAAGTCCAGCAACAATCAACGCTAAACCCACCAGCCAAATTTGCTGTTCTACCCAAAAGGCTAGAAACGCACAGGAAGCCAAGCCCGCCCAACCTATCCATTTAGGATAAAGTCGTTCCTCGGGTGACAATTGCAGTGCTGCAAAGTTCGTAATTGCGTAATAAATTAAAACGTTAAAGGCACTGAACGACCATGTGGTTTTCACGTCTCCAATCAGAACCAAGCCTGCGATCGCAACTCCTACAACCAGCACTGCCAAAACGGGTGTGCTTCCTGACTGATTCAATCTGGCAAACAACCGTGGTAAATCCCGGCGTCTTCCCATTGCCAGTACAACACGGGACAATCCCAAAATCAAGTTCAGTAGCACGCCTAGCATTGCAGTCATCGCCCCGATCGCTACAACCAAACCAGCAGCAGGACCAGCAACATTACGAATCGCTACTTCAAGAGGTGCAGCTTGCGCTTGTTGAGTCACGTTGCCCAACACACCTGCTCCCACTGCCCCAATGCCAACTGCTGCCACTGTAATGTAAAGCAGCATTGTCAGCAGCAGACAGACAATCATCGCTCTAGGAATGGTTTTTCGCGGTTCTTTTGCTTCCTCGCCCATTGTGGCGATCCGACCATAACCCGTGTAAGCCACAAACATTAGGGCTGTAGCATGGAGTACTGATGCGGCATTTCCTGAGAAGAAGGGTGTTAGATTTTCAGCACCGACGGTGACAGCACGCGGCAAACAGACAATGACAAATAAACCCAAAGACAGCAATGTCACCGATACGATGATAATATTGACGAGGTTAGAGCGCCGAATTCCACTTAGGACAATTGCCGTAAAAACGATGACAGCTAAAAGAGCCGTGGGAACGAGCAAGCCACGCCCCATTAAATTGGTTGTGGTCAATAAGTAACTGGCAAAACCTAAGGCAGCAGTGGCAGCAGAAGCTGTTTTAGCTAAAAGAAACATCCAGCCAGCAGTAAAACCAAACCAAGGATTTAAATATTTGTACCCATATTCATATGTTCCACCACTCACGGCATGATTAGCAGCCAGTTGGGCGCTGTTCAGACCGTTGCAGGTAGCGACAAAAGCGGCAAGTGCTACTGCAACAATCACCGCAGGTCCAGCAATTCCAGCCGCAATACCTATGCTCACAAACACGCCAGTGCCAATAATTGACCCTAGCCCCATCATGGTTGCACCCACAACCCCCAACTCTCGTTGCAGTTGGGGTGTTATCGTTTTACCTGACACAAGAAACCTCCTCGTGAGCTTGAGTTTCTTACCACTTGTTTGGACGGGCTAATATTATCGTACATCGATATCGACTTTCTATATATAAAATCGCATAAGTTCTGTATAATATGTTCAAACTAAACCATTATTCCTAGCAAGTTACCGGAGTATTTATGGAGAACGCTAAAAAGGTCAGCGATGAACTCTATACAGCTGGGCAACCAACATCTGGAGATTTGCAACAAGCAGTTCAGGAGGGATTTAAATCTGTCGTTAATTTACGTTCTCCTGATGAAGCGGACTTCCTTTCTGATGAGCAACAACAGGCTGAAGCGGCGGGACTCAATTATGTCAACGTCCCACTGAATCCCAAGAAGGCTGATGATAAATTGACAGCTAAGGTTCTGAAGGAGATTTCGGGCTTACCAACGCCAATTCTGTTACATTGTGGTGCGGGGGCAAGAGCTGATGCACTGGCTTTGATTGCTCTTGCCACCAACGAAGGATTAAGCCGCGAGCAGATTTTGAAAAAAGCAGAGGAACTAGGAATTAACATCAATCAGCCGCACCTCAAGCAGTTTTTGGAAACTCAATGATCTGAGAATAATTCTCCAAACAACTCTCTGACCTTCTGTTTAGCATCTTCTAGAGCCTCTTTTCCCAAAGGCGTTGCTCGGTAAATTCGGCGCGAGTGCTTTCCTGAACGCTCCTCAGTTGAGTGTAGGTATCCCTTGCGTTCCAAGTCATGAAGCATGGGATAGAGAGTTCCTGGGCTAAGCTTATAGCCATGACGAGCTAACTCCTCAATGATGCCCAGACCGAATATCGGTTGGTGAACTGCATGATGAAGAATGTGAAGTCGAATTAGACCTGAGTAGAGTTCTTTGTGGTCCATTAAACTGAATTTTGAATTCTCGTCCCTTGAACGCACCCCATCCAAATCTTGCGATTATGGATGGGGATTCTTATGCTAGGCTTGACTCAGTTTCCATAAAGTACTGAGCGTCACTGGCGTTCGCAGCGTATGGGAGGAACTTCTGCCTTCCCATACCCCAGTAAATTTACTATTAGTTAATACGGCGTACCAATAACGAGCGCCGATATTGTAGGAAGCAGACAAGTCAGCGT
>Ga0209902_100616_pt1 | contig 32699 bp, 30 predicted proteins | sample FECB27metaG_FD_188304 | JGI IMG/M metagenome (GOLD analysis project Ga0209902, IMG submission 188304) | Cyanobacterial communities from the Joint Genome Institute, California, USA - FECB-27 (SPAdes) (version 2) | ecosystem: Environmental > Aquatic > Thermal springs > Hot (42-90C) > Microbial mats...
GATCGAGCGCGGCAAGACGCTCGCGCTGGTCGGCGAATCGGGCTGCGGCAAGAGCACGGTCGCGCGCCTGCTCGTGGGCCTGTACGCGCCCACGCGCGGCGGGCTGCAGTTCGACGGCCAGGACGCGCACGTGGCCTTCAAGACCGCCGAGGGCCGCAAGCTGCGCCGGCGCATCCAGATGATCTTCCAGGACCCCTACGCGAGCCTCAACCCGCGCTGGATCGTCGAGGACATCATCGGCGAGCCGCTGCGCGAGCACGGCATCCTCAGCGACAAGGCCCAGCTGCGCGAGCGCGTGGGCCAGCTTTTGCAGTCGGTGGGCCTGTCGCCGCTGGACATGAGCAAGTACCCGCACCAGTTCTCGGGCGGCCAGCGCCAGCGCATCTCGATCGCGCGCGCGCTGGCCACGCAGCCCGAGTTCCTGGTCTGCGACGAGCCCACCTCGGCGCTCGACGTGAGCGTGCAGGCGCAGGTGCTCAACATCATGAAGGACCTGCAGCGCGAGCAGGGCCTGACCTACCTGTTCATCTCGCACAACCTCGCGGTGGTGCGCCACGTGGCCGACCAGGTGGGCGTGATGTATCTGGGGCGATTGGTGGAGGTGGCGGACAAGCAGAAGCTGTTCGCGACGCCGCAGCATCCGTACACGCGCATGCTGCTCGACGCGATCCCGCAGATGAAGCACACGGGGCGCGCGCGCACGCCGGTGCAGGGCGAGGTGCCGAACCCGCTCAATCCGCCCGCGGGCTGCGCTTTTCATCCGCGCTGCCCGCACGCGAATGCGCGCTGCTCGGCCGAGCGGCCGAAGCTCCAGAGCATCCGCGGCGTGCAGGTGGCCTGCCATGCGGTGGAAGAGGGCCGTGCCTGAACGGCCCCCGCCCTCAGGCCGTGTCGGCGAGTCGCCGGATCGCCTCGACCGCGCCGGGATTCTCGAGCGCCGAGAGATCGCCCGGCGGCTGTCCCGCGAGCACGCGGCGGATGACCCGGCGCATCGCCTTGCCATTGCGCGTGCGCGGCAGATCGTCGACGCAATGCACGACCGCGGGCCGGAAGGGCTTGCCGAGGGCCGCTTCGATCGCGGCCGCCGCGCGCACCGCCAGGTCGTCGCCGTCCGGGGATCCATCCCCCGCCGACTGCGGTACCAGCACCAGCACCAGCTTCTGTCCCTTCACCGGATCGGGCAGGCCGACCGCGGCGGCGTCCTTCAGCGGCAGCGCGGCCAGCAGCACGGCCTCGACCTCGGCCGGCCCGAGCCGCTTGCCCGCGATCTTGAGCGTGTCGTCCGAGCGACCGAGCACGAAGAAATGGCCCTCGCCATCCTCGTAGACCAGGTCGCCATGCACCCAGCGGCCCGGCACCGCCTGCCAGTAGGCCTCGAGGTAGCGTGCATCGTCGCGCCAGAAGCCCTGCGTCATGCCCACGAAGGGCTGCGCGATCGTCAGTTCGCCGGGCACGCCGACCACGCGCGCGCCGGTGTCATCGGCCGCGAAGGCCTGCACGCCCGGCGAAGCGCTGTTGAAGCCCGAGGCCTTGATCGGCCGCACCGGCACATTGGCGAGGATGGCGCCCGACGCCTCGGTCCCGCCCGTGTAGTTGATGAGCGGCAGCGCGCCGCGACCGAAGCGGCGGAAGAACCACTCGAAGTGCTCGGGATCGAGCACCTCGCCGGCCGCCATCAGCATGCGCAGGCTGCGCAGGTCACCCCGCGTGGCCGCGTCCGCCTGCGCCGCCAGGCTGCGGATCAAGGTGGGCGAGGCGCCGAAATGCGTCACGCCATGCCGCTCGATCATCGACGCGAAGCGCGACCAGTCGGGGAAGTCGGGCGCCCCGTCGTAGCACAGCAGCGTGGCGCCGGCGATCAGCGCGCCGATGACCGTGATCGGCCCGACGATCCAGCCCATGTCCGAAGGCCAGCACCAGGTGTCGCCGGCACGCAGTTCGAAATGGAAGGCGCTGTCGTGCGCGATCTTGAGCGGGAAGCCGCCGTGCACATGCACCGTGCCCTTGGGTGCGCCCATGGTGCCCGAGGTGAACACGATCATGAAGGGATCGTTCGGGTCCATCGAGACGAAGTCCGCGATCGGCTCGGCGTCGGCGAGCTCTTCCCATGGCCGGCACTCGCGGGCGCCTTCGATGGCATCGCGCTCGCCGAGCACCACCACCTGCGCGAGCAGGGGCAGTCGCGTCAGCGCCTCGTTGACGGCCGCGGCCGCCGACACCTTGCGGCCGCGCCGCACGAAGCCTTCGGCCGCGATCAGCATGCGCGCCTGCGCGAGCTCGAGCCGCGAGACGATGGCCTCGGCGCCAAAACCGGTGAACAGCGGCACGCACACGGCCCCGAGCGCGGCGATGGCGAGAAAGGCGATGGCCGCTTCCGCACCCATCGGCAGCATCAGCCCGATGCGGTCGCCGGGCGCGATGCCCAGCGTGCGCAGGCCGCCGGCGAAACGGCGCACGCGCCGCGCGAGTTCCGCGTGGCTGGTCCTTTCGACACGACCGTCCTCGGTCTCCGCGATCAGCGCGGGCTGCGTCGCGCGTTCGGGATCGCCGGACCAGCGCAAGGCGCTGCGCACCCAGTTCAGCCGCCCGCCGTCGAACCAGCGCGGATGCGCGGCATCGGGTGCGTCGGTGCGAAAGCGCTGCCAGGGCGCATCCCAGACGATGTCGAGCTGCGCCAGCACGTGGCGCCAGTAGCTCGCCGGATCGTCCACCGAGGCACGGTGCAGTTCGTCATAACCCGCCAGGCCCATGCGATGGGTCAGCGCGGTGAGTGGCGCCGAGGCGATGCGTTCGGCATCGGGCCGCCAGAGCGTGAGATCGGGGAATTCCATGTACCGTCCTCCGTTCCTGCCGGCTCAGCCGCCGCGCCGGCGCGCGGCACGGAAATCGGGCGCGCGCTTTGCGAGAAAGGCCTCCACGCCCTCGCGCGATTCCGCCGTGCCGTAGTAGAGCGCCAGCGCCTCGAAGCCCAGCGCGCCGATGGCGCGGATGTTCTCGGAGTCCGCATTGAACGAGCGCTTCGCGATCGCGATGGCGGTCGGGCTCTTCGCGAGGATCTCGGCACACCAGCGCCCCACCTCCGCATCGAGTTCATCGGGCGGAACGACGCGGTTGACCAGGCCCATCGCCAGCGCCTCGTCGGCACCGTAGCGGCGACAAAGAAACCACATCTCGCGCGCCCGCTTCTCGCCAGCCACGCGTGCGAGCAGCGCGGTGCCGAAGCCCGGATCGACCGACCCCACCTTCGGTCCGACCTGGCCGAAGACCGCGTCGGTGCTCGCGATGGCGAGGTCGCACACCGTGATCAGCACGTTTCCGCCGCCGATCGCATAGCCCTGCACGCGCGCGATCACCGGCTTGGGGATGTCGCGGATCAGGCTCTGCAGTTCGTCCATCGGCAGGCCGATGGTGCCGCGCCCGCCGTAGCCGCCTTGCCGTTCGCCATGGTCGGACTGGTCGCCGCCCGTGCAGAAGGCCTTGTTGCCGGCACCGGCGAGCACGACCGCGCCGATGTCGCGGTTCCAGCCGGCGCGGCCGATCGCGTGCAGCAGCTCTTCCACCGTGCGGCCACGCAGCGCGTTGTAGCGCGCGGGGCGATCGATGGTGACGCGCGCGACGCCGTCCTTCTCTTCGTAGCGGATGTCCTGGTAGTCGAAGGCGTCGTTCACAGCGCGGCCTCCACCACCGACAGCGCGGCATCGAAGGCCTCCAGGCCCTGCGACAGTTCGTCGCGCGTGATCACGAACGGCGGCGACACCATCGCCACGTTGTACCGGCCATAGGCATGGACACCGCGCTTCATCAGCTCGCCGTAGAACAGCTTCATCGGCGCCGAGCCCCCGGGATGGTGCCATTCCACCAGCGGCTCGCGCGTCTCGCGGTCCTTCACCAGCTCGAGGCCGAAGTGCGCGCCGAGCCCGCGCACGTCGCCCACCACCGGGTGCCTGCGCTGCAGCTCGCCGAGCCCCTCGCGCAGCCAGCCCTCGATCTCGAGGGCACGTTCGAACAAGCCCTCCTCGAGGTAGACCCGCAGCGCGGCGACGCCGCCCGCGACGGCCAGCACATGGCCCGCATGGGTGTGGCCCACGTCGAACAGCTCGGTGTCGAAGTGGCTCGCCACGCCTTCGCGCACCAGCACGCCGCCCAGCGGCGTGTACGAGGAGCTCGCGCCCTTGGCGAAGGACATGAGGTCAGGCAGCACGCCGAGCCGCGTCGCGGCGAAGGCGGCGCCGGTGCGGCCGAAGCCGGTCATCACCTCGTCGTACACCAGCAGGATGCCGTGGCGGTCGCACAGCGCGCGCACGCCCCGCAGATAGCCCTCGGGATAGATCACCATGCCGCTCGATCCCGTCATCGGCTCGAGCACGATGGCCGCGACGTTGTGCGCGCCCTCGTGCGACAGCACCTGCTCCAGATGCTGCAGCGCGCGCCGCGATTCCTCGGCCGGCTCGCGCGTGTGGAACGGACTGCGGTAGGGATAGGGAGTGAAGAACTTCACCATGCCCGGCAGGTTCGGCAGCGGGTCGCGCCAGCGGTCCACGCCCGTCAGCGCGCTGCCGCCGATGGTGCTTCCATGGTAGGAGCGGTAGGCGGTCAGCACCTTGGGGCGGCGCGTGACGAGGCGCGCGATCTTCACCGCATCGTCGTTGGCCTCGCCGCCGCCGCTCGCGAAGTGCACGCGCAGCCCCTCGCTCCAGGGCGAGATGCGGTTCAGCAACTCGGCGTATTCGGCGCGCACGTCGTTGAAGTAGCTCGAGGCCACCCAGCACAGCCGTTCGGCCTGCTGCTGTATCGCGCGCACCACCTTCGGATGCCCGTGGCCCAGCGGCACCGCCACGTAGCCGCTGGTCATGTCGAGATAGGCCTTGCCGTTGGTGTCGTGGAAATGACAGCCCTTGGCGTGCGTGATCACGGGCGGGTTGAGCCCGCCCTGCACCGACCACGACACCAGCACCTGCCGGTAAGCGGCGGGCAGGCTCGCGTTGGCCTGGCCATGGATCTGAAGGTCCATCGTCTGTCCTCTGTGTTGTTGCGTGAAGAAAAGTTGAAGCGGATCGCTGCGATGAAGCATAGGAATGCGGGTCCGTGCGGACAAACCAAAGCTTTGGGGCCTGAGCCGCAAAGCAATTCGCGCTCGCCATGTCCCGCCGATCGTTCTTCCCCACCCCTGAACCTGGAGCGATAGCCATGGCACGCCAGCTTCCACCCATGCTGTCGGTGCGCGTGTTCGAGGCCGCCGCGCGCCACGGCAGCTTCGCCAAGGCCGCGTCGGAACTCTTCGTCTCGGCCGGCGCGGTGGCCCACCAGGTGCGGCAGCTCGAGGACTGGCTCGGCCTGCCGCTGTTCCTGCGCACGCCGCGCTCGGTCGAACTCACCGACGCCGGACAGGCCTACCTGCGCGGCGTCGCGCCGCTGCTCGAGGAACTCGAACACGTCTCGATGCGCTGGCGCCAGCATGCGGAGGGCGCCAGCGAGGTGACGGTCAGTGCCATGCCCTCGTTCGTGACGCGCTGGCTGATGCCGCGGCTCGGTGATTTCCGCGCCGCGCATCCCGCGGTCGAGGTGCGCGTGCTCGCCGCGGTGGCACCGGTGGACTTCGCGCGCGATCGCGTCGACGTGGCGATCCGGCTCGGCTCCGGCACCTACCCCGGAATGGAGGCACAGCCGCTGCTGCACGAGGCCTTCTATCCCGTCGCGAGCCCGCGCTGGCTGGAACGGCATGGAATGCCCGCGTCGCCACGCGATCTGCTGGGCAGCGTGCTGCTGCACGACGAGTTCGAACCGCGCATTCCCGAACAGATCAACTGGGAGGCGTGGTTCGCGGCCCAGGGCGTGGCACCCGGCGCATCGCTGCGGCCGGCTCCCGCCTTGCGCTTCTCGCACAGCTATCTCGCGCTCGATGCCGCGGCCGCGGGGCAGGGCGTCGCGCTCGCCTCCGACGTGCTGGCACGCGATGCGCTGCAGCGCGGCGAACTGGCGCGGGCCTGGCCCGACGATCTGCCCGGCCCGTACCGCTACCACCTGCTGTGCCAGCGCGGCGCGCGGGACCGGCCCGGGGTCGCGGCGTTCACGCACTGGCTTCGCGCGGCGGCCGATGCTTTCTGAAGACAGCACGCGGGCGTTTACGTAGCATGTGCCGATGCAAGCTCCCCACGAACCTTCGCTGAGCCCGGCCGCACTGGCCTTCCTGCAACAGGCCGGCCTGCCCTACCGCCTGCACGCCCACGCCCCCGTCGTCTCCTTCGAGGACGCGCGCACGCTGCTGCCCTTCGACGCCGGCGCGATGGTCAAGTGCCTCGCGTTCCGCCTGCCCGACGGCCGCTATCTGCTGGCCGCGCTGCGCGGCCAGGACCGGGCCGACTACAAGCGCATCGCCGATGCCTTCGGCGTGCGCCGCGCCGACCTGCGGCTCGCGGCCGACGAGGAGCTCGCCACCGACCTGCAGATGGTGCCGGGCGGCGTGGCGCCGCTGCCGGTGGGCGGCGCGCGCGTGATCGTCGACGAGGCGGCGGCGCGCCTGGTCACGCTCTACTGCGGCACCGGCCGCAACGATTCCACGCTCGAGATCGAAACGGCCGCGCTGCTGCGCGCCACGGGCGCAGGTGTCGCGCCGCTGGCCAAGCCCTGAGCTACGGCCTATCGCTCACACCTTGTCAGCGCAGCCAGCTCGCCGGCACGGTGATGAGCTGGGGGAAGAGCACGAACAGGAACATCAGCGCGGTGAGCGACAGCAGGAAAGGCCACACGCCCTGGATCACCTGGTCGAGGCTCACGCGCGAGGTGCCGGCCACCACGTTGAGCACGGTGCCCACCGGCGGCGTGAGCAGGCCGATGGCGTTGTTCATGATGAACATCACGCCGAAGTAGACGGGGTCGATGCCGGCCTTGTGGATCACGGGCATCAGGATCGGCGTGATGATCAGCACGGTGGGCATCAGGTCGAGCGCGGTGCCCACGATGATCACCAGCACCATGATCACGAACATCAGCAGGATCTTGTTGTCGACGAAGGGCTCGAGCAGCTCGCTGACCTGCGCCGGGATGTTGGCGATGGTGATGAGCCAGGCCGACACCAGCGCCGCGGCCACGAGGAACAGCACGGTGCTCGAGGTCTTGGCCGCGCTGAGCACCAGCTCGGGCAGGCGCGGCATCTCGAGCTCGCGGTAGACGAAGCGGCCGACCACGAAGGCATAGACCACCGCCACCACGGCGGCCTCGGTGGGCGTGAACACGCCGAACTTCATGCCACCGATGATCACCAGCGGCAGCACCAGCGCCCACACGCCGTCGAGCAGCGCGCGGCCCAGGCCGCCCGCGCTGAAGCTGCGCACCGCGACGTTCTTCTCCTTCTTCGCGCACAGCCACCAGGTGGCGGTGAGCGTGAGCGCCATCATGATCCCGGGGAACAGGCCGGCGAGGAACAGCTTGGTGATCGAGATCTGCGCCACCACGCCGAACACCACGATGGCGATCGAGGGCGGGATCACCGGCGCGATGATGCCGCCGGCGGCGATCAGGCCGGCCGCGCGCGGCACGTCGTAGCCGGCCTTGCGCATCATCGGGATCAGCAGCGCCGCGACGGCGGCGGTGTCGGCCACGGCCGAGCCCGAGATGCTCGCGACCACTGTGGCCGCGATGATGGCCACGTAGCCCAGGCCGCCGCGCACATGGCCAACCAGCGCGTCGGCCACCTTGACGATGCGCGCCGACAGGCCGCCCGCGTTCATCAGCTCGCCCGCGAGCATGAAGAAGGGCACCGCCATCAGCGGGTAGTTGTTGACGCCCTCGAGCATGTTCTGCGCGAGGATCTGGGTGTCGAAGTTGCCCAGGTGCACCATCAGCGCGACGCCGCAGACGAGCAGCGCGAAGGCGATGGGCATGCCGAAGGCCATGGCCCCGAGCAGCGAGGCGATGAAGACGAAGATGGTCATGGATGTCCCGTGTTCTTTCAGTTCGCGCTCACTCGCCCGCGCTGCCGGTGTCGTTGACCAGTTCCTCGCGCGCCATGCGGCCCGTGAAAAGGCGCCACAACGAGCCGACCAGCATCAGCGCCATGCCCACGCTGCTGACCAGCAGGCAGGCATAGACCAGGCCGATCGGCACGCCGGTGACCGGTGCGCGGTCGTCCATGCCGATCACCACCAGCTTCCAGCTGCCGTGCGCGAGCAGCAGGCAGCAGGCCAGCGCGCCGAGATCGGCCACGCCGCGGCAGAAGCGCTGGCCACGCTCGCCGAGCCGCGCGACGACGGTCGACATGCCCAGGTGCGCGTTGTCCTTCATCACCAGCAGCGCGCCGACCAGCGTGAGCCACATGAAGACGAAGCGCGAGGCTTCCTCCGAGAACACGATGCCGGAGTTGAAGGCGTAGCGCAGCACGACGTTGCCGAACACGAGCGCGACCATCACGGCCATCATCGCGATCATCAATACGTTGGCGCCGCGCTCGAGGAGGCGGGAAAGCATGGGGAGTCTCCTGTTGTAGTTGGTTCTTGCACCCGGCCGCTTCAGCGACCCGGGCCGGCCGGGTCGATGCGGTAGAAGCGCAAGGCGTTGCCGCGCCAGACCGCGTCGCGCGCCGCGTCGTCGAGGCCGTCCAGCCCCTCGGCCACCGCGCGCACCACCTCGGCCATGGGCGCGCGCAGGCCCGACACCGGCAGGTTGCTCGCGAACATGCAGCGCCCGGCGCCGAAGATCTCGACCGTCTCGCGCACCACGCGCACGTTGCTGTCGGCGCTCCAGGGCGCATCGGGCAGGCCGAATTCCGAAAGCTTGACCATCACCTCGGGCAGCGCCGCGAGCGCCTGCATGCCGCGCCGCCAGTGCGCGAGGCCGGCTTCGCTGCGGTTCCAGGGCAGGCCCGCATGCTCGATCGCCACGCGCAGCCCCGGAAAGCGCGCGACGGCCTCGGCCGCTTCCTCCAGGTGCCAGTAGGGCACGCGCACGTCCCACAGCAAGCCGTTGTCGCGCAGGAGGCCCAGGCCCGCGCACCAGCGTTCGTCCTGCAGGGTGCCGGGCTCGCCGCGCACGCTGTGGTCGGGGCCGCGCGAGATGCGCGGCTTGCAGCGCACGCCGCGCACCAGCGGCCATTCGGCCTGCGCGCGCATCTGCGCCTCGGCATCGCTCGCGAGGAATTCGACGTTGGCCACCACGGCATTCGGAAAGCCGTGTTTCGCATGGACCGCATGCAGCCAGCGCGTCTCGGCCAGCGACTCGGCGCGCGAGCGCTCGGCTTCGACATGCACCGTGGCCACCACCGGCAGGCCCTCGGTGGCGGCGCGGTAGTCGGCCACGCCGAAGTCGCGCCGCAGCACCGCGTAGTCGCCGAGGAAGAAGGCCTCGGCGTCGTAGCCGTCCTGCAGCCAGGGGAAATGGCCCTCGCCCAGGTGCCACAGGTGGTGGTGCGCGTCGACGATGGCGGCGGGAAGCACGGCGCTCACGGCTGCGCGTCCATCGCCTTGAGCACCGCGTCGCCGTTCTTCTCGACGTACATCCTGCGGGTCTCCTCGCGCACCACCTGGCGGATGCTCGCGACGTCGGGCGTCTCGTTGATCTGCATGCCCTTGGCGCGCAGCTGGGCGATGGCGTCCTTCTCGCCGTCGTTGTTGAGCTTGCGCTGGAAGTTCGCGGCCGCCGCGGCCTCCTCGAGCATCGCCTTCTGGAACTCGGGCTTGAGCGCATCGAAACGCGCCTTGTTCATGATCACCACCAGCGGCGTATAGGCATGGCGCGTGAGCGACAGGTACTTCTGCACCTCGTACATCTTCGACGACAGCATCAGCGTGGGCGGGTTCTCCTGCCCGTCGACCGCGCCCGACTCGAGCGCGCCGAACACCTCGGCGAAGGGCATCGGCTGCGGGTTGGCGCCCAGCAGCTGGAAGGCCTTGAGGTGCGAGGGATTGGGCGTGGTGCGGATCTTCAGGCCCTTGATGTCGGCCGCGCCGTTGATCGGCCGCTTGTTGTTGCCCAGGCTGCGAAAGCCGATCTCCCAGAAGGCCAGGCCCTTGATCTGGTGCGTGCCGAGTTCGTCGAGCAGCGAGCGGCCGACCGGGCCGTCGAGCGTGCGGTAGGCCTGCTGCGCATCGGCGAACTGGTAGGGCAGGTCGAGCGCATTGAGCTTGGGCGCGAGGCCGGTCACGAAGGGGTTGCCGGTGGCGCCGATGTCGATGGTGCCGCTGCGCACGCCGGTCACCAGCGTCACGTCGTTGCCGAGCTGGCTGTTGGCGAAGACCTGGATCTCCACCGCGCCGCCGGTGCGCTCCTTCACGCGCTTCGCGAACTCGAGCGCGGCCTTGTGCTGCGAATCGCTCTCGGGCACGGTGTGGCTGAAGCGCAGCTTGACCGGCGCCTGCGCCGCGGCGCCGCCGGCACCGAGGCCGAGCAGCGCGGCCAGCAGCGCGCCGGCCAGGGACCTGAAATTCCTGTGCATGGTTGTCGTCTCCTATCGTTGAAATTCGGGGAAGGCGCGCGCCTTCCGGGGCCGCCGCTCAGACCGTGACCTTGGCTTCCTTGACCACCTTGGCCCACTTGTCCTTCTCGGTGCCGATGAACTCGGCGAACTTCGCGGCGCTGCCGCCGCCGTCCTCGGCGCCGTAGCTCGCGAGCTTCTCCGCCACGTCGGGCAGGGCGAGCACGCGGTTGAAGTCCTCGTTCATGCGCTGCACCATCGCGGCATTCATCTGCGCCGGCCCGACCAGGCCGTACCAGGTGCTGGCATCGAAGCCCGGGTAGCCGAGCTCGGCCACGGTGGGCACCTCGGGATGCGCCTTCGAGCGCCGCGGCCGCGTCTGCGCGATCGCCACCAGCTTGCCGCTGGCCACGTGCGGGGTGGCCGAGGTCATGGTCTCGAAGCTGTAGTCGATCTGGCCGCCGATCAGGTCGGTGAGCATCGGGCCCGAGCCGCGGTAGGGCACGTGCAGCGCATCGACGCCCGCGCGCAGCTTGAAGAGTTCGATCGCCAGGTGCTGCGAGGCGCCCGCTCCCGAGGAGCCGAAGGTCACGGTGCCCGGCTTGTCGCGGCACAGCGCCACCAGGTCCTTGACCGTGCGCGCGGGCTTCGAGGGGTTGCAGATCAGCAGGTTCGGCGTGACGCCCACCAGCACCAGAGGCGTGAAGTCGCGCTCCACCACATAGCCCAGCGAGGGATAGAGCGCGGGCGCGATCGCATGGTTGCTGATGTTGGTCATCAGCAGCGTGGTGCCGTTGTTCGGCTGCTTGGCGACGTACTCGGCGGCGATCACGCCGCCCGCGCCAGCCTTGTTCTCGACCGTGACCGGCACGCTCCACAGGGTGGCGAGCTTCTGCGCCATCACGCGCGCCATCACGTCGGTGCCGCCGCCGGGCGGAAAGCCGACGACGATGCGCACGGGCGTGGTGGGCAGCGGCGCGGTCTGCGCGCGCACGATGGCGAAGGGCAAGGCCGCGCCGGCGGCCAGTGTCGATGCGATGAAGCGGCGGCGTTGCATGGCGTTGTCTCCTTGTGTTCTTTTCGAGGCTTACATCGACTCGGCCAGCAGGGCCTGGTAGTCGGCCACGCTGGCTTCGCGCGGATTGGTCTTGTGGCAGTGGTCCTTGAGCGCGCCTTCGATCACGCGCGGGAACAGGTCGGGCGAGACGTCGATCGCGGTCAGGCCCGTGGGCAGGCCGAGGCGCGCGCTCATGGCCGCGACGGCCGGCGCCACCTCGTCGCCGCCGCCCAGCCCCATGGCCTGCGCCATGCGCGCGAGGCGCTCGTCCTTGCGCATCGACTCGGCCTGCGCGTTGAAGCGGATCACGGCCGGCAGCAGGATCGCGTTGAGCGTGCCGTGGTGCAGGCGCGGCGCGATGCCGCCGAGCGAATGGCTGAGGCTGTGCACGCAGCCCAGTCCCTTCTGGAACGCGAGCGCGCCCTGCATCGAGGCGCTCATCATGTTCAGGCGCGCCTCGCGGTCGCCGGGCGTGGCGGTGGCGCGCTCGATGTGGCGCCAGGCGCGGCGCAGGCCGTCGAGCGCGATGCCGTCGGCCGGCGGATTGAAGGCCGGCGCCATGAAGGTCTCCATGCAGTGCGCGATCGCGTCCATGCCGGTGGCGGCGGTCAGCATCGGCGGCAGGCCCAGCGTGAGCTCGGGATCGCACAGCGCGACGCGCGGTACCAGGTGCGGCGAGAGCACGCCGACCTTGCGGCCGTCGTCGAGGATCAGCACCGCGCCGCGGCCGACCTCGCTGCCGGTGCCGGCCGTGGTGGGCACGGCGATCACCGGCGCGGTGGCCGCGGTGATGCGCGCCACGCCGCCCTCGATGGCCGCGAAGGACTTCAGCGGCCCCTCGTGCGTGGCGCACACGGCCACGCCCTTGGCGAGGTCGATCGGCGAGCCGCCGCCGACCGCGACGATGCCGTCGCAGCGGTGCTCGGCATAGAGCGCCACGGCAGCGCGCATCGCGCGCTCGGTGGGGTTGGAGGGCGTGCCGTCGAACACGACGAACTCGCGGCCCGCGCCGAGCTGCGCGGTCACGCGCTCGAGCACGCCTGCGGCGCGCACGCCAGCGTCGGTCACGACCAGCGGTCGCCGGATGCCGAGGCGGTCGCACTCCTGCGCCAGCAGCTGCACGGCGCCGAAATCGATCTGGATCTGGGTGATGTAGTTGATGAGCGCCATGCGCTGGCTCCTTGTCTCGGCGGTTGTCCGGAGTGCCGGCGTATCGCTCGAAGCGGTGCCGGTCGTCGTGGGCCGCGAGTCTAGGAACGGGTGCCGGGGGCGGCAACGTGGATTTACTTGAAGTCCGGGCGAGAAAAATTCACAAGCCGCGGGCCCTGCCGGGCGCGAGTTTTTCTTGAAGACCGCCCCAGTTTTTTTCGTTTGGCCGCGCGCGGGCCGCTCCCTAGACTTCGGCCCGTTCGCAACCCGCCCCCTACGAAAGAGACAAGCCGACATGACCTCGCTCATCCTGGTCGAGCGCGACGACCGCATCGCGACCGTGACCCTCAACAAGCCCGACAAGATGAATGCCATGGACCAGGTCATGTGGCAGGGCCTGGCCGACGCCTTCGCCGAGCTCTCGGCCGACGACGAACTGCGCTGCGTGGTACTGCGCGGCGCCGGCGGCAAGGCCTTCTCGGCCGGCGCCGACATCGAGGAGTTCCAGCGCAGCCGCGCCAACGCGGCGCAGGCCGCCGCCTATGCCGAGGTCACGCACCGCGCCATGCATGCGATTGCCACCAGCAAGCACCCCACGCTCGCGGTGATCGAGGGTGCCTGCGTGGGCGGCGGGCTCGAGATCGCCACCGTCTGCGACATGCGCATCTGCGGCAGCTCGAGCCGCTTCGGCGTGCCGGTCAACAAGCTCGGCCTGGTGATGTCGTACGGCGAGCTCGGCGGGCTGGTCGACCTAGTCGGCGGCGCGACCGCGCTCGAGATCGTGCTCGAGGGCCGCGTGTTCGATGCCAAGGAGGCCTTCGAGAAGCGCCTGGTGAACCGCGTGGTCGACGACGCCGCGGTGCTCGAACAGGGCTACGCGACCGCGCGGCGCATCGCCAACGGCGCGCCGCTGGTGGCGCGCTGGCACAAGAAGTTCGTGCGCCGGCTGGCGCAGCCCGCGCCGCTGTCGGCCGAGGAGAACGCCGAGGCCTACGCCTGCTTCGACACCGAGGACTTCCGCATCGGCTTCCAGGCCTTCCTGGCCAAGAGCAAGCCGGTCTTCACGGGCCGCTGAGCCCGCCACCCTCTTTCCAGATCCGGAGTCCCCGCGTGACCCTTCCCCTTTCCCGCATCAAGGTCCTCGACGTCAGCCAGATCATGGCCGGCCCCTTCTGCTGCATGCTGCTCGGCGACATGGGCGCGGACGTCATCAAGGTCGAGACGCCCGGCATCGGCGACCAGACCCGCCGCTCGATGGGCTTTCGCCTCAAGGGCGCCGACAGCGGCGGCTTCCTCGCGCTCAACCGCAACAAGCGCAGCATCGAGATCGACCTCAAGAACCCGGCCGGCCTCGAGGCCTTCTACGCGCTCGTGAAGGATGCCGACGTGCTGGTCGAGAACAACCGCCCCGGCGTGGCCGCGCGGCTGAAGATCGACTACGAGACCCTGCGCCAGCTCAACCCGCGGCTGGTGTACGCGAGCATCTCGGGCTTCGGCCAGACCGGCCCCTGGGCCAAGCGCCCGGGCCTGGACCTGATCGCGCAGGCCATGACCGGCGTGATGAGCGTGATGGGCCATCCGGGCGAGCCGCCGGTGAAGTCGGCGATCCCGCTGGCCGACCTGGGCGCGGGCCTGTTCGCGGCCTACGGCATCCTCAGCGCGGTGATCGGTCGCGGCCTCACGGGCGAGGGCCAGTTCGTCGATGCCTCGCTGTTCGAGACCGCGCTGGGCCTGTCGGTGTGGGAGTCGGCCGAGTACTGGGGCACGGGCCAGGTGCCCACGCCGATCGGCAGCGCCAACCGCATGAGCGCGCCCTACCAGGCGGTGCGCGCCTCCGACCGGCCCTTCGTCATCGGCGCGGCCAACCCCAAGCTCTGGACCGCGCTGTGCGGCGTGATCGGGCGCGAGGACCTGGTGCGCGACGCGCGCTTCACCGACAACGTGCTGCGCATCCGCAACCGCGTGGTGCTGATCGAGGAGCTCGAGCGCGAGTTCGCGCGCCGCACCGCCACCGAATGGGTCGATGCGCTGCTGGCCGCGGGCGTGCCGGCCGCGCCGATCTACGACTACGCCGAAGCCCTGGCGAGTGAACAGGCGGTGGCGCGCAACATGGTGCTGAAGATCCAGCATCCGGTGGAGGGCGAGACACGCGCCCTGGGCTTTCCGGTCAAACTCGGCGGCACGCCGCAGCAGGTGCGGCATCCGGCACCGCTGCTGGGCCAGCACACCGAGCAGGTGCTCGGCGAGATCGGCATGACGGCCGAGGACATCGCCGCGCTGCGAAGCAACGGCGCGTTCGGCGCGACGCATGCCGCGGCCGACGCGACGGCGGACTGAGACACGCAAGAAACACAACGAGACGGAGACAAGACCATGCAGGAAAACACCATCGATCTCTCGCGCCGCCGCTGGCTCGGCGCCATCCCCGCGCTCTCGGGTGCGCTGCTGCTCGCACCCGGCTTCGCACGGGCGCAGGGCGGCGCCTATCCGCACAAGCCGATCGAGCTGGTCGTGCCCTGGCAGGCCGGCGGCGGCGCCGACGTGGTGGGCCGGGCTTTCGGCGCGGCGGTCGCCAAGTACCTGCCGCAGCCGGTGGTCGTGATCAACAAGCCCGGCGCCAGCGGCGTGCTCGGGCTGGGCGACGTGGTCAATGCCAAGCCCGACGGCTACCGCATCGTGCTGTCGTCGACCGAGCTGACCTTTCTCAACCACCTGGGCCTGGCGAAGTTCTCGTACAAGGACCTGCGCCCGATCGCGCGGCTCAATGCCGACCCGGCCGCGGTCGTGGTGCGCGCCGATGCGCCCTACGCCACGCTCGAGCAGTTCCTCGAGGCCGCGCGCAAGGGCGACGCGAACATCCGCGTGGGCAATGCGGGCCATGGCTCGACCTGGCACATGGCGGCCGCCGCGCTGGCCGAGAAGACCGGCGCGAAGTTCAACCACATCCCCTATGCCGGCGGCGCGCCCGCGGTGCTGGCGCTGCTCGGCGGCCACATCGACGCGGTGACCGTGAGCACGGCCGAGGTGTCGAGCTACGTGGCCGCGGGCAAGCTCAAGGCGCTGGCAGTGATGGCCGACCGGCGCGTGGCCGACGGCTTCGAGAAGATCCCGACGCTCAAGGAACGCAACATCGACCTGTCGATCGGCATCTGGCGCGGCCTGTCGGCGCCGCGCGGCACGCCCGACGACGTGATCGCGGTGCTCAAGGGCGCGGTCGCGAAGGCCGTGAAGGAGCCCGCCTGGCTCGAGGCGCTGGCCAAGCTGCACTTCAGCACCGACACCTACGCCGACGATGCCGCGCTCGAGGCGGTGATGGCGAAGGAGAGCGAGTTCTTCAAGGCGCTCGCGGGCAAGATCAACCTGTCGAGCTGAGGCCGGGCGCACGGCCGAGAATCGCGCGATGGCTTTCGAATTCAGCGAACCCTTCGTCGACGCGCACCAGCACTTCTGGCACCTCGATGCGCATCCCTATCCCTGGCTGCAGGGCGAGACGGTGCCGAACTTCCGCTACGGCGACTACTCGGCGCTCAAGCGCAACTACCTGCCGGCCGATCTCGCGCACGACACGCGCGGCTTCGCGCCGGCGCGCACGGTGCACATCGAGGCCGAGTGGGAGCGCGCCGACCCGGTGGCCGAGACCCGCTGGCTCACCGGGCTCGCGGCCACCGAGGGCCGGCCCTCGGCGATCGTCGCGCATGCGGCGCTCGATCGCGGCGACGTGGCCGAGGTGCTCGCCGCGCAGGCCGCGTTCGCGCTGGTGCGCGGCATCCGCCACAAGCCGGTGACGGCCGCGTCGGCCGCCGAGGCCGTGCGCGGCGTGGCGGGCTCGATGGACGATCCACGCTGGCGCGCGAGCTATGCGCTGCTCGAGAGGCACGGACTCTCGTTCGACCTGCAGGCGCCCTGGTGGAACCTCGACCAGGCCGAGCAGCTCGCGCGCGACTTTCCGCGCACGCTGCTGATCCTCAACCACAGCGGCCTGCCCGCGGACCGCAGCGCCGAGGGCCTCGCGGGCTGGCGCCGCGCGCTCGAGCGGCTGGCCGATGCGCCCAACACCGCGATCAAGATCTCGGGCCTGGGCCAACGCGGCCTGCCATGGACCGAGGCAGCCAACGTGCCGCTGATCCGCGACGCGATCGCGATCTTCGGCGCGTCGCGCTGCATGTTCGCGAGCAACTTCCCGGTCGACAGCCTCGTGGCCAGCTACGAGACCCTCCTGCGCGGCTTCCTCGCGGCCATCGCCGGGCACTCCGAGGCCGAACGCCGGCAGCTATTGCACGACAACGCCGTGCGGCTCTACAGGCTCTGAGCCGCGGCCTCGTCCTTCGCGCGCTCTTCGTGCACCCATGACACGAAGGCCGCGATGCGCGCATCGGCGGCGCGGTCCTGCGGATAGACCATGAAGTAGGAGAACTCCACCGGCAGCGTGACGTCGAAGGGCCGCACCAGCAGGCCGTCGGCCAGGTCCTTCATCACCCAGTTCTTCTTCACCAGCGCCACGCCGAGCCCGTCGACCGCGGCGGCGATCACCAGGTGGCTGGGCCAGAACGAGGGGCCGCGCGTCACGTCCACGTCGCTCACGCCCGCATGCTCGAGCCACATGCCCCAGTCGGGGTTGCTCACGTCGCTGTAGGTGCTGTTGTCGTGCAGCAGCACGTGGTGCTTGAGGTCGGCCGGCGTGCGCAGCGGATGCTCTCCCTGCATCAGCGCGGGGCTGCAGACCGGGAACACCTCGACCGGCAGGCACAGTTCGGAGTGCAGGCCCGGGTAGATGCCGCGGCCGTAGCGCACCGCCATGTCGAAGTCCTCGCGCGTGAAGTCGACCATGTGCTTGGAGGTCGAGATCTCGAGGTCGATGTCGGGGTAGGCCTGCATGAAGCGGCGCATGCGCGGGATCAGCCACTTGACCGCGAAGGTCGGCGGCAGGTTGATTTTGAGCGAGGGCGTGCCCTGCGACTGGCGCAGCTGCTGCGTCGCGTACATCACCTGCTTGAAGGCTTCCTGGATACCCGGCAGGTAGGCCTTGCCGGCGGCGGTGAGCGCGAGCGACTTGGTGTCGCGCACGAACAGCGCGATGCCGAGGTTCTCCTCGAGCGTCTTGATCTGGTGGCTCACGGCCGAGGGCGTGACGAAGAGTTCGTCGGCCGCGCGCGTGAAGCTCAGGTGCCGCGCCGCGACCTCGAAGGCACGCAGCGGATTGAGCGGGGGAATGGGGCGCGACATGGTGGACGGATTCCTTCGGGAGCGGGCACGGGACGGGGGCGCGGGGCCTTCAATATTTTCTACGCAATGCTTCGAGAAAAACTCGTTTGCCGCGCCGCGCCGCGATTCCTAGACTGCCCTTCGCACCGACGCACGGCCAGTCGGGACAACGTCAATTGACGCTCAACGCTTTCGGACCAACCCCCATGAACCCAGAACTGCGCCCAGGCGCCCTCGCCCGCCGCGAACTCGTGATCGACCGCCCGCGCACCGTCGACTTCCTCGGCGAGGACCTGCGCATCTATGCCACGCCCGAGCTGGTGCGCGACGTCGAGCAGACCTGCCTCGACTTCCTGCTCGACCACGTGGGCGCGGGCGAATCCTCGGTCGGCACCGCGATCGCGCTCAAGCACGTGGGCGCCACGCTGCTGGGCCAGCCGGTGCGCATCGAGGCGCGCGTGCGCGCGGTCGACGGCCGCGGCGTGGACTTCGAGTTCACGGTGCACGAAGGCGACAAGGAGGTCGCGAGCGGCACGCACAGCCGCTTCGTCGTCGACGTCGCGCGGCTGCGCGCCAAGGTGCACGCGGCCGTCGCCCAGAGCGCGAACGCCTCGTGAGTTCCTGATCTTCCGCGGGCCACGGCCCGCGGCTCCCCGTGCCGGACAGCGGCGCGCCAGCACTTTCGGTGCGGGCGTGCGGCCGTTCCTCACCCGCTCGGCGATAAGCCTAATCCGCAACCTGGTTGCATCTTCAAAAAGAAACGAGACAGACCGATGTTCAAGACCCTCGCCTCCGCCCTCTTCGCACTGGCCACCGCCTGTGCCTCGCTCGCCTTCAGCGCCTCGGCCGGCGCGCAGGACCTGACCGGCAAGGTCACGCGCACGCCCACCGGCTACCTGATGGTGCTGCGCAACGGCGACGACGTGCTCGCGCACCTCGAGCGCCTCGCCGTGGTCGAGCAGATACCGAGCGCCAGCATCGTGGGCATCGGCTTCATGCGCGAGGCCACCTTCGGCTTCTACGACTTCGCGAAGAAGGTCTTCAACCCGAAGACCTTCAAGGACGTGGAGCTCGCCAACCTCACGGGCTCCATCGCCTGGAAGGAAGGCAAGCCCTCGATCCATGCCCACGGCATCGTGACCGACGGCAGCTTCATCGGCGCGGGCGGCCACCTGCTGGGACTGACCGTGGGCACGGGCTCGTGCGAGATCACGGTGATCCTGCACCCGCAGCGGCTCGAGCGCTTCGTCGATCCTGCGATCGGGGCGAATGTGCTGGGGTTGCATCCGGGCGCGAAGTAAACGGCATGCGGGCGTGAAAGGGGCTGGCGCGGGCCGGTGACACGGCGCTGTAACACGGCTTGCATGTTGGCTTCGTATCTTCCGGGGACCCGCGACAACAACCCACAACAGAGGGATCCCCATGCACGCCACTCCCACGACGCCGCGCGCGCGGCTCGACGCACGCCGCCTGCGCTGGCTCGCCGCCTTCGCCGCGCTCGCATCATTCGCCGCCCTGCAGGCATGCAACGGCGGCGGCTCCTCGAGCAGCTTCGTTCCGGTGGCCGGTGCGCCCGCGGCGCCGCCGGCTTCCGCGCCGCCACCCGCGCCCGACGCGGCCACGGCCGACGCCAACCTGCAGGCCGCCTGGGTCGAGATCGGCGACGGCAACGCGGCCTTCGCGCGCGTCATCACCAGCTACGCCGCGCCCGCCGCCGACACGGCGGCCGATGCGAACGCCACCTGCCCGCAGATCACGGTCGACGGCAAGGCCAGCCGCATGAGCCTGCGCATCGGCGCGGGCTCGATGCCGCTGCGCACCACGGCCAGCGATCCCGCCGACTCGAAGCCTTCGGAATTTCCGGTGTCGACCTGCGAGGCCACCCTGCCCGCGGGAGCGAAGCAGGTCGCCGTCGGCAGCCGCGCGCTGCCGCTGCCCAAGGCCGAGCCGCAGCGCATCCTGGTGCTGGCCGACACCGGCTGCCGCCTGAAGAAGGCCGACAACGCCTACCAGCCCTGCAACGACAGCAGCGTGTGGCCGTTCGCGCCGCTGGCCGCCACCGCCGCCGGCTTCGATCCCGACCTGGTGCTGCACATCGGCGACTACCACTACCGCGAGAACGCCTGCCCGGCCGACGTGGCCGGCTGCAAGGGCAGCCCCTGGGGCTACGGCTGGGACACCTGGCAGGCCGACTTCTTCAGGCCCGCCGCGCCGCTGCTCGCGAAAGCCCCCTGGGTGCTGGTGCGCGGCAACCACGAGGAGTGCGCGCGCGGCGGCCAGGGCTGGTACCGCTTCCTCGACACGCGCGCCTACGCCGACAAGCGCTCGTGCAACGACCCGGCCAACGACAGCACGGGCAACTATGCCGAGCCCTACGCCGTCTCGCTGGGCGGCGGCTCGCAGGTCATCGTGTTCGACTCGGCCAAGGCCGGCAAGGCGGCGCTGAAGACCGACGACCCGCAGTTCATCGCCTACCAGAAGCAGTTCCAGGCCGTGGCGGCGCTGGCGGCGAAGCCGGGCATGAGCACCACCATCTTCACCAACCATCACCCGATCCTGGCCTTCGCGCCGGTGGCGGGCGCGACGCCCGCGCCGGGCAACCTCGCGCTGCAGTCCGTGATGAACAACCTCTATGCGAAGGCCTACTACCCGAGCGGCGTGCACATCGCGCTGCACGGCCACGTGCATGACTTCCAGGCGCTGAACTTCGCCACCGACCATCCGGCCACCGTGGTGACGGGCAACGGCGGCGACAACCTGGACGTGGCGCTGCCCGATCCGCTGCCCGCCGGCACCACCCCCGCGCCCGGCGTGACGATCGACCGCATCACGCACCACAACACCTTCGGCTTCATGCTGATGGAGCGCAAGAAGTCGCCCGACGTGGGCTGGACCTTCAAGGCCTACACCGTGGCCGGCAAGCTGCTCGCCACCTGCGGGCAGACCGGCCGGGCGCTGAGCTGCGACAAGACCGGCTTCCTGACGCCGTGACGCGGCGCACGACGCGCTTCCCCCCGCTCGCGGGCGCCGCGCTCGCGCTGGGCGCGGCCTGCCTCGGATGGATCGTGGGTGCCGCGGGCGCCGCCCCCGGATCGATGCAGGTCATCGGCCCGGGCGGCCCCGCGAGCCAGGTGATCGAGCACATCGGCGCCACGCCGAAGCTCGCCGCGCGCGTCGACCCCACGGCGGCCGTGTTCCGGCCCGATCCCGCGCTGGCGGCCCTGGGCAAGCGCCTCTTCTTCGACACCCGGCTGTCGCAGCCGCAAGGGCTGTCGTGCGCCGGTTGCCACGACCCGCTGCGCGCCTTCACGTCGACGCTGAATGCGCCCTCGCTCGCGGGGCCGCGCACGCCGCAGGGCAGCCGCGCGGGCCGCTTCAGCGCGCGCACCGCGCCCTCGCTGCTGTACGTGCGCTACGTGCCGCGGCGCCACTTCTACCAGGACGACGACGCCCCCTACGCATCGCCGTTCGGCGGCCTGTTCGCCGACGGCCGCGCCGACACGCTGGCCGAGCAGGTCCGCGGCCCGCTGTTCGATCCCGACGAGATGAACAACGCCTCGCCGCGCAGCCTGCTGCGCAAGGTACGCGCCACCGAACTCGCGCCGGCGCTGTCGCAGGCGCTGGGACCCGAGGTGCTGCGCGATCCGCAGCGCATGGTCCAGGGCATCGGCCTGGCGCTGCAGGCCTACCTCCAGAGCGACGAGATGGCGCCCTTCAGCTCGCGCTTCGACGACTACCTGCGCCAGCGCACGCCGCTGACGCCGCAGGAGATGCGCGGCCTGGCGCTGTTCAAGAATCCGGACAAGGGCAACTGCATGTCCTGCCATACGCTCTCGGACACCGCGAGCCGGCCCGAGCGCTCGCTGTTCACCGACTTCGGCTACGACGCGATCGCCGTGCCGCGCAACCTGGCGTTGCCCGCGAACCGCGATGCGCGCCACTTCGACAACGGGCTCTGCCGCACGGCCTCGCAGTTGCGCTGGCCCGATCCCGGCCAATGGTGCGGCTACTTCCGCACCCCGGGCCTGCGCAACGTCGCGGTGCGCCAGAGCTTCATGCACAACGGCACCTTCGCCACGCTGCGCGAGGCGGTGGCCTTCTACGCCACGCGTTCGACCGATCCGGCCAAGTGGTACCACGGCCACGCCACCTTCGACGACGTGCCCGCCGCGCATCGCGCGAACATCAACGTGAACTCGACGCCGATGAACCGCCGCCCGGGCAGCACGCCAGGGCTCAGCGACGAGGAGATCGACGCGATCAGCGCCTTCCTCGGCACGCTGACCGATGCGCGCTACGAGGCGGCCATGCGCGCGCCCGGGGTTGCCGCGGTGGCGAACGCGCCCGCGACCCGGTAAAAGCGAGGCGCCCAACGCTGGAAACCTGGTTTCCACGCTCATGTGAGCGCTCGACTTCGCCAGCAGCGAGCCCCGCCCCCTCGAAGCGCATGGCATCGCCGTCGACCCCTCAGCCAACACCAGCTTTGGCTCTTCAGCAGGTGTTCGGCATGCCGAACACCCTAGCGTTCGCTCAAGCGAACTTCCCTTTCTCGGGCCAGCTGCGATGCGCGGCGAGGCAAGCCAGCACGCTCAAGATCACGAAGACGAGCGCAAAAACGGTCAAAAAAAGAGAATCATCTGTCCGACCACCATGAGTGGGAGAGCAGGCGGCTCATACAGTTCTCCAGCACATTGCGAGCGCGCCGCGCCGCTGAGGACGAGCGAAGGCGCGAGCGCCTTGGTCGCGCCCAATATGCGCGGCTTCGAAGGTCTCACGAGGCGCCCGTTGGCGCAGAACGATGCCGACAAGAGTTTTCGCTCGCTCGTGGCACTCGATTGCGTGAAGACCGACACATCGATCGTGATTCCCTGAGCATAAAAAGACCGCATACGATCGCATGGGCCCGCGGCCGCCAGCCAATGACGAGGGCCGTCGCGTCGGCGGGACAGCTACCCCAGCTCCGCCAGAAGGGCGCGGGCACGGGCCAAGCACCCATCTTGCGCGCGGGACGCGGGCACGTCGGCGCCACCAGCTGCAACGATCTCCTGCAGCAGCGTGCGCATGCGCGGCGCCGCACACATCAGACGCACGACCTGCTCGAAGGTGAGAAGCCGGCCATCAGGCCCCGCGGCCAGGGCGGGACGGTGAACCTCTCCAAGATTGCGCCCCTGCGCATCGAAGACCAGCGCCCAGTGACGATCGACGCTGAGAGCGTAGCGCCACACGATTGAAGCCTGCGGTTCAAGCGGACCGCCGACACCGGGCAGACCGCCTGCGGCGGCGGGTGTGAATGGCGTACGAGGATCGGGGGTGTCCATGGTGAGTCTGCCTTTCTGAGGTGACGGGCCGGCTCCCGCGGAGCCGCCTCGACGCCATGACGGCGAGGACCGCGCGGGCGCCAGGGCCCGCCCGCAAGCCGCAGCCCGCAGCAAAGCGCAGGGACCGGGTGAGGACGGGGGCGCAGCCGCACCCTGGCGCCCGCAAGGCCCGCAGCCAGGCGTCGGAAAGAGGCGGTCCCGGGAACGGCCTGGCCACCAGGCAACGACCTGAGCGCCGCGCCTAGTACCCATCGCAGCAACCTCGGACCGCCCTCCCACAGACGCAAGGGGCAGCGCCCCTCACCAAGAAAGAGAGAAGGGACGTAGAAAAAAGCAAAAAAATGCCGGCAGCCATACCGCCGGCACAAACCGACCGCTCAGGCCACGATGCGGCCCGCCAGGCGCGCAGAGGCTGCATAGGCACTGAGCGGTCGCGTCGCCTGGAAGCCCACGTCCTGCTCGATCGGCAAGCGCAACGGCCCCCTCAGGCAAGCCAGCGTGTCAAGACTCACGCATCCCAGCTCGGGATAGCCCTGACCAAGATCGCACAATCCAAAGGCGATCGTCGGATCGGCGGGATCGATCTCGCTCAGCAACCACGTCGCGCCGGCATCCGGCGTGAAGAGCTTGACCACCGGTGACGGATCGAAGAGTTCGTCGCGCGCCTCAAATTCGCGCGATGCGCGGCCATTCGCAGCAAGTCGCCGAACCTGTTCGTCGCTCAAAAAGAAGTACGAGGCATTCATGTGACGCTCCAAGAAAAGGGCGGGATTGCCCGGGACCGTCAGGGTCACGCCGCAGCGCAGCGGTCAAGGCTCGAAGACGGCCGCAGGCCGCCAGCGCGCAGAGCGCGCGCAGGCCTTGACAGCGAGAACGGCGTGGCACGCTGAAGGTCACGCGAGCCAGCCCGGTCCCCAGCCTCTGCCACAACACGCCATGCCTCACCAAGCACGAGGCGCAGCGAGTCGTGCACTCCACACAACGCGACCCGCGGGCCCAAAGCCCGCGCTGACCAGCGACTCGCGCACAGCGCGCTGGCCAGCCGCCCCCAAAAAAAGACTCAGCCACCACGAAACGCCCTCCCCCACGCCACCTCGCGCCCTGCCAGCACGAGGCGCAGCGAGTCGTGCGCTCCACACAACAAGACCCGCGGGCCCAAGCCCGCGCTGACCAGCGACCCGCGCACAGCGCGCTGGCCAGCCGCCCTAAAGAAAACCTGCCACCGCCCCCTGCACACGACGCCAGTGGTAGCGGATTGCCGCAGCGACATGCCATCGCCCGTTGTTCGCGAGGTCATGCATCCGCGCGGTCCGTCATGCATCAAAGCACGAGCTCAGGCAAAAAAAGCCCGCCGCCCGCACATTCACGGGCGACAGGCTCAGGCGCGCTCTGCGCGGGCTGGATGCTCGGTACCAGTCCAGCCGACTAGGCTTCCTGGTCCGGTTGGTCACGACCAGCGTCCGAGACCGGATCGCCATCCGGCCCAGCCCGGTTCAGGGCTTCTTCTGCCCCATCGTTCTTCTCCTGCTCGGCTTGGGCGTCCGCGCAGGCCTGCGACGGCCCGGCAACCAGCGGCCGCAAAGGAACAGGCAGCCAACGCGTGCCTTCGAGCTTGGCGGCGCAATAGTCCGCGGCCTCGGACTTCTTCATGGCGGCGACTTCCTTGGTGCAGTCGATGCCACTGGCTTCCCGGACCGCCTCTACCGCCTTGGCCTTGCTCACGCTGTGCAGGTAGTTCGCAGCACTGGGCGTCCACCAGTCGGCCATGTCCAGGCCGAGCGCCTCGGCGATCGCATCGCCCTGGTTGCGCCGGCGCTCACGGCCCTGGATCGCGTCGATGCTGCGGGCCGTGCAGTACGCCAGCAGTTCCAGCAAGGTCTGACGCTCCTGCGCGAGCAGCCAGCGGAAGGTCGCGGCCGGATCACGAGGCAGGCGCTCGCCCCAATCGCTCGCGGCGCGCTCCAGCAGCGCGGCGGCGGGCGTATGGATGTAGTCGCTCGCATGCTCGGCGAGCGCGAGATCGCCTGTGGGGCGCACCGTCACTTTCACGATGTCGTTGCCTCGGTCATAGAGGTCGAACACCGTCTCGACCATGCGGTGCACCAGCGTCGCGAGCGCCACGTCGACGTCCTGCGTGAGCGCGGCCTGCAAGGCGGCGGTGCGATGGGCCGTGAGGTCGCGCATCAGCTTCTCGCTGAAGACGGCACGCCGTTTGCCGGCCTCGGCCGCCTCAGTGCTCTCGCCGCCCCGCCCAGCCCTACTGGCCAGCCCTTCGCCGCCTTCGGTGTCAGCGCCGCAGGCTCCATCATGGGCGGGCTCGCGACGCAGCAGCCCACGATGCACGGCGAGCGTTCCGTCGCTGTCGATGCGCAGCATCGCACCACACCGTCCCATCTGCTCGGGCGTCCAGACCCGCAGCGCCGCGCGCGCCGCGTCGATCCGGTCGTCGAGGTCACTCAACAGGCCCGACAACCGCACTTCCTCGGCCTCATACGCGTCGTTGCCATCGCCATCGTCCTCGAACTGCAGTACCTTCGCCTCGTTTTGATCAGGCCGCGTTGAGCCGCTGGCGCTCGGTCTCCAGCGCGGCCAACATGCCAGCCTCCGCGTCGCTGGGCGCACGCTCGGACGGCGCCTGCTGCCCATAGGCGCGCAAAGCCATCCGATCTGCATCGATCAAGCCTTCGACCCATGCCCAGCCCTCGGCGCGCACCTCTTCGGCCGCCGCTTGCAGCTTCTCCATGGCGAGCTGGCGCAGCAGCCCCGGTGCCTCCAGATAGATGCCCGAGCGGCCGGTATCGTCATTGGCGAACAGGTCGCGCCGGACCTTGCCACCTCGTGCCTCGTAGGTCTCGACGCCCACGAAGCGCGCGAGATGGCTTTCCGCGGTAGCTGCGCCTTCGGTCAGGAGGCGTCGGATGGTCCAGGCGTCCCGTCGATAAGTGGGCAGGCCGTCCCATACGGCCTCCTGGGCCTTGTGGTTGTCGGTCAGTGCCAGCGCGTGCAGCATGTCCGATGCGATGTTCCCTTCCCGATACATCGCGAGGAAGCGTGGCGCAAGCCGGGCGAGCTTGAGACGGCGCTCGACGGTCAGCGGTGCCACGCCGAAGCGCACAGCGATCTGGGCCACGCTCTGCCCCGCTTCGACCCGCGCCAGAAAGGCCTCGGCCTCGTCGGCTGGGTGCATCGCTTCGCGCCCCGAGTTCTCCGCCAGCGAAATCTCCACCGCCTGCGCGCTGTCGTACAGCCTGCACTCCACGGGCCGGGCCGCCGACCATCGCCCGTCGCTGACGAGCTTGTGCAATGCCAGCAGACGCCGCCCCCCGGCGATGACGCCGAACCGACCATCGGCCAGGGCGACCACGGCAAGGCGATGCAAAAGGCCCTGCGCATCGATGAGCGCGGCGAGTTCCTCGACGCCGCCTGCGCTGCGGACCTTGCGGACATTGGCGTCGTCGAGCACCAGTTGATGCAGCGGCACCTCGATGTCGCGCGCCGGCGCGGCAGCAATGGCACCGGACTCGTTCGCAACCGGTTTCTCGTGGGTGGGATTTTGCGGCGTGGCAGCCTTCGAAGGCCGCGCCTTGATCGCGTCGCCTGCACGCTTGGGCCTTTCGACCCGCGGCGTCTTCGTGGCGGCACCATCGCTGGCAGCGGCGCGCGCCACCTTGGCCCGGACGGTGGCGGTGCTCGCAGTGGTATCCGCGGGGGTTCTTGCAGTCGCTCTGGCAGTCATGTGCGTTTCCTTTCGATCGCTTCAGTGCGTGAATCAGTGAATGGATGGGTGCATGAACGAAGCCCTGCCGGATTCCTAGATTCAGAGCCCCTCGTGAAAGGGTTCCGGATCGCATCGGCCGAGCTGCCGAGCCTGGCCGCCGTCTTCCTGAGTTCTTCGCCCGGTGACACAGCGCGCACGCTCGGACGGGAGAGCAAGGGGGAAGCATTCGTAACGCGCAGCGTTATGAACACCCCCTTGCAGGCGCAGCCGGTCGCCCGGCCGCGCGGGTGCACGGTCGCCGAGAAGGTGAAGCACTCAGGAAGACGGCAGCACCCAGACGCCGGGCCGGGGCGCACCGGAACCGCCGCGCGGCGAGCGCCCCCACCTGCCGCAGACAGGTCTGATCGAGGATGTCAGGGGCCGCAGGCCCCGCGCCAGGGATGCGCAAGGCGGCCGCGCGCCGTCCCCGCAGGGGATGAGCGCGAAGGCGCGAACCTGGAGCAGCCCGACAGCGGCGAAGCCGCTGGGGCGCCCTCCCACGGCCTCACCCATGACCCCTCGCGTTCCTCCCTGATCTGGATCGCGTCCGGTGCGAACGGCCCGCCATCGCTCCATCCAACGACCACCGGCTTAACACGGCACACACGGCCAGCGCAGGCGCGAGCCAGCCGGTCCACGGCAGCGCAGTCTTGTGGTTCGACTCGCCAGGCGGCAGCGCGCACGCCTCTGGCCACAGAAAATCTGAAAGGACAAAAAAACAATGAATTGCGAGCAAGTATGTGCGCGAAGCTGCACTGTTGTGCTCCCCACAGCGAGCTCGAGTTGCGTCACCCGGATGAGTGCTCGATCAATTCCGCTCATCCATGATTCCAACGAGAGGCCCCAATCGGCGGCGAACCTTCGACCCCACCCTTCGATTCTCAAGAGCAATGAGCCGAATATGCACTTTTCGGACGTCCGCCTCTCCCTCCCCAACGACTGGGTCGATGTGAGCGAAGACCTGCCCGGAGAAACACCACCGCCCCTGGCCAACCCGGAAGAAAGCCCGGACGACCTAGACGCACTGCTCAAGGAGTTTGCCGAGACACGTTCACTTGGCAAGGCCTTGAGCGTTGAGCGAGGTAAGTCCGCAAGCCACTATGTCGGCGGGACCTTTTTGCATGGAAACAACTGATTCGCGCCTGGTATTTGACCAACGGCTGCGATGTGGCATTTGCCAGCTACGTGGTAGCGGCTGCAAGCAGCGATGCCGTGGTCGAGCCAGCGGATGCGGGCACCATCGTCAGGTCTATCGATTTCGGATGAACCTAAGAGGGCAGAATTCGGCCACGCGCGGTCTTTCACACGACCGCCGCGGCCATGGTCGGTCAACGCAGGTGAGCGAAGGGCATGACATGGACCACTACGCAGCCGATGCGTCCGCCGTCGTGGAGCATCTGGATCTGAAGAACTCGGTCCATATCGGCCACTCCACCGGCGGCGGTCAGGTCGCGCGCTACGTTGCAAGGCATGGACAACCGCAAAAGCGCGTCGCCAAGGCCGTGCTGATCAGCGCGGTGCCGCCGCTCATGGTGAAGACGGGCAGCAACCCCGACGGCACGCCGGTCGAAGTGTTCGATGGCTTTCGCGCTGCGCTGGCGGCCAATCGGGCCCAGTTCTTCATCGACGTTCCGGCGGGCCCGTTCTACGGGTTCAATCGCCCGGGTGCCAAGGCCTCGCAGGGGGTCATCGACAACTGGTGGCGCCAGGGCATGATGGGCAGCACCAAGGCCCACTACGAGGGCATCAAGGCGTTCTCGGAGACCGACCAGACGGAAGACCTGAAGGCCATCGAGGTGCCGACGCTCGTCATGGCGGGCGACGACGACCAGGTCGTTCCCTACAAGACCGGCGCGCTGCTGCAAGCCAAGCTGATCAAGAACAGCGAACTCAAGATCTATCCCGGGTTCTCGCACGGCATGTGCACGGTGAACGCGGAGGTCATCAACGCCGACCTGCTGGCTTTCATCCGCGCATGATCCTCGCTTCAACCTGAATCCGGCATCGCGGGCGTTCGCGAGGTTGCGCGAACGCCCGTGCGCACCCGCTTCAGTGCGCGCCGCAAACCTCGAGGCGACTCAGAGCAGCGCAACGACCTTTTCGGCCGTCACCTTGGCCGACTGCGGGTTCTGACCAGTCACCAGTCGGCCGTCCACGACTGCCTTGGGGACGAACGGCAACAGGGCTTTCTCGAACCTCGCACCGCGCCGCTTCATCTCCTCCTCGGCGTTGTAGGGCACCTGCTTCGCGACCCCGGCGAGGACTTCCTCAGTCCACGAAAAGCCCGTGAGCCTGCGCCCGGCTACCAGCAGCGAGCCGTCGGACAGCCTGGTGTTCAGCAACCCGCAGTACCCATGACACACCGACGCGACGACACCGCCGCGCTCGTAGATGTCGCGCGTGAGGCGTTGCAGCTCCTCGTCGTCGGGGAAGTCGTACATCACCGCATGGCCGCCGGTGAAGTAGATCGCATCGAAGTCCTTGGGGTCGATCTCGTCGGGCCGGGCGGTGTTGGACAGTCGCGCCATGAAGGCCGGGTCCGCCAGCCAGCGCTTGGCAGACGCATCGATGTTGGGCCACTTGAGGGAACGCGGCTCCAGCGGCGACAGGCCACCCTTGACGCTGACGAGCCGCTGCTCATAGCCTTGCGCGGCAAAGATGTCGTAGGCGTGCGTGAGCTCCGACAGCCACAGGCCCGTTGGCTCGGTTGGGTCGTCGAAATGAGCCACGTTGGTCACGACGAGCAGGATGCGGCGGGTCATCGATGGCACCTTTCTTTCAGGCAGCTTGGCGGCGGGATTCGTTGCGGATCGACTCCAGCCCGCGTCGATACGTCGTCACTTCGAACTCGGGAAACCGGCGCTTGAACTTCGTGGAGTCGAAGAGATTGTCGCGCTCGTACCGCGGCAGCAGTTCGCGCAATTCGCGCACCTGGGTGGAAACCAGGCCTACGGCTGTCAGCGTCCACCTGCCGAGCACCTTGTACGCGGCAGGCGTGCCGAAGACCTCCGCCGCCAGTGCAACGAACTGCCGGTAGGTGAGGCGATCGTCATCGCAGGGCAGGTGCCAGGTCTGCCCGAACGCATCAGGCGCATTGCCCAGGGCCGCCAGCGCGCGGCTGGCGTCGGGTGTCCAGATCAGCGTGCGGCGCGTGTCGTCGCGCACCGGCACTCGTGGCGCCTCGCCGGCCTTGAGCTTGTCGATGATCAGCGTGTTGGTGATGCTCTGCGTCTTGCCCGGACCGTAGAACTCGGGTGCCCGGCCGATGAGAACCGGAATGTCGCCCCGCGCCATCTCCTGCAGCACCATGGAGGCCATCTCGGCGCGCACCCGCCCCTTGCGGCCGACCGGTGCGAAGGGCGCGTCCTCGGTCAGCACGCGGTCGTCCTGCGGATACATGTAGGTGTTGTCGAAGTAGACGAACTTGGCACCTGCGGCGCGGGTGGCGGCCAGCGCGTTGCGCAGCATCAACGGGAACTGTGTCTCCCACAGCACGGTGTCGGGCGGCAGGCCAGCTGTGAAATAGACGATGCTGCTGCCTTTCACGGCCTCGGCTGCCTGCCCGGCGTCGAGCAGGTCCGCGGGCGCCAGGATGTCGGTGTCGTTGATCTTGCGTGGGCTGCGGCTTACAAGACGCAGGTCTCCCTTGGTCGTGCGCCGCAGTTCGCGTGCGAGTTCCACGGCGATCTGGCCGGTGGCACCCAGGATGGTTTGCATGTTGGCTCCTCTGCTCAACGGGAAGACGGTCAGCGCGTCACAACGGCTTGGGCGAGTAGAGCGCGCTTTGGAACTCCGGCACGTACTCGTACTTCACCAGCTTGCCGAGCTTCAGCGCCTTGATGTAGGTCGACAGGCTGCCTTCGGTCAGCCCGAGCCTCACCGAGTCTGCGCTGGTGCTGCTGGCATGGCTGAGTTGGCGCGAGACGGCGTAGCCGGTCGTGAGCCGCCCCTTCTGGTCGATGTTGGTGAAGCTGTTCCTGACCATGGACTCCTTGCCGGACAGCTCATCGAGCTTGCGGGTTTCAAGGGTGACGTCCAATTGCCTGGTTTGCGCATCGAAGATCTCGACGACAACCGAGTTGCCGGTCTCCTCGTAGCGGATGTCCGTCAGCCACTTGGGCAGGTTGTAGCCCACCACGCCGCGTACGCGGGCCAGTTCCGTGTTCACGGGCAGCTTGAGAACGTAGCCCCAGAAGTCGTTGGACACCGACTGGCCGAGCAGCGTGAAAGGGCCGAAGCTGGAGGAGCCCGGCTTGCTGGTGACGACGGACAGGCCGATCTCGTTGTAGCTGTCGTTGTCGCAGTAGCGGTAGCTGTAGGCCGTGAGCGCGACCAGACCTCGGCCAGGCCAGATCTGCAGTGGCTGGACCTGCGCCAGCACCTCGGCCGGCATCAGCGACTTGAGCTGGTCCAGGTCCGCCGTGAAGATGGCGGTCACGCGGCTGTTCTTGTAATAGAAGTTCGGCGAATAGGACTCGAAGCCGATGTCCACCCGTTCCTTCTGGAGCTGCTTGAACCAGCTCATGTCGACATCCGGCGCCTCTGCCTCGACGACCGACAGCGGTGGATTCGAGCGATAGCGGTCATACAGTCCGCCTTTCATCACCGGGACCGGATGTCCGGCGATATCGATGGTCGTACTTTCCGGCTGATCTGTGGACACAGCGCCGGCGGCCCAGGAGGCCCCCGTGAACAGGCTGATGGCCACACCGACCGACGCTGCAAGAGTTCTGGCATTCATGGAATTCACCCGACAGATTGACAATGCCAGAACTCTAAGGTTAAAGTTAAGTTCAATGTCAAGCGACACTTCTTGGATGTCCAGATGAAAATCGGCGAACTGGCCAAGCGCACCGGCCTGGCGGCTTCACGCATCCGCTTCTACGAGAAGAGCGGCCTGCTCAGCACAGTCGAGCGTAGGGATAACGGCTACCGCCAGTATGGGCCGGAGGCGCTCTGGATGCTGGAAATCATTGCCAGTGCCCAAAGCGCGGGCTTCTCGCTCGACGAAATTCGGAGCCTTCTGCCTGACTCCCAGGCGACGTGGCAGCACGATGCCCTGTTGGAAAGCCTGCAGCGCAAGGTCGCCGAGATCGAGCTACTGCAACAGCGGCTGGCGCACAACAAGGCGCAGTTGGTCGTGGCCATCGAGAGCATGAAGAACCGGCCCGAAGAAATGGCCTGCGTGGACCGGCCCAATTGGGTGCTGAACCAACTTCGAGAAACTGCAGCGCCGGTGCCCCATCCTTCATCAAAGACCGACGCAACTGCGGTAGACGAGGTCGGTCGCGGGCCAATCGCCAGCGCCAAGCGCCGACTATCTGTTGGATTCCACCGACCCTGACCCGACGAAGATACATATAGAAACTTGGGCCGATTTCTACCATCGGTACCAGAAGCTCTCGGTATTCGGTGGAAATGCCGGGTCAAGATCCCATGGAAATCAACAACCAATGTTCCATGGCACACCAGCCAAGGTCTGGAGGCGTTCCACAGAGATCTCGGAGCAGACGAAAACCTGAGCGAGCGCCGATTGAGCGGTGCAGATCCGTCTGCCTTGCTGCGACGGTGAGGTGGACTGATGTGCTGCCAGATGGCTCGATTGCGGCGCACAGCAGACATTCAGCGGGCCACACAGACTGACTGCAACCAGTCTGAAGCGGTCGTCCGTCACCCGGCGTTGAACGACCGCTTGAATCCGCCGCCGAGAGCGGTCGTTCGGGAGACGCCGGGTCGCGCTCAAAGCATCGAGGCCCGCCTTTCATCCATCCGCCGGGCTCGAAGTGCGCAACCGCTGCAGCGGCGCAGTCT
>Ga0209902_100617_pt1 | contig 32691 bp, 27 predicted proteins | sample FECB27metaG_FD_188304 | JGI IMG/M metagenome (GOLD analysis project Ga0209902, IMG submission 188304) | Cyanobacterial communities from the Joint Genome Institute, California, USA - FECB-27 (SPAdes) (version 2) | ecosystem: Environmental > Aquatic > Thermal springs > Hot (42-90C) > Microbial mats...
CCGCCGCGTCCACCCCGCCCGCCGCGCCGATGCCCGCCACCTGCCATCCCGCCGCCGACTGGAACGCCTTCGTCGCGCGCCACATCCAGCGCGACGGCCGCGTGATCGACTTCAACACGCCGCAGCAGCACTCGACTTCCGAGGGCCAGTCCTACTGCATGTTCCTGGCGCTGGTGCACAACGACCGCGAGCTGTTCGCGCGCGTGCTGGGCTGGGCCGAGACCAACCTCGCCAACGGCAGCATCGCGAAGAACCTGCCGGCCTGGCAGTGGGGCCGCAAGCCCGGCGGCGGCTGGGGCGTGCTCGATCCGAATCCCGCCTCCGATGCCGACCTCTGGATCGCCTATGCGCTGATGGAGGCCGGCCGGCTCTGGAACGAGCCGCGCTACGCGAGCATGGGGCGCAGCCTGCTGGCCATGGTGGCGCGCGAGGAAGTGGTGCTGCTGCCGGGCTTCGGCCGCATGCTGCTGCCCTGGCCCAAGTCGGTGGCCACCGGCTCGGTGTGGCGGCTCAACCCGAGCTACATGCCGCTGCAGCTGCTGCGCTATTTCCAGCAGACCGATCCGCAGGGCCCCTGGGCCGCGGTGGCCGACAACACGGTGCGCCTGCTCGCGGCCACGGCGCCGCGCGGCTTCTCGCCCGACTGGTGCGCCTGGTCGGAGGACGCGCGCGCCTTCGTCGCCGACCCCGAGAAGGGCACGGTCGGCAGCTACGACGCGATCCGCGTCTACCTCTGGGCCGGCATGCTGGCCGAGTCCTCCCCCGACCGCCGGCCGCTGCTGCAGGCGCTGGCCGGCCCGAAGCGCTTGCTGGCCGACCGGCAGCCGATCCCCGAGCTGGTCGACACCGCCACCGGCACCGTGCGCGGCATGGGGCCGCTGGGTTTCGCCGGCGCGCTGCTGCCCTACCTGAAGGCGCAGGACATGCCCGAGGCGCTGGCCACCGAGCTGGCGCGCCTGCCCAATTCGCGCGCCGACGGCCAGCCGTCGACCGCCCTGCTTCCCTACTACGAACAAATGCTGCTGCTCTTCGGCCAGGCCTGGCTCGACGGGCGCTACCAGTTCCTTCGGAACGGCCAGCTGCAAACCTCATGGAGACTGCTATGTCGACCCACCCGCACGGCATGACATCGCCGCGCCCGACCCGGTTGCGCCGCGCTCCGGGAGGCCTGCCTTCCGCGCGCTGGCTGGCCTGCCTGGGCCTGTTCGCCACCCTCGGCGCCGCCAACCCGGCGCACGCCCAGGCCGACGCCGCCACCGCCCTGATCGAACAGGGCAACTACTGGCAGTCGCAGGGCCGCGTCGACCTCGCCGAGGAGAGCTGGCGCAAGCTGCTGAGCGTCAACCCGCAATCGGCCGACGCGATGTACGGCATGGCGCAGGTCGAGCTCTCGCGCGGCAATGCCGAGCCGGCGCGCAGCTGGATCGCGCGGCTGCGCGCGGCCGCGCCCAACGACCCGCGCCTGTCGCGCCTGCAGCAGCAGGCGCAGAACCCCGGCCAGGGCAGCCTGCTGCAGCGCGCCCGCGCGGCGGCGCGCGCCGGCCGCGCGGCCGAGGCGGTGCAGCTGTACCGCGACCAGTTCGACAACCGGCCGCCGCCCGAGGCGCTGGCGCTCGAGTACTACCAGACGCTGAGCAGCACGCCGCAGGGCGCCGACGAAGGCCGCCGCGGCATCGAGCAGCTGGCGCGCGAATACCCCGAGAACGCCAGCTACAAGCTCGCGCTCGCGCAGCTGCGCACCTACAGCGAGAGCACGCGGCGCGAAGGCATCCGCGCGCTGGTCGAGCTCTCGAAGCAGCCCAGCGTGGGCGCGGCCGCGCGCGCGAGCTGGCGCCAGGCACTGATCTGGCTCGACGCGCGCGCGCCCGACATCCCGCTGTACCGCGAGTTCCTCGCCAACAACCAGAACGACACCGCCGTGGCCGCGCGCCTCGAAGCGCTCGAGAGCGGCCGCACCACCGCGGCCTCGGGCCCGGGCGTGCCGCTCGGCGAGGGCTACCGCGCGCTCGAGCGCGGCGATCCGGCGACCGCCGAGCAGCGCTTCCAGCAGGCGCTGCGCGCCAAGGCCGACGACAGCGAGGCGCTCGGCGGCCTGGGCCTGGTGCGGCTGCGCCAGGAGCGCTTCGCCGAGGCGCAGCAGTACCTCGAGCAGGCCGCGCGCGGCGGCAACACCAAGTGGAATTCGGCGCTGCAGAGCGCGACCTACTGGAACCTCGTGAACCAGGCCCGCGCCGCGCAGGGCCGCAACGACCTGCGCAATGCGCAGGCGCTGCTCGAGCGCGCGGTGCGCATCGACGGGCGCGAGCCCGTGGGCCAGGTCGCGCTGGCCGACCTGCGCGCCGCCGCCGGCGAACTGCCGCAGGCCGAGCAGGGCTACCGCCGCGTGCTCGAGAGCAAGCCCTCGGATGGCCAGGCGCTGCGCGGCCTGATCGCGGTGCTGGGCCGCCAGGGCCGCGCCGACGAGGCGCTCGAACTCTCGCGCCGCCTCACGCCCGAGCAGGCGGCCCAGCTCGGCGGCCTGCGCGACATCCAGGTCGAGCAGGCGCGCGCCAAGGCCAAGCAGCAGGCCGATGCCGGCGACGCCGCCGGCGCGCAGCGCACGCTCGAGGACGCGATGCTCGCCGCGCCCGACAGCCCGTGGGTGCGGCTGGACCTGGCCAACATCTACCGCCGCCAGGGCCTGGTGGCCGAAGCGCGCGGCGTGATGGAGGGCCTCTTGATGTCGCAGCCCGACATGCCCGACGCGCTGTTCGCGAGCGCCCTGCTGGCTTCCGAGACGGGCGACGCCGCCGCCGGCATCCAGTACCTCGAACGCATCCCGGCCGGCTCGCGCACCCGCGAGATGGCCGCGCTGCAGCGCCGGCTCTGGGCCCAGTCGCAGGCGCAGCGCGCGCAGGCGCTGGCACGCCAGGGCCAGGTCGACGCCGCGCGCCAGTTGCTGAACCAGGCCGAAGCCTCGCTGAGCAGCGACATGCCGAGCGAAATCTTCGGCCAGCTCGCGGGCGCCTATGCCGACATCGGCGACGCGCCGCGCGCGCTCGCGATGAGCCGCCAGCTGCTCGCGCGCACGCCGACGCCGACCGTGGCCAACCGCCTGCTCTATGCCTCGGTGCTGCTCAAGACGCGCCAGGACATCGAGCTGTCGGCCGTGCTGCGCCAGCTCGCGAGCACCAGCATGACCTCGTCCCAGCGCGCCGACTTCGACGCGCTGCGCATCGCCTACGCGCTGCGCCAGACCGATGCGCTGCGCGAGGCCGGCAACCTCGAGGCCGCCTACAACGCGATGGCGCCCGTGCTGGCCGAGCAGCCCGACGATCCGAAGGCATTGGCCGCGCTCGCGCGGCTGTACTCGGCCGCACGCGACGAGAGCCAGGCGCTGGCGCTCTACCAGCGCGTGCTGCAGCGCAGCCCGACCGACCTCGACACCCTGCTGGCGGCCGCCGCGAGCGCGAGCGCGCAGCGCAACCACAGCGACGCCGAGAGCTACGTGATGGCGGCGCTCAAGCAGGCGCCCGACGAATCGCGCGTGCTGACCGCGGCCGGCCGCGTCTACCGCAATGCCGGCGACAGCCGCAAGGCCGAGCAGTACCTGCGCGCCGCGGTCGAGGCCGACAGCCGGCTCGCGGCGGGCGGTTCGCCCGGCGCGCCCGGTGTGCCGGGCGGCCTGCCGCCCGCGAACCCCTTCGCCGGCATGACCGGCGGCGCCGCGAGCACGGCCCTGCCGGTGCCCGCGGGCGCCGGCGGCAATCCCTTCGCCCAGGCGCGGATGCAGCCGGTGGCCTATGCGGCGGCTGCCCCCGCGGGCGCGTACCCGGCCGCCTATCCCGTGCAGTACCCGGCCTATCCCGCCGCGCCCGCGAACGTGGGCTATCCGGGCGCGACGCCGTGGCCCGCGGGCTCGCAGCCCGCGGCCAATGCCAAGGGCCGCCGCGCCACGAGCACCGCCGCGCCGGCCGCGAACACGCGTACCGCCACGCGCACGGCCAACACGCCCCAGGCCACCGCGTACATCGCGCCGCCGCTGCAGCAGTACCCGGTGGCCGGCGCGCAGCCGGTGGCGCCGGTCTACGCGCAGGCGCCGCAGGCCGGCTATCCGCCGGCCTACGTGCAGGGCGGCGGCCTGCTGCCGCTGCCGCGCCCGGGTTCGGCGCCGGCCGACCTCGGCTGGAACGCGGCACCGCGTGCCCAGCCGCCGGCCGATTCGGCCGCGGCGGAACTGCGCGAGCTCGAGGCCGCGCGCTCGGTCTCCATCACCGCGGGCACCGTGTTCCGCAACCGCGCGGGCGAGGCCGGCCTGAGCCGGCTGACCGACTTCGAGATTCCGTTCGAGGCCCGCTTCCCGGTCGGCGACGGCAAGATCGTCGTGGGCGTCACGCCCACCTTCCTCGATGCCGGCTCGCCCGCGGGCGACTGGGCCACCGCCAGCCGCTTCGGCGGCGGACCCGGCTCGGCCTTCACGGGCCTGCTGAACGGCACCACGGCGGGCCAGCAGAACGCCTCGGGCCTGGGCCTGAGCGTGGGCTACGAAGGCAAGAACTTCGGCGCCAGCATCGGCACCACGCCGCTGGGCTTCCAGCAGGTCAACCTGATCGGCAACGCCACCTTCAAGGGCGCCTTCGGCGATGCGTGGTCGTACAAGGCCGACCTGTCGCGCCGGCCTGTCACCGACAGCCTGCTGTCCTTCGCGGGCGCGAAGGACGAGCGCACCGGCGAGCGCTGGGGCGGTGTGGTCGCGACCGGCGCGCGCGGCGACATCGGCTACGACGACGGCACCTACGGCTTCTACGGCTACGGCGCGCTGCACGGCCTCACGGGCAAGAACGTGGCGAGCAACTCGCGCTTCGAGATCGGCGGCGGCAGCTACATCCACCTGCTGAGCGAACCCGGCAACAAGCTCACGCTGGGGCTCAACCTCGGCATCATGGGCTACGACAAGAACCTCAGCTACTACACCTTCGGCCATGGCGGCTACTTCAGCCCGCAGAGCTTCGTGAGCCTCGCGCTGCCGGTGGACTGGAGCGGGCGCAACAACCGGCTGTCGTGGCGCGTCAATGCCTCGCTGGGCGTGCAGGCCTTCAACCAGAAGGAAACGCCCTACTTCCCGACCGACAGCAACCGCAACGGCGATGCCGGCCGCGCGGCCGCCGGCGCGGCGTCGCTCGGCCTCACCAGCACGATCTACAACGGCCGCTATCCGAAGACCTCGAAGACCGGCCTGGCCTACAACCTCGCCGCGGTGCTCGAGTACCAGCTCGCGCCGAAAATGTACCTGGGCGGCTCGGTCGGCCTGAACAACGCACAGGACTACCGGCAGTTCACCGGCAGCCTCTACCTGCGCTACGTGTTCGACGGCTCGAGCACGCTGGGCGTGCCCACGGGCACGACGCTGCGGCCGCTGGTGTCGCCGTACACGCCGCTGCTCTGAACGGCGACGGCCCACGAAAAAGCCGCGCGGCCCCGAGGGGCTCGCGCGGCTTTCGTCTTTGAAGAGGGCTCAGCCGCCCGAAACCGACGGCCCCGCGACAGGCACCGCCTGCGCGCGGTGTTGCTGCGGACCCCACAGCGGCACGCGCTCGAAGTCCTGCACCCATTGCGGGATGTCGCAGGCCGACAGCGGCATCGAGATGCCGTAACCCTGGGCCAGCGTGCAGCCCATCTCGAGCAGCGCCTCGCCGAGCTCGAGCGTCTCGACGCCCTCGGCCACCGGCGTGCGGCCCAGCGCCTTGAGCAGCGCGAGGATGCCCTGCACGATCGCGCGGTCCTGCTCGCTCTCGAGCATGCCGCGGATGAAGGACTGATCGATCTTGACCGAGGACACGGGCAGCTGGCGCAGGTAGGTCAGCGAGGAATAGCCGGTGCCGAAGTCGTCGATGGCCACCGGCACGCCCAGGCCCTTGCAGGCCTCGACGAAGCGGGCCACGGTGGAGAACTTGCTGATGGCGGTGGTCTCGAGGATTTCGAGCTCGAGCGTGCCGGCGCCCAGCTTGGGGAACTGCGCCAGGTGCTGCGCGAGCCGGTCGACGAAGTCCCAGCGCATCATGTGGCGCGGGCTCACGTTGACGCTGATCGCGGTGCGCAGGCCGGCCGAACGCCATTCGTGCGCCTGCCGCAGCGCCGCGCCGATGACCCAATCGCCCATGCGCTCGGCGAGCTCGTCGCCCTCGGTGAGCGGCACGAACTGCCCGGGCTGCAGCAGGCCGCGCTCGGGGTGCTGCCAGCGGATCAGCGCCTCGACGCCCACCATCACGCCGCGCTGCATGTCGACCTTGGGCTGGTAGCAGAGGAAGAATTCGTCGCGCTCCAGGCCTTCCTGGATGCGCTGGCGCGCGCGCACCATCTGCTCGTCGGCGTGGGCCTGCGGCGCGTCGAAGTAATGCACCCGGCCGTCGCCCGCGCGCTTGGCGAAGAAGGCCGCATGGCTGGCCTGGCGCAATGCGAGCTCGGGCGGCGGGCCGCTGGCGTCGAGCAGTCGCGCGCCGAGGCTGGCCTCGAGGCTGACGGCATGGCCGCGCCATTCCCAGGGTTCGGACAGCGCGGCCAGCATGCGTTCGAGCACCTGGTGGCATTGCGAATTGCCGATGCCCGCGAACACGGCCGCGAACTCGTCGCCACCGACATGGGCCAGCAGGCCCTCGCGCGGCAGCTGGGCCTTGAGGCGGCGGCGTGCTTCCTCGAGCGCGGCGTTGCCGCCGGCCATGCCCAGGCGCTGGTTCACGTCGGCGAAACGATCGAGGTCGATGAAGCAGACGATGGCCAGCCGCTTGCCCTCGCGGGCCCAGTCGGCCAGCAGCGGGCGCAGCACCTCATCGGGCGGAAGGCGGTTGAGTCCGGAATCCGGCAGGGCCATGGCGGGAGGTTGCTTGGTCGACAAAGGGCTGAGTCCGGAAAATCGCAATCTATTGTTCTCTCAAAACTGACCGTGGAGCGATCCGTGCGGGGCGAATTGTGAGGTTCGCGGTCTTCGCGCAACACCGTGGCACCCAAGCGTTCGCGGATGCGGCGCCTGGAACGGGGAAGCGGGATCGAAGTGGCGGGTCGGGCTCTTCTATTGGCAGCTCGCTCCCACGATGCGGCCCGAGGGTTCGACCCTCACGTTGAGCCGGGTCGGATCGAGCACGGGGTCGGACGGGTCGGTGACCAGCAGGGTGCGCGCGAACCTGGCGCCGCTGCGCTGGCGCATTTCCTCGAGCAGCGGCGCGGTGACGCGCAGGCCCAGCGCGAAGCGCACGCCCTCGGCCAGGCAGCTGTCGGGCGGCGGCGCGAAGGCCGGCGGCTCCGGCACCTCGGAGGTGAGGGGACGGTCCTTGGGCGGCGCCTGGCAGCCGGCGGCCAGCAGGAGCAGCGCCGTGAGAGAAAGCCAGTGTCGGCCGTGGATGCGCATTCGGGGGTTCCTTGAACGGGGCGTAGCTTAGTCGGGCGCGGACGCGAATTTGGGCGATCTGGGCGAAACGAGAACAAAAGTATCGACAAAATTCACGATCTCCCTACTGGATTCGGGAGGGGAAACGTTTGCGCAATCTTGGCATGCGATCCGGCGCCCGGTCCAGTGAAGATGACGCGCCGATCTCCGACTGTGCCATCGGCGCCAGCCACCGTATCCTCGGAACACCCGGCCCGGCGCCGCCTTCAGAACCCTGGACACACACCGATGAGCCCTGCCTCCAAGACCTCGGCCCCCGCCGCCCTCCCCGGCCAGCCCGCGCCGCACGACCTGCTGGTGAACGTGCCGCGGCTGATCTCGGCCTACTACAGTGGCCGGCCCGATCCCTCGGTGGCCGCGCAGCGCGTGGCCTTCGGCACCTCGGGCCACCGCGGCTCGTCCTTCGACAACGGCTTCAACGAATGGCACGTGCTCGCGATCAGCCAGGCGATCTGCGACTACCGGCGCCAGAAAGGCATCGACGGACCGCTGTTCCTCGGCATCGACACCCATGCGCTCTCCACGCCGGCCTTCAACAGCGCGGTCGAGGTGCTGGCGGCCAACGGCGTCGAGCTGATGCTCTCGCAGGACGACGAATACACGCCCACGCCCGCGGTGTCGCACGCGATCCTGGTCTACAACCGCGGCCGCACCACCGGATTGGCCGACGGCATCGTGATCACGCCCTCGCACAACCCGCCCGAGAGCGGCGGCTTCAAGTACAACCCGCCCAACGGCGGCCCGGCCGGCACCGACATCACCTCGGCGGTCGAGGCCGCCGCCAACGGCTTCCTGGCCAACGGCCTGCAGGGCGTGAAGCGGCTGCCGCTGGCGCAGGCACTCCAGGCCTCGACCACGCACCGGCACGACTACCTGAACACCTATGTGGAAGACCTCGCGCAGGTGCTCGACATGGACGCGATCCGCGACGTTCGGATCGACCTGGGCGTCGATCCGCTGGGCGGTGCGGGCGTGCACTACTGGCCCGCGATCGCCGAGCGCTACAAGCTCTCGCGCCTGACGGTGCTGAGCCAGGAGGTCGACCCGACCTTCCGCTTCATGTCGCTCGACTGGGACGGCCGCATCCGCATGGACCCGTCCTCGCCCGATGCGATGCACCAGCTGATCGCGCTCAAGGACCGCTTCGGCATCGCCTTCGCCTGCGACACCGACCACGACCGCCACGGCGTGGTGGCGGGCAGCAGCGGCCTGATGCAGCCCAACAGCTACCTCGCGGTGATGATCGACTACCTCTACACGCACCGCCCCGACTGGCCCGCCGCCGCGGCCGTCGGCAAGACCGTGGTGAGCAGCCGCATGATCGACCGCGTGGCCGAGCGCCTGGGCCGCCGTCTCTACGAGGTGCCGGTGGGCTTCAAGTGGTTCGTCGACGGGCTGGTCGACGGCTCGCTGGCCTTCGGCGGCGAAGAGAGCGCGGGCGCGACCTTCCTGCGCCGCGACGGCACGGCCTGGACCACCGACAAGGACGGCATCGTGCCGGCGCTGCTGTCGGCCGAGATCGCCGCGCGCACCGGGCGCGATCCGGGCGAGCGCTATGCCGAGCTCACGCAGGCGCTGGGCCGGCCGGTGTCCGACCGCGTCGACGCGGCGGCCACGGTCGAGCAGAAGAAGCGGCTGTCGAGCCTGTCGCCCGCGCAGATCCGCTCGACCGAGCTCGCGGGCGAGAAGATCGTCGAGGTGCTGAGCCATGCGCCCGGCAACGGCGCGGCCATCGGCGGCGTGAAGGTGATCACCGAGAACGGCTGGTTCGCGGCGCGTCCCTCGGGCACCGAGAACATCTACAAGATCTACGGCGAGAGCTTCCAGGGCCAGGAGCACCTGGCGCGCATCCTCGAGGAAGCGCAGCAGGTGGTGGACGGCGCGCTCGCGGCGCCCTGAGACGCATCGCGCCATGCGCACGTTGCCCCTGCGCCTCTCGCCCGGCGACGACCTGCGCGCGGCGCTCGACCGCGTGCTCGCGCAGCAGGCGGTGGACGCGGCCTTCGTGCTCTCGGGCATCGGCAGCCTGCGCGGTGCGCGGATCCGCTTCGCGGGCGCGCCCGAGCCCGCGGCACTCGAGGGCGACCTGGAGATCCTCACGCTCGCGGGCTCGCTCTCGCCCACGGGCTCGCACCTGCACATCAGCGTGGCGGACGCGCAGGGCCGCGTCTGGGGCGGCCATGCGGCGCCGGGCTGCGTGGTGCGCACCACCGCTGAAGTGCTGTTGGCGCTGCTGCCCGAATGGCGCTTCTCGCGCGAGCACGACGAGGCCACGGGCTATGCCGAACTGAGGATGCGCGAGAAAACGCTGGAACGCGAATGAGCCGGACGGGCCTCAGTGCGGCTTGTCGTTGAGGTCGTACTTCATGACGCGGCCATGCCGCCCCTCGATGTCGCGCTCGACCTCGTAGACGTCGCCGCTGTCCGGCCGGCGCTGCGCGAGCACCGCGTCGAGCGCCGCGAGGTCGACCGCATCGAGCTGCAACGCGAGCATGCGCAGGTGGTCGGGCAGATGGTCGCCGCGGCGCACGCCGACGATCACGGCGGCCACCTCGGGCTGCGCGAGCACCCAGCGCATCGCGACCGCCGACAGCGAGGTGCCGTGCCGCTGCGCGATCTGCTGCAAGGCTTGCAGCAGTGCCTGGAACAGATCCCAGCCGCCGAAGTCGTCGATGATCAGCTTGTACTTGACCAGCGAGCGGTTCTCCAGCGGCTCGTCCGGTTCGCTCACCCCGAGCCAGCGCTCCGACAGAAAGCCGCCGGCCACGCTGCCGTAGCACAGCAGCTTCACGCCGGCCTGCGCGCACCAGGCCGCGAGCCGCGTGCGCGGCCGCTGGTCGAGCAGCGAGTACTGCACCTGCATGCTGCGCAGCGGCAGGCCCGCGTCGCCCAGTTCGCGCGCGCGCTGCGTGTCGAAGTTGGTGCCGCCCAGCAGCTCGATCTTGCCGGCGTGCTGCAGCTCGGCGAGCCAGTGCGCGACCTCGACATAGCGCGGCACGCGGTAGTCCCACCAGTGGAACTGCACCAGGTCGAGCCGCTCCACGCCGAGGCGGCGCAGCGAGCGGTCGATGGTCTGTTCGACCTGCTGCTTGTCGATGCTCGGCAGCAGCGCGAGGTCGGGCACGAACTTGGTGTGCACGCGCAGCTGCGCGAGGCTGTCGGCGCCGTGGCGCGCGCGGTGCTCGCGGCGGAACTCGCCGATCAGTTCCTCGACGCCGGTGTAGATGTCGGCGCAGTCGAAGGTGGTGATGCCGGCCTGGTAGTAGGCCGACATGTCGGCGATGGCCGCGGCGCGGTCGATGCCGCCATGGCCACCGGCGAGCTGCCAGCCGCCCTTGAGCATGCGCGAGATGGAATAGCCGGGGGCGAGTTCGGTGCGGGGGACGGTGCTCATGGTCGAAGGTCGGAAGGGTGGACCACGGCCGTGGTGTCGGCGTGGCGGAAGACGCGCGTGCCGATGCGCGTGATGCGCAGGCGCGAGGGGCAGTTCGGGTCGGGACAGGCGATCTCCGCGTCGGTGCTCATCCAGTCGTTGCCGTCGGTGGCGCGCTGCTTGGCGGCCAGCAGCGGCAGCACCGCGCCCAGCGAATAGATCGAGAAGCCCTGCCCCGGCGGCAGGTGCAGCATCTCGCCGCGCAACTCGAAGTGGTCGCCGGGCTGGCCGCAGTAGATGCGCGCGCCCTCGGGCGCGACCACCTCGACGCGCAAGTCGTGCAGCGTGAAGTTGCGCTCGGACGCGGAATCGGTCGGTGTGCTCATGGGAGGCTCCTGCTCAGGGATTGGGCGGTGTCACCGACAGGATGATTTCGGTCGGCGCCTGTGAGGCGTTGATGTAGCGATGCGGCAGCCGCGCGTCGAAGGAGATGCTCTCGCCGGCCTGCACCGGGTAGTCGACGCCCGCGACCTGCGCCACCAGCGCGCCGGCCACCACGTAGACGCACTCGGCCGAGGCATGGCCGCGCGGCTCGTCGGCCGACATCTGGCCCGGCTGCAGCACCGCGCGCAGCACCTCGAGCTGGCCCACGCCGGCGGTCAGTCGCTCGTAGGCGACCTGGCCCTGCGGCGCCGTGAGCATCGCGCGCCGTCCCGGCCGGCTGACCCAGACGGTGGGCGGCGCGGGGTCGGAGAACAGCGAGGACACCGATTCGCCGAACACGCCGGCCAGCCGGCGCAGGGTTTCGAGGCTGGGGTCGGTGACCGCGCGCTCGATCTGGCTCAGCAAGGTGGCCGACACGCCGGCCTGGGCCGCGAGCTCGCGCAACGAGAGGCCGCGTGCGGTGCGCAGTTCCTTGAGCCGTTCGCCGATCATGGGTGGGAATTTCCTTTTGTGCAGTCTGACAGCACGAATGATGCAATGCTATGTGCCATGACGGTGCACGTCAAGCTGGCTGAACGCCCAGGATTGGCGCGTTATTTACAAGGAAAACCCGAACTTGACCCGCTTGTGCTTCGTGCACTTTCGCTGCACACTCCGCGCCCATCTCGTGCAGCAGCACTTCACAGGAGTTTCGAATGGCCGGCCCGTCTCCCTCCTCCATCGCATCGCCTCCCCGCCGCCGCGCCTACCGATGGCTGCTGGCCTTCCCCTTCGTCTGGCAGGCCGGCCTCGCGCCCGTGGTCAACGACATCGCGCTGCGGCCCTTCGGCCTGCCGTTCCCGATGGCCTGGCAGATGGCGGGCATCGTGCTCACGAGCGTGGCGATCGCGCTGGTGTTCCGGCTCGACGCGCGCCATGGCGTAGAGGACGAGGAAGCCGACTTCCTCGCGCGGCACCAGGACGCCGGCACCGACGGCCACGGGAGCGCGCGATGAAGCTCGCGATCGTCCTGGCCATCCTGCTCGCCACGGTCGCGGGCGCCATCGCCTATGGCCGCCGCACCCGGCGCGCCGCCACCTTGGCCGAATGGGCCGTGGGCGGCCGCAGCCTCGGCACCCTGCTGTTCTGGTTCATGAACGCGGGCGAGGTCTACACCACCTTCGCGGTGCTCGGCATCTCGGGCTATGCCTGGGCGCTGGGCGCGCCGGCCTACCTGGCCTTCTGCTCGGTGTCGATGAGCTATGCGGTCGGCTACTGGCTGATGCCGAAGATCTGGCGCGCGGGTCGCATCGGGCGCCTGCTCACGCAGTCCGACTTCTTCGCCGCGCGCTACGAGGCGCCCTGGCTCGGCGTGCTCACCGGCGTGGTCGGCATCGCATCGCTGGTGGTCTACGTCCAGATCCAGCTCGTGAGCCTGGGCCTGATCGTGCAGCTCACGCTCGACGGCGCGGTGTCGAGCGAGGCCGCGACCATCGGCGCGGGCCTGTTGATGATCGCCTTCGTGTTCGTGGCCGGCGTGCGCTCGGCGGCCTTCGCGGCCGGCGTGAAGGACGTGCTGATGGTGCTGGTCGTGGTGCTGCTGAGCGTGACGGTGGCGAGCAAGGTGGGCGCGGCCTCGCTGCTCGACCTGTTCGCGCTGGCCGAGGCCAAGCATCCGGGCATCGGCAGCTTCCCGGGCCTCGATGCGAGCTCGCCGACCACCGCGATCTGGCTCATGACCTCGGCCATCAACATCGCGCTGGGCAACTGGGTGTTCCCGCACCTGTTCCAGATGTCGTACACGGCGCACAGCGCCACCGCGATCCGGCGCAACGCGATCTGGCAGCCGATCTACTCGCTGGCCTATTTCTTCATCATCCTGCTGGGCTTCGCAGCGCTGATCGCAGGCACGCAGCCGCCGGGCGGCAACCTCAACGCGGCGCTGCTGCAGTTCGTGTCCGACCGCTACCCGGCCTGGACCGTGGGCTTGCTCGCGGGCACCGGCTTCCTGCTGGCGCTGGCGCCGGGCTCGCTGCTGCTCCTGACGGCCGGCTCGATCTTCACGCGCAACGTGGTGCGGCCCTTCAGGCCCGCGCTCGGCGAAGGCGCGGCGCTGACGCTGTCGCGCGGCTCGCTGGTGTGCTTCGCGGCGATCGCCGTGTGGCTGTCGATCAGCCAGAAGGGCTCGCTGGTGAAGATCCTGCTCGACGCCTATTCGGCCATCGGCATGCTGGCACCCGGCGTGTTCCTCGGCTTCCTCTGGAAGCGCACCAGCGCGCTCGGCGTGCTGGCCGGGCTGCTCGCGGGCTTCGCGGCCCTGCTCGCGCCGCCGGCCGCCAAGTTCTGGGCGACCGCGCTGCCGCAATGGGAGGCCGGGCTGATCGCGATGGCGATCAACGCGGCGGTGGTGGTGGCCGTGAGCCTGGTCACGCAGCGGCCGCGTGCCGCCGCGCTGGCACTGGGGCAGTTCGACGACGAGGCTCCGCGGACCGCATCCGGCGGCCTGCCCGCGCGCGCCGCCTGAGCGGCTCAGCCCTCCAGCGTTTCCACGCGCAGCGTCGCGACCGCGCCGGCCACGGCCGGGTGCGAATGCAGCGCATGCACCGCGAGATCGAGCGCGCCCTGCGCCATCGGCTCGGTCAGCACCAGCACCTGCGCGCCGGCCGCACAGGGCGCGGCCAGCGTCACCTGCCGCACCGGCACCTGCTGGCCGGCGAGCCAGGCCGTCACGGCCTCGATGCCGCCGGCCACGTGCACCGGCACGCGCAGGTAGTGCGCGCTGCGCACCGCCGCGCGCGGCAGCACCTCGAGCGCATTCATCGCATGCGCATGGAAGCCCAGGTGCGGCACGCGCTGCGCGGCCGGGGTGCCGGCCAGGCGCGCCATGTCCACCAGGTCGGCGATCACGGCCGAGGCGGTCTGCTCCGAGCCGGCACCGGCGCCGTAGTACATCGTCACGCCCGAGGCATCGCCCTTGACCATCACCGCGTTCATCGAACCGTTCACATGCGCCATCAGGTGCTCGGCGGGCACCAGCGCGGGCTGCACGCGCAGCTCGACGCCCTCCTCGCGGCGGCGTGCCACGCCCAGCAGCTTGACGCGAAAGCCCAGTTGCTCGGCGCAGGCCACGTCCAGCCCCTGCAGCGCCGTGATGCCCTCGGCCTGCACGTCGGCGAAGCGCAGCGGCATGCCGAAGGCATTGGCCGCGAGCAGCGTGAGTTTGTGGGCCGCGTCGATGCCCTCGATGTCGAAGGTCGGATCGGCCTCGGCATAGCCGAGCGCCTGGGCCTGCGCGAGCGCGGCGCCGAAGTCCAGGCCCTCGTCGCGCATCTTGCTCAGGATGAAGTTGGTGGTGCCGTTGACGATGCCCGCCACCCATTCGATGCGGTTGGCCACGAGGCCTTCGCGCAGTGCCTTCACGATCGGGATGCTGACCGCGACCGCGCCTTCGTAGGCCACCGCCACGCCGTGGCGGCGCGCGGCCTCGAAGATCTCGCCGCCATGCTCGGCCAGCAGCGCCTTGTTGGCCGTCACCACGTGCTTGCCGTGGGCGATCGCGGCCAGCACCCAGTCGCGCGCCGCGCCGGTGCCGCCGGCCACCTCGACCACCACGTCGAGCTCGGGATGGGTCGCGACGCGCATCGCATCGTCGGTGAGCGCCACGCCCTCGCCCACGATGCCGGCGGCGCGCGCGAGGTTGCGCGCGGCCACGATGACGATCTCGATGCCGCGGCCGGCGCGCGCGGCGATCTGGTCGTGGTTGCGTGCCAGCACGCGGAAGGTGCCCGAGCCGACGGTGCCGATGCCGATCATGCCCACGCGCAGCGCTCGCATGGCCTGGCTGGGCACGACGGTTTCGAGGGACTGGACGGGATCGCGGTACATGGGCTTCTCCAAACGACAAAAACAAAAACCCAGCTGCCAGAGCTGGGTTTCATTCGTTCGGGGGAAGAGCGATCACCAGGTGGCTGCCGGAACGGCCACCTGCGCGTGCTCAGGTGGCCGCGGTGGTAATGGTGGTAATCATTCGTGCATCCATTGCCCATCCGGTCCGCGCGAAGGCGGACGGCATCATGCGGCCCATGCGGGCGGCGCTCGATGCGAAGGCGGGGAGGAAACACGACATGGGGCCGGAGTGTACAGGACGTCTCAGGCCGGCTCGGCCTGGGCCACGCGCGGCACGGCCGACAGGCGCCCCTCGAGCCACACGCTGTAGCGCGAGAGCCCGAAGCACAGCAGCCAGTAGATCGCCGCGATGAACAGGTAGCCCTCGAGGTAGAACGGCCGCCAGGTCGGATCGCCGCCGAGCGACAGGCCGAGTGCGCCCGTGAGCTCGAACAGCCCCACCACCGTGACCAGCGAGGTGTCCTTGAGCGTGCCGACCACGTTGTTGGTCAGCGCCGGCACGACCAGCCGCAGCGCCTGCGGCAGCACGATGTCGCGCTGCACCGGCCAGCGGCCGAAGCCCAGCGCCATCGCGACCTCGGTCTGGCCGCGCGGCACGGCCTGCAAGCCGCCGCGGATGATCTCCGCCAGGTAGGCGGCCACGAACAGCGACAGCCCGGCCAGCACGCGCACCAGCACGTCGGGCTGCCAGCCCGCGGGCCACAGCAGCGGCAGCAGGAACGAGGCCATGAACAGCACCGAGATCAGCGGCACGCCGCGCACCAGCTCGATGTAGCTGGCGCAGAGCGTGCGCACCACCGGCCAGCCCGAGCGGCGCCCGAGCGCCAGCAGCAGCGCGAGCGGAAAGGCCAGCGCCAGTCCGACCACCGCGAGCCCGATGGTCAGCGGCAGGCCGCCCCAGCGGTTGGTCGGCACGTGGCTCCAGCCGAACACGCCGCCGCGCATCAGCAGCACGAAGGCCGCGAGCGCCAGCATCCACAGCGCCGGCAGCCACCAGCGCCAGCTGCGCGGCCAGGCGCTGAGCACCGTGACCGCCGACAGCAGCGCGACCGCGATCGCTGGGCGCCATTGGTCTTCATAGGGAAAGCGACCGAACAGCATCGGCCGCCATTTCTCGGCCACCACGCCCCAGCAGGCGCCGTGCTGCACCGCGCGGCAGGCCTCGGCGTCTGGACGGAACACCGCGTGCACCACGGCCCACTCGACGAAGTGCCAGCCAGCCCAGGCCAGCAGCGCCGCGAGCAGCAGCGTGGCGAGCGTGCGCAGCGGCGAACCCCAGAGTTCGTGCCGCCAGGCGATCGGGCCTCGCACGACCCTCATCGCCAGCCCCGCAGCGCGACGCGCGCGTTGTAGCGGTTCATGCCCAGCGAGATCACGAGCGACAGCAGCAGGTAGACCGCCATGATGATCGCGATGCACTCGAAGGCGCGTCCGTTCGCGCCGATGGTGGTGTTGGCCACCGAGACCAGCTCGGGATAGCCGACCGCCACCGCGAGCGAGGAGTTCTTGACCAGGCTCAGCACCTGGTTCGTGAGCGCCGGCACGATCACGCGCAGCGCCTGCGGCAGGATCACGATGCGCAGCTGCTGCACCGGCGAGAAGCCCATCGCCTGCCCCGCGAGCACCTGCCCCTGCGACACCGACAGGATGCCCGCGCGCACGATCTCGGCCACGAAGGCGGCCGAGTAGAGCGACAGGCCCGCGACGATGGTCACGTACTCGGGGCTCAGCGCCGCGCCGCCGTTCACGCCGAAGCCGCCGCGCTCGGGCCATTCGAGGTGCGTGGGCCACCAGCCGCCCTCGCCCGCCACCGGCCACGGCACGCTGAGGCCGCCCTTGCTGAGCCACACGCCCGGCAGCAGCCGCACCGGCTCGGTCGGGTCGGGCAGCAGGTTCGCCATCACGAAGGCCAGCATCAGCAGCTGCACCAGCAGCGGCACGTTGCGCAGCAGCTCGACGTAGGCGGTGCAGATGCCGCGCACCAGCACGTGCGGCGCGAGCCGGCCGATGCCGATCAGGGTGCCGAGCAGCACCGAGAAGACGACCGCCGGCACCGCGGCGCGCACGGTGTTGACGAGGCCGGCGAGGAAGGCCCGCCACGACGGCTGGCTGGCCTCGAAGTCGAGCCAGCCCTCGCTGATCGCGAAGCCCGCGGGCTCGGTGAGGAAGTCGAAGCCCGAGCGCACGCCGCGCGCGCGCAGCACCTCGAGCGCGTGGTGCACGACCCAGAAGGCGCCGGCCACCACGGCCAGCACCAGCAGCACCTGCACGGCCCAGGCCAGCCAGGCCGAGCGGCGCGCGCCGCCCGCGGCCCGCAGGCTCATCGCACCGGCGGTGCGTAGATCAGGCCGCCCTTGCTCCAGAGGTTGTTGGAGCCGCGCGGCAGCTTCAGCACCGACTTCGGCCCGACGTTGCGCTCGAAGATCTCGCCGTAGTTGCCCACGGCCTTGATCGCGCGATAGGACCAGTCCTTGTCGAGGCCCAGCAGCTTGCCGAGGTCTTCACCGGCGCCCAGCAGGCGCTGCTGCGCGGGGTCCTTGCTCGAGGCCTTGAGCTGTTCGGCGTTGGCCTCGGTGATGCCGGCCTCTTCCGCTTCGATCAGCGCATTGGGCACCCACTTGGCGATCGCGAACCACTCGTCGTCGCCGCGGCGCACCAGCGGCGCCAGCGGTTCCTTGGAGATCAGCTCGGGCAGGATCAGGTAGTCGTCGGGGTTCTGCGCCTCCTTGTTGCGCAGGCCGGCGAGCGCCGAGGCATCGGTGGTGAAGGCCTGGCAGCGGCCCGAGAAGAAGGCCTTGAACGAGGCCTCGAAGCTCTCGAACACCACGGTCTTGACGGGGATGTTCTGGGCCCGGAAGTAGTCGGAGACGTTCTTCTCGTTGGTGGTGCCCGACTGGGTGCAGATGGTCGCGTTCTTCAGTTGCTTGGCGCTCGTGACCTTGAGCTTCTTCGGCACCAGGAAGCCCTGACCGTCGTAGTAGGTGATGGTCGTGAAGTTGAAGCCCAGCGAGGCGTCGCGCGTCAAGGTCCAGGTGGTGTTGCGCGCGAGGATGTCGATCTCGCCGGCCTGCAGCGCCGAGAAGCGCTGCTGCGAATTGAGCGGCACGAACTCGACCTTCTTCGCATCGCCGAGCACGGCCGCGGCGATCGCGCGGCAGGTGTCGACGTCGAGGCCCGACCAGTTGCCCTGCGTGTCGGGCGCCGAGAAGCCGGCCACGCCATTGGTCACGCCGCACTTGACGCTGCCGCGCTGCTTGACCGCATCGAGGGTCTTGCCGGCGAAGGCGGGCGCGGCGGCGACCAGCGCGGCGGCGGCCGCGGCCAGGGCGAAGGCGGATCGGAATCGGGGCGTCATGGGTGGGTTCTCCTCAAGGGTCGCGGTCTGCGGTGGGGGTGTCTGCGCAAAGGCAAAAAGGCAGTGTACGAGGCGGCGCGCCGGGCCGCCAAAGAACAGGCGGTTGGATGCATATGCGAAGTCCGCGCAGGCACGACGGTCGCATGCGCGGATGCATGCCGTTTCTTCACTACCATACGGCCCTCGCAACATTTCGAACCATCACCGAGGAACCCCGACCATGTTCAAGTCCGACGACACCGGCAAGCTCATTCTTCGCGTCGCCCTGGGCATCTTCATCCTTCTGCACGGCATCGCCAAGGTGACCAAGGGTGTCGACGGCATCGGCGGCATGCTGGCCTCGCATGGCCTGCCGGGCGTGCTGGCCTACCTGGTCTACGTGGGCGAGATCGTCGCGCCGGTGCTGCTGATCATCGGCCTCTACACGCGGCCCGCGGCGGCGATCGTGGCGATCAACATGCTGGTGGCGATCTGGCTGGTGCACCGCAAGGACCTCGGCGCCCTCAACGGCCAGGGTGGCTGGGCGCTCGAACTGCAGGGCATGTTCCTGTTCTCGGCCATCGCGCTCGCGTTCACGGGTGGCGGCCGCTTCGGGCTCAACAGCAAGTAATTCGAGCCGCGCCACCGGGCCGCGGGCCCGGTCCGCCGCTCAATCGTCGTCGGCCGCGTCGAGGCCCGGGAACAGCACCTCGGTGTAGCCGAAGCGCGAGAAGTCGCGCACCCGCATCGGATAGAGTTTGCCCAGCAGGTGGTCGACCTCGTGCTGCACCACGCGCGCATGGAAGCCGCTGGCCGTGCGGTCGATCGGATCGCCGTAGGGATCGAAGCCCGTGTAGCGGATGTTCGAGAAGCGCGGCACCACGCCGCGCAGGCCGGGCACCGACAGGCAGCCTTCCCAGCCCTCTTCCTCGGCCTCGCCGATCGGCGTGATGACCGGGTTCAGCAGCACGGTGCGCGGCACCGGCGGAGCGTCGGGGTAGCGTGGATTCACGACATCGGTGCCGAAGATCACCAGCTGCAGGTCGACGCCGATCTGCGGTGCCGCGAGGCCGGCCCCGTTCACCGCATGCATGGTCTCGAACATGTCGCGCACCAGCAGGTGCAGTTCGTCGGTGTCGAAGGCGGTGACCGGCTGCGCGATGCGCAGCAGGCGCGGGTCGCCCATCTTGAGGATTTCGTGGATGGCCATGGCGCGGATTATCGCGAGGGCCCGCGGGCCGCGCAGGCGGGCGCGTCGCGCCCACCCGGCGCTGTCGGCTTAATGGCCCGGGAGAGACGGCGCGATGTTCTGCGGCACATAGCCGGGCATGCCCGGCAAGGCCCCCGGAACGCCACGGCCGGTGCCGGGCGTGACCGGCACGGTGCGCTGCGGCTGCGGGCGCGGCAGCGCCACCGGCGGCACAACGGCGGGTGGGCGTCCGCCCCAGCCGGGACGTCCGCCGCCATTGCCGTTCCAGCCCGGACGGGACGGGTACGGATAGGCGGGACGTCCGTAGTACGGCCGGTCGCGGTAATAGGGACGGCGGTCGTAGTAGGTGCCGCCGCCGTTGATGTACACGGGCGCGGGCTGCACCACGACGGGATCGGAATAGTAGGGATCCGAATACCCCCCGCTATAGCCCCCGTTGTAGTACGGGTCGCCGGGCACCGCGACGCAGCCCGTGAGCAGCGCGAGGCCACCGGCCGCGAGGCATAAACCGAGAACACGAGTTTTCTGCATGAGGGTCTCCTTGTCAGCCTTCTGCGTTCATTCAACGTACCAGCTTGTAGGCCCTGTTGACTGCGCTGGTGTGAAGTCGCGTAACGGCCGGTAAGTCGAGAGGCCGTCCCCTCACTCCGCAGCCGGAGGCACGCCGTTGGCGAGTATGTCCAGCATACGCGCCTCGTCGATCACCTCGACGCCGATCTCGCGCGCCTTGTCGAGCTTGCTGCCGGCTTCCTCGCCGGCCACCAGGTAGTGGGTCTTCTTGCTGACCGAGCCGGCCACCTTGGCACCGGCCGATTCCAGTTTGTCCTTCGCATCGTCGCGGCTCAGCGTAGGAAGGGTACCGGTGATGACGAAGGTCAGTCCCGCCAGCGGCTTGGGCACGCGCGCCGCGGGCTCGCCCTCCTCCCAGCTCAGGCCGCAGGCCCGCAGCTGCTCGACCACCTCGCGGTTGTGCGGCTGATCGAAGAAGGTGCGCAGGCTCTGCGCCACCACCGGGCCGACGTCGTTGACCTCGAGCAGCAGCTCTTCGCTCGCATCCATGATCGCGTCGAGCTTGCCGAAGTGCTTGGCCAGGTCCTTCGCGGTGCTCTCGCCCACGTGCCGGATGCCCAGGCCGAACAGGAAGCGCGGCAGCGTGGTCTTCTTCGAAGCCTCGAGCGCGTCGACCAGGTTCTGCGCCGACTTGTCGGCCATGCGCTCCAGCCCCGCCAGCGTGGTGAAGCCCAGCTTGTAGAGATCGGGCAAGGTGCGGATCAGGTTGGCATCGACCATCTGCTCGACCAGCTTGTCGCCGAGCCCGTCGACGTAGACCGCGCGGCGCGCCGCGAAATGCAGGATCGCCTCCTTGCGCTGGGCACCGCAGAACAGCCCGCCGGTGCAGCGGTAGTCGGCCTCGCCCTCCTCACGCACGGCATCCGAGCCGCAGACCGGGCACTTGCGCGGCATGGTGAAGATGGCGCCGCGCTCGCCGTCGGGCCGCGCCAGGCTTTCGGGCGTGACGCCCACCACCTCGGGGATCACGTCGCCCGCGCGGCGCACGATCACGCGGTCGCCCACGCGCACGTCCTTGCGGCGCGCCTCGTCCTCGTTGTGCAGGGTGGCATTGGTCACGGTCACGCCGCCGACGAACACCGGTGCCAGCTTGGCCACCGGCGTCAGCTTGCCCGTGCGCCCGACCTGCACCTCGATGCCGAGCACCTCGGTGATCTGCTCCTGCGCCGGGTACTTGTGCGCCACCGCCCAGCGCGGCTCGCGCGAGACGAAGCCGAGCTGGCGCTGCAGCTCGACGCTGTCGACCTTGTAGACCACGCCGTCGATGTCGTAGGGCAGGCTGTCGCGCTGGCGCCCGATGTTCTCGTGAAACGCGATCAGCTCGATCGCGCCAGTCGCGCGCGCGGTCTGTATCGCCACCGGGAAGCCCCAGGCATGGAACTGCTGCAGCCAGTCGAACTGGGTCGGGCAGTCGGGTCCGCCCTCGGCGGGCGGCGTGACCTCGCCGAGGCCATAGGCGAAGAAGCTCAGCGGCCGCTCGGCGGCGATCGCCGGGTCGAGCTGGCGCACCGCGCCCGCGGCCGCGTTGCGCGGGTTCACGAACACCTTCTCGTTCTTCTGGCCCGCCGCGATCTTCTGCCGCTGGCGCTCGTTGAGCCCCTCGAAGTCGGCGCGCTTCATGTAGACCTCGCCACGCACCTCGACCACCGGCGGCGCATTGCCCTTCAGCCGCAGCGGAATCTCGCGCACGGTGCGGATGTTCTGCGTGACCTCCTCGCCGACCTCGCCGTCGCCGCGCGTGGCGGCCTGCACCAGCACGCCGTGCTCGTAGCGCAGGTTCATCGCGAGCCCGTCGAACTTGAGCTCGCAGACGTAGGCGATCTGCGGACCGTCCTCGGCCAGGCCGAGCTCGCGCCGCACGCGCGCGTCGAAGCTGCTAGCGCCGCCGGGCGTGATGTCGGTTTCGGTGCGGATCGACAGCATCGGCACCTTGTGGCGCACCTTGACGAAGCCGTCGAGCACCTTGCCGCCCACACGCTGCGTCGGCGAGTCGGGCGTGCGCAGCTCGGGGAACTCGGCCTCGATCGCCTGCAGCCGCTGGAACATCCGGTCGTACTCGGCATCGGGCAGCGCGGGCGCATCGAGCACGTAGTAGAGGTAGGCGTTGTGGTGGAGCTTCTCGCTCAGGTCGACGGCTTCGCGGGCCGCTTCGTCGCGCGTGGTCATGGGGTGTCTTCCGAAAAAACGATGCGGCCGCCCGACCGCTTCGTGGCGGGCTGGGCGGCCTTGTGCATGGTGGGAGCGGCTTAGCTGAACAGCCGGCGCGCCAGCGGCGAGCCCGCCGCGAGGTCGCGCGCGTCGAGCGTGTCGTAGAGCTGCTCGAGGTCGGCGCCGATGGCGTCCATGGTCTCGTCGCGCAGCAGCTGGCCGTCGCTGTCGGTCACCACGCCGTCCATTTCGCGCGCCAGCGTGGCGGCGATCTCGCGCATGCGGGTGAACGGCTGCTCGCCGCGGTCGACCTGGGGCACGTCGAGGCTCAGGCTCAGTTCGCGGATCGCCGATTGCGCCGGGTCGTCGGCCAGCGCGGCCTGGGTGTCGAAGGCCAGGCCCAGGATCGGCGGCAGGCCCAATTCGCTGGTCGGCAGCACCATGCGGCCCGGGATGATGCCGGCCACGAAGCCCAGCCGCGCCGCGTTCTGCTGCACGTAGCCCGGGCTCCAGGCCGCATGCAGCGCGCGCAGCACGAAGCCCAGCTGCGCATCGTGCGCGCTGGCGAACTGGTCGAGCTCGCGGGCGCGCGCCACCTCGTCGAGCATCTCGGGAAATTCGGGCGCGCCGTTCACCGTGTCGGCGAAGGCCTGGGCCTTCACCACGAACTCGGAATACTCGATCTCGTTGAGCGCACCGGTGCGGTTGGCCAGCTGCACGCCGACCTGGAACGCGCCGTAGCGCTGTCCCGGCACGGGCGGCTCCCATTGGCGCGAGTGCTCGTTCAGGCCCTCAATGGCGACCGGCTTGCTGCCCGCGCGGCGCGTCGGTGGCATGGCGGCAATCGCGGCATCGCCCGAAGCCAGACCGTCGAGCGAGATCGGCGCGATCACGTCGATCAGCGGATCGAGCCCGCCGCGCCGTTCGCCCGTGGGCACCGGCAGCGTGCCGGGCGCCGGCAGGTCGGGATCGAACAGAGGTTCGTGCCGGTCGTGCGTCGGCACCTGGCGCGGATCGATGTGCATCACCGGCTCGTAGCCGTCTTCGGACGGTGCGCGCTGCGCATCGGCCGGTTCGCCGTCGGCCGCATCGGGCTGGCGCGGTGCATTGCGGCGCGAGCGCAGGGCGTCGTAGCCGATCACGGCCGCGAGGACGAGGCCACCGAGGATGGCCAGGGCAAGCGTGAGATTGCTCATGGGTGCGCGCGCCTCAGGCTGCCTCGACCATCGAGGCAGCCGCTTCCATGTCGACCGCGACGATGCGCGACACGCCCTGCTCCTGCATCGTCACGCCGATCAGTTGCTCGGCCATTTCCATGGCGATCTTGTTGTGGCTGATGAAGAGGAACTGGGTTTCGCGGCTCATGGCGGTCACGAGTTTGGCGTAGCGCTCGGTGTTGGCGTCGTCCAGCGGCGCATCCACTTCGTCCAGCAAGCAGAAAGGCGCGGGATTGAGCTGGAAGATCGCGAACACCAGCGCGATCGCGGTCAGCGCCTTCTCGCCGCCCGACAGCAGGTGGATGGTCTGGTTCTTCTTGCCGGGCGGCTGCGCCATCACCTGCACACCGGAGTCGAGGATCTCGTCGCCGGTCATCATCAGCTTGGCGTTGCCGCCGCCGAACAGCTCGGGGAACATGCGGCTGAAGTGCTCGTTCACGGTCTTGAAGGTGCCGCCGAGCAGGTCGCGCGTTTCGGCGTCGATCTTGCGGATGGCGTCCTCGAGCGTGGTGATCGCCTCGTTGAGGTCGGCCGACTGGGCATCGAGGAAGACCTTGCGCTCGCTCGCCACCGCGAGCTCGTCGAGCGCCGCGAGGTTGACCGCGCCGAGCGCCACCACCTCGCGGTTCAGGCGGTCGATCTCGCCCTGCAGGCCGGTCAGCCGCACCTTGTCGGTCTCGATCGAGAGCGCGATGGCCTCAAGGTCGGCGCCGGCATCGGCCAGCAGCTGTTCATACTGCTCGAAGCCCAGGCGCGAGGCCTGCTCCTTGAGCTGGAATTCGGTGATGCGCTGGCGCAGCGGATCGAGTTCGCGCTCGAGCTGCAGCCGGCGCTCGTCGCTGGCGCGCAGCTTGAGCGTGAGGTCATCGTACTGGCTGCGCGCGGCGCCCAGTGCGGTCTCGCGTTCGAGCTTGAGCGCGAGCGCATCCTGCAACCCGGCCTGGGCGGCGGCGTCCGACAGCCGGCTCAGTTCGCCGCGGGCGCGTTCCTCCTCGTCGGTCAGCGCCACGGTCTGCTGCGACGCGGTCTCGATCGAACGGTTGAGCTCGCCGCGGCGCGCGTCGAGCGTGCGTTGCGCGAAGGTGGCTTCCTGCGCCTGGCGCTCCAGGCTGCGGTGCTGCTCACGGCTGGCGGTCAGCGCGCGCCCGGCCTCGATCACGCGTTCGTCGAGCTCGGCATGGCGCTCCTGGCTGTCGGCCAGTTGCATGTCGAGCTCCTCGAAACGGCCCTCGGCGGCGATGCGGCGCTCCTGCAGCTCCTCGAGCTGGGCGTCGACCTCGCCGAGGTCGGCCGCGAGCTGCTCGCTGCGCGCGCGGGTCTGCTCGGCCAGCTGCGTGAGGCGCAGGGTCTCGACCTGCAGCTCGTGCGCGCGCGACTGCGTGTCGGCGGCTTCGCGGCGCGCCGACACCAGCCATTGCGCGGCGTCGGCGTAGGCGGCTTCGGCACGCACCAGCGCGGCACGCGCGTCTTCGCTGATCAGCGCCTGGGCGCGCAGCTGGCGGTCGAGGTTCTCCATTTCCTGCTGGCGCGCCAGCAGGCCGGCCTGCTCGGAATCGGGGGCGTAGAAGTTGACGCCGTGCGAACTCACGGCATGGCCGCTCTGCACGTAGATCGTCTCGCCGGGCTGCAGCGTGCCGCGCTGGGCCAGCGCCTCCTCGAAGCTCGCGGCGGTGTAGCAGCCATGCAGCCAGTCGGCCAGCAGCGCCTGCTGGCCCGCGTCGTTGAGGCGCAGCAGGCTCGACAGCCGCGGCAGATTGGCGGCGCCCTCGGGCACGCCGGCGACCGGCGGGTTGTAGAAGGCCAGCTTGGCCGGCGGCGCGTCGTTGGCGAAGGCGCGAACCATGTCGAGCCGGCTGACCTCGAGCGCGCCCAGGCGCTCGCGCAATGCGGACTCGAGCGCGTTCTCCCAGCCCTGTTCGATGTGGATGCGGCTCCACAGGCCCTGCAGGCCGTCGAGCCCGTGCTTGGCGAGCCAGGGCGCGAGCTTGCCGTCGGTCTTGACCTTCTCCTGCAGCGCGCGCAGCGCCTCGAGCCGCGCCGACAGCTCGGCATGGCGCGCACCCTCGCTGTTCACCGCCTGCTGGCGCGCGCGACGGTCGTCGTCGAGCCGCGGCACCGCTTCCTGCAGGTCCTGCAGCCGCGCATCGGCCTCGCTGGCCGCTTCCTGCGCGGCCTCGAGCTGCTCCTGCATCGCGACCAGCTTCGCCTCGTCGGGCGCGGCCAGCCCCTTCTGGTCGGCGCGCAACCGCTCGCTGCGCTGGTTGAGCTGGCGCGACTGTTCCTCGATGTTGCGCTGGTCGGCGGCCAGCACCTGGATCTGCTGCTGCACCTGCACAACGGCCGTGCGCTGTGCGTTGGCCTGGTCCTGCGCCCGCTGCTGCGCTTCCTCGAGCTCGGGCATGCGCGCGTCGTGCTCCTCGAGCTGGGCCGCCAGCAACACGGCCTGCTCCTCCGCGTCGATGCCCTGGCCGGCCAGCGTCTCGATCTCGGCCTCGGCCTCGACGCGGCGGTTGTCCCATTGCGCGATCTGCTCGCGCAGCTGCACCAGCCGCTGCTCCACGCGCTGGCGGCCCTCGACCACGAAGCGGATCTCGCCCTCGAGCCGGCCGACCTCGGCACTGGCTTCGTAGAGCTTGCCCTGGGCCTGGTTGACCAGGTCGCCGGCGCCGTAGTGGGCCTGGCGCACGGTTTCGAGTTCGTTCTCGATGTGGCGCAGGTCGGCGGTGCGCGACTCGAGGTCGTTGATCGCCTTCTCGGATTCGGCCTTGATGCGCGCCTTGTCGCTCTCGCTCTCGGCGCGCTTGAGGAACCACAGCTGGTGCTGCTTCTTCGTGGCGTCGCCTTGCAGCGCGTTGTAGCGCGCGGCCACCTCGGCCTGCTTCTCGAGCTTCTCGAGATTGGCGTTGAGCTCGCGCAGGATGTCCTCGACCCGGGTCAGGTTCTCGCGCGTGTCGCCCAGGCGGTTCTCGGTTTCGCGGCGGCGTTCCTTGTACTTCGAGACGCCCGCGGCCTCCTCGAGGAACAGGCGCAGTTCCTCGGGCTTCGATTCGATGATCCGGCTGATCGTGCCCTGGCCGATGATGGCGTAGGCGCGCGGGCCGAGGCCGGTGCCGAGGAACACGTCCTGCACGTCGCGCCGGCGCACCGGCTGGTTGTTGATGAAGTAGCTGCTGGTGCCGTCGCGCGTTAGCACGCGCCGCACCGCGATTTCGCCGAACTGGTTCCACTGGCCGCCGGCGCGGTGGTCGGCGTTGTCGAACACCAGTTCCACGCTCGAACGGCTGGCCTGCTTGCGCGTGGTCGTGCCGTTGAAGATCACGTCCTGCATCGACTCGCCGCGCAGTTCCGAGGCGCGCGACTCGCCCAGCACCCAGCGCACCGCATCCATGATGTTCGACTTGCCGCAACCGTTGGGCCCGACCACCCCGACCAGTTGGCCCGGCAGCAGGAAGTTGGTGGGTTCGGCGAACGACTTGAAGCCCGAGAGCTTGATGGAATTGAGACGCACGACTTGTCGGCCTGTCCTGGGTCAGTGTGTCCCCGCCCTGGAAGGCGGCTCAACAATTAACGCCAAGGTATTGATTTGTAAGGAAAATTGCACGGGCCCGCCGCTTGAAGCAGGCCGCCGCCCCAGCCGTGGATGATAACGTCAGGGCATGAGCGAATCCTCGGTTTCTCCCCTGAAAGACCGCCGCGCCTGGCTGCTCGCGGGCACCGGTGCCCTGCTCGGGCTCGGCGGCTGCGGCGCGTTCCAGAACACCCAGCGCGCCGAGCCCTACGCCAACCAGGAATGGCTGCAGTCGAGCGCCAACCGCATCGCCAACCTCTCGCTGCGCGACAACCTCGAATCGATACGGCGCGTGCAGACCACGCTCTACCGGCGCAATCCTCGCGAATGGCGCAAATCGGCCGCCAGCATGGACGCCGCCAGCCAGCGCGCCTGGGCCGCCGTGACGCAGGGCCCCGACCTGCCCGAGCTGCACGGCGTCACCGGCATCGAGGCGATCCGCCTGGCCTTCGACACCGGGCCGCAGGGCTACCAGGGCGACCGCGTGGCGGCGCTGGTGGTGGGCTGGGCCTCGATGCTCAAGCAGGCCAATGGCGACACCTGGGAGCAAAGCATGATCGACGGCATCAATGCCGAGAACAGCTACCGGGCCGCGCGCAACTTCGAGATCTCGCTGTGGCTGATCGCCTCCAAGACCGGCCCCGACGGTCAGCCGCTGCTGCTGGCCACCGAGATCAGCGAACGCGGCCGCAACCTCGTGGCCGACCGCGAGCTGTCGAAGGTGGTCGCGCGGCTCGACCTGCTGGCGGCCCAGGCCGACGAGAAGTACCGCCGCGCGGCGCTCGATTTCGGGCAGAACTGGGTGATGGGCGTGGTGATGCCCTTCTTCACGCTGGTGCCGCGCTGAATCCGGGCGGACGGCACGCCGCCGTCGCCGCGGCCCAGAGATGCCTTGGGAAACATATTTCCGAATTTTCCATTTGCGGTAATATCTTTCCATGACCAAGCAGGAACTGATTGCCGCGCTGATCGCCCGCCGCGAGGCCTCCGGCCTCTCCGGCGCCGAGGTCGCGCAGCGCTCGGGCCTGACCGAGCGTTCGGTGCGCAACGCGCTCGGGCCGCAGGGCAATCCGCAGATGTCCTCGCTGCTCGCGCTGGTCGATGCGCTGGGGCTCGAGCTGCAACTGGTGCCCAAGGGCTTCGGCGCCAACGCCACGCTCGACACCGATGCCGGCTATCGCCCCGTACCCACGCGCGTGGGTACCGCCGTGGCCGCCCTGGCGCTGCCGCCCGAGCCGCCGCCCTACCTGCGCGAAACTCCGGCCCGCCGCGGCTCGCGCAAGCGCTCGCCATGAACGTCAAGATCCTCGAGATCGCGCTCGGCGCGCGCCGCTTCGGCAAGCTGTTCCAGTACGCCGACCTGTGCCGCTTCGTGGCCGAGCCCGAGATCGTCGCGGCGCCGCCGGCCGAGGTGCTGTCGCTGTCGATGGTGGCGAACGATGCCGCCTCGCAGGCGGCCCTCTGGAGCGACATCAAGAATCCGCTGTTCAACGCGCAGGGCGGCCAGTTGCCACGCTTCTTCCAGAACCTGCTGCCCGAAGGCGTGCTGCGCAGCCACATCGCGCAGTTGCGCGGCTGCCGCGAGAACGACCACTTCGAGCTGCTCGCGGCCTGCGGCGGCGACCTGCCGGGCGCGGTGAGCGCGCGCCCGGTGTCGGTGGACCGCGCCACCTTGCAGCGACTCATCACGCAGGACCAGGACGCGCTCGAGATGTCGGTGGTCGAGCTGCCGATGCCGCAGGGCATCTCGGTGTCGGGCGTGCAGCCCAAGCTGGGCCTGCGCCGCCAGGGCGGACGCTACGTGGCGCGCACCCGCGCCGGCGCCAGCACGCGCGTGATCGCCAAGCTGCCGGTGGCCGGGCGGCCGCACATGCCGCAGCTGGAGATGCTCTCGCTGCAGATGGCCGCCGCCGCGGGTGTCGAGGTCTGCCATGCCGAACTCGCGCCGCTGTCTGCAATTTCAGCCGAGCACAGCTACGCCCTGCCCGACGAGCCCGAGTTCCTCGCGGTTACGCGCTTCGACCGCGAAGGCGCGCGCCGCATCCACTTCGAGGACTTCGCGCAGGTGCTGGGCTTCGATCCGCTGCACAAGTACGGCGGCAGCTACCTCGACATGGCGCTCGCGATGCGGGCCTTTCCCTCGCTCGGTGAGGAGGCGGTGCTCGAGCTGGTGCGCCGGCTCGCGGTCAACGAACTGCTCGGCAACCCCGATGCGCATCTGAAGAACTTCGGCGTGCTCTACCCCGACGGCGCCTCGCCGCGCTTCGCGCCGGCCTACGACATCGTGGCCTATGCGGCGCTGCAAGGCGTCGAGGGTCATGCGCTCCCGCTGCTCCCCGCCACGGGCCATGCAGCGCCCCGACGCAGCGGCCTGTTCAGCCCCGCCAACGTGCGCGCCTTCTGCTTCTCGGCCGGCCTGCACGAGCCGCAGGTGCGGCGCGTGGTCAGCGACACCGCGCGCCGCGCGCGCGAGCAGTGGCCCGCGATGATCGACGGCGCCACCCTGCCCGCGCCCTGGAAGGCGCGGCTGCAGCAGCGCCTGCAATCCCATCCCCTGCTGCAGGGAATGGCCCGGCGCGGCCAATAGGCCCCGGGTCTGGCCAAGCCGGCATCGCCGCGAGGCACGAGATACACACGCGCACAACTTTCCGCGATGATGCTTCCGCCCAGGTGACATAGTTCAACGCAACATGACGGGAATTGGCGCATGCGAGTCGGTATCGTGGTTCTGGAGTTGTTGATCGACGCGGGCGCGGCCTGCGCCGCCCTGGGCCTGCTCGGTGCCGGCAGCGCCGCCTTCACGGCCGCGAGGCGTCGCTACATCGGCGGCGACGGCAGCCTCGCGGCGCCCTCCCCGCACGGCCAGCCCGACGACCACGTCGACAACGGCCATTCAGGCGATTCGTCCTCGCGCCGGGAGTCCGCCACCAGAAGCTGAGGCAAACTGTCGCCGGCTCCCTGAATCTTCCACATCTACCAGCGACACCATGAGCTCCATCAATTTCATCGGCGGCGAAAAAGGCGGGGTCGGCAAGTCGGTCACGGCACGGGTCCTGGCCCAGTACTTCATCGACCACAGCCGCTCCTTCACGGGCTTCGACACCGACCGCTCGCACAGCTCGTTCACCCGCTTCTACGAAGGCTTCGCCTCGCCCGTGGTGGTCGACAGCTTCGAAGGGCTCGACACCGTGGTCAACGGCTTCGAGACCCATCCGCAGCAGAGCGTGATCGTCGACCTCGCGGCGCAGACGCTGGCACCGCTGGCGCGCTGGATCAAGGAATCCGACCTGTTCGACGTCTTCGCCGAGATCGGCGTCACCGTCAATTTCTGGCACGTGCTCGACGACGGCAAGGACTCCTCCGACCTGCTCGGCACGCTGGTCGACACCTTCGGCAAGCGGCCCAACTACATCGTGGTGCAGAACTACGGCCGCGGCAGCGACTTCGGCACCCTGCTCGGTTCGCAGTCGATGTCCAAGGCCACCGCGAACGGCGCGCGCGTGATCGCGCTGCCGCGCCTGCACGAGGCCAGCATGCGCAAGATCGATGCGCAGAGCACCAGCTTCTGGAAGGCGGTGAACGACCGCGAAGGCCCGCACGCGCTGGGGCTGCTCGAACGCCAGCGCGTGAAGTCGTGGCTCGCGACCGCCTACGCGGCCTTCGACACGCTGCCGCTCTGAGCGCCAGCTAGATCATCCCGCCGTTGACCGAGATCACCTGCCCGGTGATGTAGGCCGCCTCGTCGCTCGCGAGGAAGGCGGCCAGCGCCGCCACTTCCTCGGGCTTGCCGGCGCGCTTGGCGGGCACCATCTGCTGGATCAGCGCGGGGTCGAACGCCGCGTCGGCCATCGGCGAGGCGATGATCCCGGGCGCGATCGCATTCACCGTCACGCCGCGCGAGGCCACCTCGAGCGACAGCGCCTTGGTCGCGCTGTTGAGCGCGCCCTTGGCCGCCGCGTAGTTCACTTGGCCCTTGTTGCCCACCAGCGCCGCCACCGACGAGATGTTGAGCACGCGTCCCCAGCGGGTGCGCAGCATCGGCAGCAAGAGTGGCTGGGTCACGCGGAAGAAACCGTTGAGCGAGATGTCGATCACCTTGTGCCACTGCTCGGCGCGCATGCCCGGCAGCACCGCGTCGTCGTGCACGCCCGCGTTGTTGACGATCACCTGCACCGGCCCCGCTTCGAGCATGCGCGCGCAGGCGGTGGCGCAGGCCTCGTCGCTGCGCAGGTCGAAGACATGGCATTCGGCCTTGCCGCCGGCCGCGGCGATCTTCGCGGCCAGTTGCTCGACCGCGTCGGGACGCGAGTTCGCATGCAGCAGCACGGTCGCGCCGTCGCGCGCGAAGCGCTCGGCCATGGCGGCACCGAGCGCGCCGCTGGCGCCCGTGATCAGGGCGCGTTTTCCTTGGAGGCTCATGATTCTTTCGGGGTGTCCAGGGCCAGCGGCGTGTTCAGCACCACCACCGCGCGGCCGTCGGCCAGCGCACGGCCTTCGCCGTCCCTGAGCCAGAACTCGTACATCACCTGCTGGGCGTCGCCCGACAGCCGCCGCGCCTCGACCTGCAGGCGCCCTTCGACCTCGTCGAGCCGCGCCACCGTCGTGCGCACGCTGCGCGTGCTCGCGAGGAAGCCGGCCGAGGGCCTGTCGCCTTCGCTCGCCAGCAGCCCGCCATGCAGCGCCATCGCCTGCGCGGCGTACTCGACGGCATTCGGCGCCAGCAGCCCGCTGGCCGTGCGCAACGGGTTGTCGGCCTGGCGGTGGGTCGTGGTGCTGCAGCGGATCGTCTCGGCATCCCAGCCCTCGAGCCGTTCGAGCAGACACATGCTGCCGCGGTGCGGTATGCGCTGCGCGATGCCGTCGCGCTCGAGCGTCTGCGGCAGGAAGCTCATCGTCATCGCGCGCCCTCCGGTGCGAGGTCGGCCACCAGCAGCACGTTGGCGAACGGCGTGCCTTCGCTCATCGGAATGCTTTGCACGCCGAAGCCCAGCCGCTCGAGCAGCGCCTTCCATTCGGCCAGCGGACGGCCCCAGGTCGGCGACACCTTGTGGCCGCGCACGCGCGTCACGGTGCGGTCGACCCACTGGCTGATCGCGAAGCCGCGGCGGCTCGAGGCATCGCCCACGCGCAGCAGCAGCCGCGCCCGGGGACTGCCGCCACGCTGCAATGCATCGCGCACGCGGCGCAGCACGCCTTCCTGCGCGGCATGGTCCACGTAGTGCAGCACGTCGAGGATCACGACCAGATCGCAAGCGGGCAGGTCGGCCGCGCACATGTCGGCGCAGAGCAGCCGCGGCGCGGGCTCGAGGTGGCCGATCGAGGCCTCGGCGCGCGCCACGTCCTTGGGCATCAGCTCGATGCCGGTGTATTCGGCGGCGCTCGGCGTGGCGCCCCAGCCCGCGGGCCAGCGGCCCTGCTGCTGCATGCGGCTCATCGAGGCCAGCAGGCTCGCGAACAGGCCCTGGCCGCAGCCGATGTCGACCACGCGGCGATGCTGCGCATCGATCAGCCCGCGTTCGAGC
>Ga0209902_100618_pt1 | contig 32686 bp, 38 predicted proteins | sample FECB27metaG_FD_188304 | JGI IMG/M metagenome (GOLD analysis project Ga0209902, IMG submission 188304) | Cyanobacterial communities from the Joint Genome Institute, California, USA - FECB-27 (SPAdes) (version 2) | ecosystem: Environmental > Aquatic > Thermal springs > Hot (42-90C) > Microbial mats...
CGCTCAAGGACGAGCTCGAACGCTCAGGGGAGACACACGCCCCCCGACCACAGGCTTGGCACAACACCAGAACCTGCAGGGTCAAATCTGATCACCATCAACCCACAAACGGAACATACAAGGGGAGGGATTGAGGGAGGGGGTGGTTCTGTGATCACCGATGGACCCCCACCCCTCCCCTCAAGGGGGAGGGGAGCTAGACGTTCGTTGGCGCTACTCCGCAATACTGTTCCACGCCCCATACAGCGTCGAATGCAGCAGCTGGACATCCTCACCAGCGCGGTAGACCACCAGCTGCTGTTCGGGCAGCAGGTAGAGCACCTGGCCGCCCTGACCCATGAAATAGCTGAACGGGCCCTGCAGCGCCTGGCCGGCGCGGTCGAGCACATTCTGGCGCACATGCTGGCCATAGTTGTCGTTGAGGCGGTCGGCGCTAGGCACATCGAGGCCGAGGAACTCGCGCCATAACGGGGCAGGGAGGAAGGGTGCCTCGGCCGTGCCGTTCTCGATCAGGTACTGGCCGATGCGGATCCAGTCGCGCGCCGTGGCATAGATGCAGCAATAGGCCGAGACCGGCATGCCGATAGCGGGCTGGCGCCACGCTGCATCGGCCGCTGCGGCCGGGCGCCAGAGTTTCTCGGACAGCAGGTCCTCGAGCTTTTGCCGATAGACCGTCTCGAGCACCTCGCCCAAGAGGGCGGTGTTGACGTTCTGGTAGCTGAACTCTGCATCCGACCGAGCCGCGGAAATGAGGTCACGCTCGATGGCCCCGAGTCCAAGAAAGTGCAGCCGGGCCAGGGGGCCGAATGGGTTAGCCGAGGTATCGACGCTCTTGTCGCCGCTGATCGCGCCGGCTTTGCCCTCGCCATGATCAAAGGCGATACCGCTGCGCATCAGCAGCAGCGAGCGCAGGGTGACGCCGGCGAGGCCCCGATCGTTCGGCAGCAGCTCGCCCAGCGTCTGATCGAGGCTCTGGAGCTTGCCCTCGGCCAGCGCTTTGTAGGTCAGGGCGCCGACCAGGCTCTTGGCCATCGAGAAGGAATTGAAGCGCGTGTCCTCAGCAATGCCTGGTGCGTAGTGCTCGAGCTCGAGCCGGCCGGCACGGGCGACGAGCAGCGCCTTGCCATGCTTGTCGGTGAAGGCCGCCTGAAGGTCGGGTTGCAGCGGACGAGCAACCGCCGACTCGACGATATTGAGATCGCGTGGCGTTGTCGCGCCATCGATACTCGCGAAATGGCCGGGCGCCGGCCAGGTCAGCGGCGGTACGCCTTCGGCAACGAGCCGCGGCAGGTAGGGCGCGTAGGCCAGCGTGGCCGTCACTGCGCCAGCCAGCAACAACAGCAGCGCGATCAGCAGTTTGCGCAACGAAAATTCCCCCTCGACCCCGGCGTAACGGCTCGCAGGGACGGATGGCGGAAATACGGCTGGCTGGGTTGACAGGAATGCCTTCACCCAGTACTCAACGATTATGTTGATTAACAATCTTGTTGATTACGGAGAGGAAGAATGAACAAGCTCATCAGCACCCACTGGATCAGTCTCGATGGCTTCATCGCCGGACCGATGGGCGAGATGGACTGGATTCGCGGCGACGATCAGCTGTCGAGTTACGAGATCGGGCTGGTGAACAGCGCCAGCAGCCTGCTGCTCGGCAAGGGCACCTACCAGGATTTCGCCCAGTACTGGCCGAGCGTGCCGGCCAACCCGAAAGCGGCGGCGTGGGAGAAGACCTATGCCGACCGCATAAATAAGCTCCACAAGGTGGTGATCTCGCACAACCTGCAGGCGGCCAAATGGCCGACTTCGGAGCTGTGGCGCGACCTCGATGCCGAAAAGGTCAACGCGTTCAAGGCGCGGTCGGGTGGCGACATCCTCACCTATGGCAGCGCCACCATCGTGCAGCAACTGACCAATCTCGGCCTTGTCGACGAATACCACTGGCTGATCCACCCGATCGTCCTCGGCAAGGGCCGGCGGCTGCTCGACAACCTGGAGCGACGTTTCGATATCGAGTTGGTCAACAGCGAGCGGTTCGACAGCGGGGTGGTGAAGCTGATCTATCGCAGGGTGTAGGGTTTCAGGGGTCGAGCAATCATCCACGATGTCATCCCTGCGAAAGCAGGGACCCAATCATCCACTTGCGCGGGCTGCGAGTTGGGTCCCAGCTTTCGCTGGGATGGCAGCCGGTGGGTGCGTTAGCAACGAGCCCAACCACCCGTACCCATGCGAACGCAACCGCTGTCAGAGCGGCTTTTCGGCGAGGCCGCGGAAGGCGTCGGGGACCGAGCGCTCGAGCTCGAGCGTCGCCGAGGCATAGCCGATGGCTTCGCGGCCGAAGCGGGTGCGCACCGCATCCATGGCGCGATCGGCAACGAGGCGGGAGGCGCCGCGCCGGGCGCCGGGGCGGCGGGCTTCGTCGGCAAGGCCGAGCGGCAGCTCAAGCTGCACCAGCGGATCACGCTCGAGCTGCGCCACCGAAATGGCGAGCAGCGTGATGGTGCGCTCGTCGGGGTGGTCGGCCTGCACCACACGCACCAGATCCTCGGCGATCTCGGCCAGCGTCACGGTGGCCGAGATCGGCGAATCGATGGTGATCGAGCGGGTGACGGCGCGCATGTCGCGGAAGCGGACGCGTGCCGTGATGCTGTGGCCGTGCCAGGATTTCACCCGCAGCCGCGAAGCGATGCGATCGGCAAGGTGGTGCAGGGTCGGCCGATAGATGCGCTCGATGAACGGTTTTTTGCCCAGGGCCGCCTGGGCCCCGGCGGAGCGGGCCCGCTGGCTGGTGACGATGGCGCGTGGGTCGCGGTTCCAGCTCAGGGCACTGAGCTTTTCGCCGGCGGCGTTGCCGAGGATGCGCTGCACCCATTCAGTGCGCTGCCCAGCGAGCTGGCCGATGGTCAGGATGCCCTCGTCCTCGAGCTTGCCCTCGGTCACCGGGCCGACACCCCACATCAGCCCGACCGGCAGCGGGTGCAGGAACTCGAGCTCGCGTACGGGATCGACGACGACGAGGCCGTCGGGCTTGGCCACCTGCGAGGCGATCTTCGCAAGGTGCTTGGTGCGGGCGACCCCGACCGAGATCGGGAGGCCCAGCTCACTGCGGACGCGGGTGCGGATGGACTTGGCGATGGTCTCGGGGCTGCCGAACAGGTGCTCGCAGCCGGCGACGTCGGCAAAGGCTTCATCGATCGAGATGCGTTCGACCAGCGGGGTGTAGTCGTCGAGGATGCCGATCGCGGCGTCGCCGAGGCGCTGGTACTCCTCGAAATGGCCGCCAGTGAAGATCAGTTCGGGGCAGAGTTCCTTGGCCGCCCAACCGGACATGCCGCCATGCACGCCAAAGGCCTTGGCCTCGTATGAGGCGGCCAGCACCACGCCGCCGCCGACGGCGATCGGCTTGCCGCGCAGCTCGGGGTTCAGCAACTGCTCGACCGAGGCATAGAAGGCATCGAGGTCGGCGTGGAGGATGGTGGCGGCGGGCTCCATCCGGGGACTCCTAGTGGCGCGTGAGAACATAAAGGGAACAGGGCGGCGTCTTGTCAAGCGTATCGCCGCTGGCGGAGAGTGCTGCGGGACCGGGAGGGGTGCGATGCGGGCGGTGGTCTATTCGGCGTATGGCGGGGTGGAGCAGCTGCACCTCAGCGAGGTGGCGCAGCCGAGTCCCGGACCGGGCGAGGTGCTGCTCCGGGTCAAGGCGGCGTCGCTCAACTCGTGGGATTGGGACCTGTTGCGCGGCCAGCCGTTCCTGGCGCGGCTGGGTGGCTTGCTGAAGCCAAAGCACCCGATCCTAGGTGCCGATGTCGCGGGGATCGTCGAGGCGGTGGGCAAGGGAGTCGGCCGCCTTGCAGTGGGCGATCGGGTGTTCGGCGATCTGAGCGGGGCGAACTGGGGTGGGTTCGCCGAGTTCGTTTGCGCGCCAGAAGCAGCGCTGGCGAAGATCCCTGAAGCCGTGAGTTTCGAGGCGGCCGCAGCGACACCGCAGGCGGGGCTGCTGGCGTGGCAGGGGCTCAAATGGAACGGCGAGGTGCGAAGCGGCGACAAGGTGCTGATCAACGGGGCGGGTGGCGGAGCCGGGACCTTCGCCACCCAGTTGGCGAAGCGGGCCGGCGCAGTGGTGACGGGGGTCGACTGCGCCGAGAAGACCGCGCTGATGCGGCAGCTGGGGGCCGACCGCGTCATCGACTATCGCGCCGAGGATTTTGCCGCAGGCAGCGAGCGCTATGACCTGATCCTCGACATGGTGGCGCGCCGACCGTTGGCACAGTACCGCCGGGTGCTGACGCCCACCGGCCGGCTGGCGGTGGTGGGCGGCACGACGCCGACCATCCTCACGGTGGCGTCGATCGGGGCGATGACGTCGAAGCCGGACGGACAGCAGTTGGGCCTGGTGCTGCACCGGCCGGATATCGGGCAGCTGGCGGAGTTGGGGGCGCTGATCGCTTCCGGCGAGATCGTGCCGGCGATCGACCGGGTGTACCCGCTGGCGGAGACGGCGGCGGCGTTTCGGCGGCTCGGCGACGGCCAGGCGCTGGGGAAGCTGGTGGTGGTGGCCTAGAGACTGGAACGTGCTGCGGATGATCTTCCCCTCACCCTAACCCTCTCCCCGGAGGGGAGAGGGGACGCACTTTGCGCCGGCCGCGCCACATCGCCCCCTCTCCCCTGCGGGGAGAGGGTCGGGGTGAGGGGCAGTGTGCTTGGTTCGTGATGCCTACCCCCGCGCCAGCGCCAGCAGCCGCTCATTCTCCTCCGGCACGTTCTCCGCCAGCCGCGCCGCGGCGATGATCGGCAGCCAGGCGCGAACCTCGGCTTCGGTGAGTTCGCTCGCCGCGAGATAGCGCTGCAGATAGGCATCGGCCAATTCGTGGCCGGCGCCGTGGCGCATCAGCACGAAGGAGCGGGCGACGTCGGCGGCCGGGGGGCCGGAGGTGGCGTCGGGCCAATCGACGATCATCGCGGCGCCGGGCGGACCGATGAGGTTGAAGGGGTGGAAATCGCCGTGGCAGAGACGGATGCCCTCGGGCAGCTCGACGAGGCGAGCGAGCAGAGTTTCGCGCAATGCCGCATCGAGGCCGGGCGCGTGCTGGAGGCGAGTCGCAAGGCGGGGTTTCAGCGGCGACAGCCGGACTTCGGTGCGGGCGTGGATCTTCAGATGCAGCGCTACCATAGCGTCGAGAGCGGCGGGCAGCAGTGCCGGGTCGGCGGCGGCAAGGCTGGCGAGCGGTTGGCCCGGGGCGCAGTCCATGACGAGGCCCCAGCGGCCGGCATAGGGGCCGGCCTCGTGTACCGCCGGGGTCGGCAGGCCGTGTTCGCCGACAATGGCGAGGATGGCGGCCTCGCCAAACGCCACCGAACGGTTGGCCGGATCGCGATAGAGCTTCAGCACATGCTCGCCATAGTGGAAGGCTTCCGCCATCTTGCCGGAGCCGAGCAGGGGGCCGATCTGGGGCGCCATCAGCCGAGCGCCGCCTTGAGAGCGGCAGGAATGGTCAGCTTGCCGCGGGTGAGCTGGAAGACCTTGCCGGCAGCTTTGGGCTCTTCGAGCAGCGTCACGGCGACGGCCGCGACGTCGGCGCGCGACACCGACTCCTCATTGATCGCCTGCTGGCTCAACAAGACTTTGCCGGTGTCGCCGCCATCGGTCAGTTCGCCCGGCTCGAGGATGGTCCAGGCAAGGCTGGAGCCGCTGATGAACTTCGCCGCGGCCCGCTTCTGCTTGTAATAATCCTTCATCTCGTCATCCATCGAGCGGGTGGAGAGCCCGGTGCTGGCGCCGATGGCGGAGATCGACAGGTAGCGCTTCACCCCGGCATTTTCGGCGGCATGCACGGTGCGCCGGGTGCCGATTCGATCGAGGGCGCTGCCTTCGCCGGCGGCCGAGCCGGCAGCGAACACCACGGCATCGGCGCCCGTCATGGTGGTGGTCCAATCGCTGAGCGGCGACTTTTCGAGATCGAGCACGATGGTTTCGGCACCGCGTTTCACCGTCTCGGCCATATGCCTGGGGTTGCGGATGGTGGCGACCACGGCATGGCCGGCCTTTACCAGCTTTTCGACGATCAGCAGGCCGGTGCGGCCACTGCCGCCGATGACGATGATGCGCATGAGGTCACCTGTCGGTGGTTGATGGGCTGAGCTTTGAGAAAATGCGGTGCAGCGTTTCGAGTTCGTTGCTGCTCAGGGCGGAGAGACCAGATGGCGGCTCGCGAAACTCGGCGAGCAGCGCGGTCTGGGTTTCGAGGCCGAGCGGGGTGAGCGCCACCAGCTTGACCCGCCTGTCGGTGGGCGAGGGGCGGCGCTCGACGTAGCCCGCCTGCTCCAGCCGATCCACCACCCAGGTGGTGTTGGAGGGGTCGCTGTTGAACTGCCGCGCCAGCTCGCCGATCGGCCGGCCGGCGGTGTCGAGGCTGTTGAGGATGCGCGAGTCGTTGGGCGTCAGGCCGCGCCGCTGCAGGCTGTCGGAGCGCTGCGGGTTGGTGCTGATGAAGAAATCGAACATCAGCCGCCAGGTGTCGGCGGCCAGCTCAGTTGCGGCAGGTTTCATCGGCAGAGCCTAGCACGAGCTGGTCCCTTGTATATATTTTGAGTCGTACCATATTTGTTGCTCAACAAATAACGGAGTATGACGATGGGCGTGCATGAGGGCAGGGTGGCGCTGATTGCCGGCGCCAGCAAGGGGATCGGCGCCGCAACGGCAGAGCTGCTGGCGCAAGAGGGCGCGGCGGTGGTGCTGGTGGCGCGATCGGTCGAGCCGACCGAGGCGTTGGCCGAGCGCATCCGCCAATCCGGCGGTCGCGCCCTGGCGGTCAGAGCGGATGTGGCCGATGATGCGGCGATGCAGCAAGCGGTGGAAGCGGGGCTTGCGGCATTCGGACGGCTCGACATCGCCTTCAACAATGCCACCGACGGGCCGCGGCCGGCGCCGCTGGCCGAACTCGATCTCGACGGCTTTGACCGGGGTATCCGCACCAACGTGCGCGGCACCTTCGTCGGCATGCGGCACGAGATCACCGCGATGCTCGCGACCGGCGGCGGGGCGATCGTCAACATGGCGTCGCTGGCTGGAGTGATCGGGGTATCGGGGCTGGCTGCCTATGTCGCAGGCAAGGCCGGGATCATCGGGCTGAGCAAGGCTGCGGCGCTCGACTATGCCGATCGCGGCATTCGGGTGAACGTGGTGGCGCCTGGCCCGATTCTTACCCACCATCTCGAGGCGGCAGGCCCCGAAGCGCAGCGGCAGGCGGGGCTCGCGACGCCGATGCGGCGGATCGGGAGGGCCGAGGAAGTCGCAGAGGTGGTGAGCTGGCTCCTTTCGGATGCGGCGAGCTTCGTCACCGGCGTGGTGCTGCCGATCGATGGCGGGCAGAGCGCCGGGCACAAGATTCCCAGCAATTACCGGCAGGGCGAGCCGATGCGCGCCCAGGGCTGAGAGACTCCCCGGCTACGCCGCTGCTACACAGTTCGCGGAGAATGAGGGAGACGATTCGATGCAGGCTGGGCGGCAGGTGGTGGTGCACCACGACGATCTGGGGGCGAGCTGGAGCGCCAACATGGCGTTCCTCGAGCTGTGCGAGCGGGGGGTGGTCACCTGCGGCTCGGTGATGGTGCCGTGTCCATGGTTCCCGCACATGGCGCAGCTCGCGCGCGACCACCCGGACCTCGATATCGGCGTGCACCTGACGCTGACGGCAGAGTTCGATCGGTTCCGCTGGCGGCCGATGACCGGCACGGCGGATAATGGCATGTGCGACGCCGAGGGTTTTATGCATCGCCGGGTGGCGGATACGCAGGGTGCGGATGTCGCGGCGGTGGAAGCCGAACTGCGGGCGCAGATCGATGCGGCGCTCGCCGCCGGCATCGATGTGACGCATCTCGATGCGCATATGGGCACGGTGTGGCTGCCCGAGTTCGTCGAGCTCTACGAACAGCTCGGGGCGGATTACAGCCTGCCGATCTTTCTGCCCGGGCCGCAGGATGCCTGGGTGGAACCGTCAGTGGCGCTCGACCGCGCCTGGGAGCGGGCGGCGGCGCGCGGCAACCCATTATTCGACGGCGTGGTGTCGACGCCGTTCCCCAATCTCAGCCCGACAGCGGCGGATTATCGCGGCATTCTCGACAGCGCCAAGCCCGGGCTCAACTGGGGGGCGTTCCACTTCACCAAACCGGGCGATATCGCGATGATCTCCGACGACGCCCCGCTGCGGCTCGCCGAATACGAGATCTTCCGTTCCGGCGCGGTAGAGCGGATGTATGCCGAGCTCGGGCTGGAGCTGGTGGGGATGCGCGGGTTTCGCGAGCAGCTGCGGGCGCGGTAACACCTCTCCCATTGTGGGGGCCATTGTTGCTTCCCTCCCCCTTGAGGGGAGGGATTGAGGGAGGGGGTGGTGCAGTCAGCACCGAGGTTCCCCTCGCCACCCCCCCCCCCCCCCCCCCCCCTCAAGGGGGAGGGGAGCGGCGCCGGTGCTTCTCAGAGATGTCGAATCCCCACTCCGCAGTTCGACCAATCTCCATCAAACAGGAGGTTCGCATGAAGTTCGTGTGTCTGGTCTATATCGACAGCGTCGCCATCGGGGCACTGAGCGAAGCCGAGGGGCGACAGCTGGCCGACGACTCGATCGCCTTCGACTGGGGCCTCAGGGACAGCGGTAAGCTGATCCTCGCTCAGCCGCTACAGGACCCGCAGACCGCGGTGACGGTGCGGCAGCGCGCCGGAAAATTCTCCAGCACCGACGGCCCGTTCGCCGAAGCCAAGGAACATCTGGGCGGCTTCTTCCTGATCGAAGCGGAGACGATTGAAGACGCCATAGCCGTGGCCAAGACCAGCCCGATCATGCGGGTCGCCAGCATCGAGGTGCGGCCGGCGCTAGTTCAGGTGGACAGCGTGACGGGACGGGGACGGCCGGAGGTGGCCAAATCAGAACGATCTGGGTCTTTCATGCACCGCGACAAATGAGCCACTGTTCAATCCGACGCGCGGCAACCCGCAGATGCCGCCCGGTACTTACTTGATCCCCACGGTACCAATCGCCTGAAGAACGGGTTCAGCGAATCGGGGAACTCGCCGGTCGCTACGCGACATCCGTCGCAGATAAGAAAAACTGTTCCCACCTGCGCCGATCAAGAAATCGAACCTACGTAACATTAATCAACATTACATGTTACGTAACACATTTGTTCGACGCGGTCAACGGTGCCTATCACATTGATATATATGTAGGTTCCTGTGCTATCAATCAGAGATTGCTCGCTGTTGGTTCCGATTTGCGCCCCCTTGCGTTTTTTTCAATTCTGGTGACGATACTGTCATGAGACGAAATCGTCAGCAACTTGAAGCTAGTCGCGACGAACTCCGGTACATGGTTCGCCGTTTGCAGAAGGAGATCGACCTCATCGAAGCGGATATCGCTTCGATCGGCAGCGAAGTTCGGCTGGATGACAAGTTTTTCTGGTCGTACCTAGCTCCACTGCTGCTTGGTGTGACCAAGGGGGTAACAACCAGCTACATGCTCCGGACGCTGCGGAACGCAGGGCTAGAGATTTCGCCAGGGAACTTTAGGACCTTTGTGAGCCGGTATGGCCAGCGCGGCCTCTTGGAGTCAACCGGAACAGGGCGTGCCCTTCAATGGAGACTTACGCGTAACTCAACGGAGCAAATCCAAGCAATGAAAGGGTGATCGGCACCTAAAGAATCGAACCGCCCGAAGGTGCAAACTTCGGACGGCTCGAAGCCCCAAGTCCAGTCGAACCAGGGGCGCGTGGTCATTCACGACCGAGATCGATGGAATCATCGTCAGGCTGCCACGTCAAGGTTCGGCATAACGCTCATAGGAGATACTTCATGAGCCTCTATGACGCCTTGACTTCCTCTCGCAAGCCTATCGGCACGACTGCCAAGACCGGTGAGGTTTGCCCCGAAAGTGGTAACTGGACTGCGGTTGGCTACCCCAACAGCAGCGCCCCTATCGCCAAGGGTAACCGCATGCCTCCGTATGGTGGGCAGGCGGTGACTTGGCGCCTGTACCAGTACGCGTAACAACGAGGCCCGGGAGTAACTCCCGGGCCTTTCTCTGTTGAACCACCGTTGGGTACGGCAGTAGTTACGCCCCACCCGCCATGTGCGCCAGCACCGCCAGCAACAAGAGCGCCACGATGTTGGTGATCTTGATCATCGGGTTCACCGCCGGACCGGCGGTGTCCTTGTAGGGATCGCCGACGGTGTCGCCGGTGACCGAGGCCTTGTGGGCTTCGGAGCCCTTGAAGTGCTTGACGCCGGCCGAGTCGGTGAAGCCGTCTTCGAAGCTCTTCTTGGCGTTATCCCAGGCGCCGCCGCCGGCGGTCATCGAGATGGCGACGAACAGGCCCGTGACGATCACGCCCATCAGCATGGCGCCCAGCGCCGAGAAGGCGGCGGCGGTGCCGGCGATCCAGTAGATGGCGACGAACACGACGATCGGCGACAGCACCGGCAGCAGCGAGGGGACGATCATCTCCTTGATCGCCGCCTTGGTCAGCATATCGACGGCCCGGCCGTAATCGGGCTTCTCGGTACCGGCCATGATGCCCGGCTTTTCCTTGAACTGGCGGCGAACTTCCACCACCACCGACTGGGCGGCGCGGCCCACGGCAGTCATCGACATGCCGCCGAACAGGAACGGCAACAGGCCACCGAACAGCAGGCCGACGACGACATAGGGGTCGGCGAGCGAGAAGGTGAGCGGCCCCAGACCATAGAAGAACGAGCCTTCCGCCGCATTGGCCGAGAAGTACTGCAGGTCCTGGGTATAGGCGGCGAACAGCACCAGGGCGCCGAGGCCGGCCGAACCGATGGCATAGCCCTTGGTGACGGCTTTGGTGGTGTTGCCGACGGCGTCGAGCGCGTCGGTGTTGTGGCGCACTTCCTTGTCGAGGCCGGCCATTTCGGCAATGCCGCCGGCATTGTCGGTGACCGGACCGAAGGCGTCGAGCGCGACGATCATGCCGGCGAGAGCCAGCATGGTGGTGACGGCGAAGGCGATGCCGAACAGGCCCGCGAGATTGTAGGTGACGATGATGCCGACGATGATCACCAGCGCCGGCAGGGCGGTCGATTCCAGCGAGACCGCGAGGCCCTGGATGACGTTGGTGCCATGGCCGGTGACCGAGGCTTCGGCGATCGAGTTGACCGGGCGCTTGTTGGTGCCGGTGTAGTACTCGGTGATGACGATGATCAGGCCGGTGATGACGAGGCCGGCGACGCCGCACCAGAACAGGTTCCATGGCGTGAACTGCTTGCCGCCTTCGACGCCGAGCTGCACGTCGAGCCCGCCGAACACCCACATCAGGGTGGGTAGCAGCACGATCAGCGAGAGCACGCCGGTCGCGATGAGGCCCTTGTAGAGGGCGTTCATGATGTTGTTGTCGCCACCGAGCTTGACGAAGTAGGTGCCGATGATCGAGGTGACGACGCAAGCGCCGCCGATGGCCAGCGGCAGCACCATGCCGGCCAGCTTGAAGGCATCGGGCAAGACGATCGCTGCGAGCACCATGGTGGCGACCGCGGTCACCACGTAGGTCTCGAACAGGTCGGCGGCCATGCCGGCGCAATCGCCGACATTGTCGCCGACGTTGTCGGCAATGGTCGCCGGGTTGCGCGGATCATCCTCGGGGATGCCGGCTTCGACCTTGCCCACCATGTCGCCGCCGACATCCGCACCCTTGGTGAAGATGCCGCCGCCGAGACGGGCGAAGATCGAGATCAGCGAAGCGCCGAAGCCCAGCGCCACCAGCGAGTCGATGACGGTGCGGCTGGTCGGCGCGAAACCAAGCATGTTGGTGAGGATGATGAAGTAGAGGGTGACGCCGAGGAGGCCGAGGCCGGCAACCAGCATGCCGGTGACCGCGCCGGACTTGAAAGCAAGATCGAGGCCGCCGGCCAGCGATTTGGTCGCCGCCTGGGCGACGCGCACGTTGGCGCGCACCGAGACGTTCATGCCGATGAAGCCGGCGGCGCCTGAGAGCACGGCGCCGATCAGGAAGCCGATGGCGGCGTAAGCGCCGAGCAGGATGAAGGCAAGGATGAAGATGACCACGCCGACGATGCCGATGGTGGTGTACTGGCGGCGGAGATAGGCGGAGGCGCCTTCACGCACTGCGGCGGAAATCTCCTGCATGCGGGCCGAACCCGCATCGGCCCTTAACAGGCCCTGCGTCGTGACGACGCCGTAAACGATGGAGAGCAGACCGCATACTACGATCGCCCATAGCAATAGAGTCATAACGAATGTTCCCTCGATGTGACGTCACCGGGGAACGCTCCGTAGTTGCAGCGGCGAACCGCTCCTCCTCGCCCCCCAGCGATCGCGTGCGAAACTTGTGCCAAATCGCCGCAGGTGGCGCAATGGGGGTGTGACGATGGGGGGGCGGCGGAATTAGTCGAGAACCCGGCGCGGGCTGACCCCCCACCCCTGATCCCTCCCCCCAAGAAAGGGGAGGGAGACCCCTCCACTGACATTGAGGCTGTCGTCTCCCTCCCCATGTTTAGGGGGAGGGATCAAGGGTGGGGGTCAGCCCGCGCCGGATCAGCGACTATGCCGCGAGATACCGAGAAGCCGGCTTCGACAGCGACAGGTGCGGGCGGAGTGCCACGCGCCGCGCTGCCCAGTCATCATAGGCGGCGACGGATTCGAGCGAGGGGATGGTGACCAGCTCGCCGGCATCGAGGCCGGCCAATGCCGCATCGACCATGGCATCGGCATCCATCACCGCTTCGGCGGGCAGGCCCGCGCCACCCGAGATCATCGGGGTGCGGGTATAGCCGGGGAGCACGGCCTGCACCTGTACGCCCTGCGGCTTCACGTCGAGGTCGAGGGAAAGCGTGAGGCTCAGCACATAGGCTTTTGAAGCGGCATAAGCCGCGGCGGCCGGGGTATCGATGAAGGCCATGGCGGAGGCGAGGTTGACGATGGCGCCGGCGCCGCGCGCGGCGAAGGTTTTGGCGGCGACGGCGGCGAGCCGGGTCAGGGCGACGACGTTGATGTTGAGCATGCCGGTGAGGTCGTCGAGATTGCCGGCGCTCAGCGGTCCGCCGCCGATCAGGCCGGCGGAGTTGATCAAGAGCGTGATGGCCGGTTCGGCTTCGAGGCGTCGCTCGACCCGCGCCAGACCGCCGGCTTCGCCGAGATCGGCAACGATGCGCTCGACCTTGATGCTGTGCGCAGCGGCGAGGCTGGTCGCGAGGTCCTGCAGCTTGTCGGCGTTGCGGCCGACCAGTACCAGGTCGTAGCCGCGCCGGGCGAGGCGGTCGGCGTAGATCTCGCCGATGCCGGAGGAGGCTCCGGTGACGAGGGCGGTTCCGGGATGTGTGGCCATGATCATCTCCTGCAATGGCGTGACGCCAATTACATGATGATCGTCATTTAACGGTGCAAGGCCGCCGTGGAGGATTCTTTTCCGGCCAGCAGGCTGTCGACCGCCGCCGCCAGGATGGCGGTTGACAGCACCGGATCGATGACGGTGCGGGCGAGCGTAAGGGCGCCGACCATGGTGGCGTAGGCGGCCATGGCCTGGGCGCGCGTCAGCCCGCCTATCTCGATGATGAGATCGAGATAGGCGGCGATGCCGGCCTCGAAGGCCGCGCGCAGTTCCGGGCTGCCCCGGGCGGCGTCCTGGGACAGGGCGGCGATGGCGCACCCGGATTCGACCGAGTCGCGATGCTCCGGCGAGAGGTAGTAGCGGACCGTCGCGGCATAGGGGTCGTCGGCTGCGAGGGCGTACTGGCGCAGCCGCTCGATGGTGTCGGCAAAGACCCGCGTCACCGCCTCGGCGGCGAGGGCGTCCTTCGAGGCAAAATTGTTGTAAAAGCCGCCATGCGTGAGCCCGGCGGCCTGCATCAGGTCGGCGACGCCGATGCCGTCAAAGCCATGCCGGCGAAACTCGGTGCCGGCGACCTCGACGACATGCGCGCGGTTTTTCGCTGCCTGCTCGCGGCTGACCTTCATCACAGGCTCCGTTTGATGCTGAGCGTAATGTAAGTGCTCTAGGCCAGCTTGGCGAGGGCTGCGACCAATGCGGCGGGATCGCCGGCGAGGTGCAGGGTCTTGAGGCGAGCGGTATCGCCCGAGACCAAGGCAATCGCCGATTTCGGAACGCCGAGCGTTTTGGCCAGCAATGCCATCACCGCCGCATTGGCCTTGCCCTTGTCGGGCACGGCCTTGACGCGGAGGCGGAGCACGGTGGTGCCGTCGTCGCGTTGCTCAACACCCTCGATGCGGTCGGCGCCGGCATTGGGCGTGACGCGCAGGAACAGCGTCACGCCATCCGGCTCGGCCCGCCAGGGCAGCGTCACGTCAGATGACGCGGCCGACGGCCCAGGAGGCGAGCAGGTTCTGCAGGAAGAAGATGATGACGAAGACGATCAGCGGCGACAGGTCGAGCCCGCCCATCGGCGGAATGACCCGGCGGATCGGCTTCAGGATCGGCTCGGTGATCTGGTTCAGCACACGCCAGATCGAGGCGACGAACTGGTTGCGGGTGTTGATGATGTTGAAGCTGATCAGCCAGCTCATGATGATCATGATCAGGAAGATCCACCAGACGATGTTCAGAATGAAGCTGAGCGTCTGCAGAATGGCAAAGGTCATCGTCGGGGCCTCGGGTTCGCTGCCCTATTTAGGGGGCAGCGAGCCAAGCGGCAAGCGGGCGCGGCATTTTGTGTTGCAAGGACCGCTAGTTGGCGCGAGCGGATGGAGGCACCCGCCCGCCGATGCACTCACTCAGAGGGTTGATTTGAACCGGCCGACGGTCTCGGCGATCAACTGGTTGAAGGCCGCCATGTCGCCCGAGAAGATATTGAAGGTATGGTCGGCGCCCGCGATGATGCTCTTGAGCTTATCGCTGCCCCCAGCGGCCGCGACGATGGCATCGGCCGTGGCTGGCGGCACTACGGTGTCCTTGTCGCCGGCAATGGCCAATGTGGCGCCGTCGTAGTTGGCGAGTTCGGCGGCGACATCGGTGCTGCGCGCCTGGTTGAACCAGTCGAGCGACAGGTTGAGCGGCGTGCGCCAGTCGAACTTCATTACGGCAAAGCCGTTCTTTTCCGCCTCTTCAAAGAGCTCGCTGAAGGCATTGCGCATATCGAGTGCACCGGCCCAGGTGACAAGGCTCTTGACGTCGCCATCGCGGCTGGCGGTCAACATGGCAATGGTGCCGCCCTGGCTCCAGCCGAGCAGCCCCAGCCTTGCATCATCGACCTCAGGGAGGCCGCGCATGTAGGCGATCACATCCTGCCCGTCGGTAATGCCACTGGCGAAGGTGTATTGCTTGTAGTCCACCGTGCTGTCGCCGCTGCCGGCGAAATCGAAGCGGGCGCTGGCAATGCCGGCTTCAGCAAGCTTGGGCGCCAGCAGATCATAGCCGTTGCCGGCCTCATGGCGGTTCGAGCCGGTGCCATGGTACATCACCACGAAGGGGAACGGGCCGGCGCCATCCGGCAGTGTGATGGTGGCCGGGATGGCGCGCTGGCTTCCCTGGATCATGACGACTTCTTCACCGGCCTGCGCCGCAGCGGGCAGCGTCAGGGCGGCGAACAGCAACGCTGCTGCGAACTTGTGCATGGGCTTCTCCTCGAACTCCCCCGATGCCCGATTCAGGCGCCGGTCGAAGGCAGTGAGCCGCAACCGGAGAGGCTCGTCCAGCACGACTTTGGAGCGTAATGCCCAAACGCCCTAGTTGGCGCGGCTTGGACGCCAGGTGAAGAGCCGGAACACATAGAGGCCGACCACCGCGATGAGCACCACCCAAGTCAGCGGGTCGAGCCAACTTTCGACCAGGTGATAATGCTCGTGCAACAGGTATCCGGCGCTGACCAGCACGGTGTTCCAGATCAGCATGCCGATGGCCGAGAACAGCGCGAAGGTCGGGAAGCTCATCTTGGCGAGGCCGGCGGGCACCGAAATCAGGGTGCGGAGAATCGGGAACAGCCGGCCGACGAGGACGATGGGCTTGCCCCAGCGCTCGAAGACGCGGGCGGCATAGTCGATCTCGTCGGCGTTGAAGGCGAACCAGCGGCCGATGCGGTCGGCCAGCCACTTCACCCGTTGGAGACCGAACAGGCGCCCGACGAAGTACCAGGGCAGCATGCCGACCAGCGAGCCGATGGTGGCGGCAATGATGACGCCGAAAAAGTTGAGCTCACCCTGGCCGGCGGCAAAGCCGGCAAACGGCACGATCAGTTCGGAGGGGATCGGCGGGAACACCGCCTCCAGCAGCATCAGCAGGGCAATCCCGACATAGCCAAGGTCGGTGATGATCTGGGTGATCCAGGTGGCCATGGCGGGCGCTCCCAAAGAAAGGCCCCCTCACCCGCCGCTGCGCGGCGACCTCTCCCCCCAGGGAGAGGTGGGGCTGTGGCGCGATCTTGCCCCCTCGTCACCTCTCCCTGGGGGGAGAGGTCGGGCCGAAGGCCCGGGTGAGGGGGCCTTCTGCGGCTCAGCTCGCCTTGGCGGCGCGCATCATGCGCTTGCGATCGTTCGGATCGAGCCAAATCTTGCGCAGGCGGATGCTCTTTGGCGTCACTTCGACATATTCGTCGTCGGCGATGTAACCGAGCGACTGTTCGAGCGTGAGCTTCTTGGGCGGGGTCAGGCGGACCGCTTCATCCTTACTGGTGGTGCGGATGTTGGTCAGCTGCTTGCCCTTCAGGGCGTTCACTTCGAGGTCGTTCTCGCGGCTGTGCTCGCCGACGATCATGCCCTCGTAGATGTCGACGCCGGCATCGATCATGATCGGGCCGCGCTCTTCGAGGTTCCACAGCGCATAGGTCACGGCCTGGCCGGTGCCGTTGGAGATCAGCACGCCAGTGCGACGACCGGGCAGCGCGCCCTTGAACGGCTGATAGCCGTGGAACAGCCGGTTGAAGATGGCGGTGCCGCGGGTATCGGACAGCAGTTCCGGCTGGTAGCCGATCAGCGAGCGGGTCGGCACGTAGAAGCGCAGGCGGCTGCGGCCGACGCCCGAGGGACGCATGTCGACGAGGTCGCCCTTGCGCTCGGTCAGCTTCTGCACCACGACGCCGGTGTGCTCGTCATCGACGTCGATGATCACTTCTTCGATCGGCTCGAGCTTTTCACCGTTCTCCTCGCGGATCACCACCTTGGGGCGGCCGATGGTGAGCTCGAACCCTTCCCGGCGCATGTTTTCGATGAGCACGGCGAGTTGCAGTTCGCCGCGGCCGGCGACGTCGAACGAGTCGTTATCCTCGCCCTCGGTGACGCGGATGGCGACGTTGCCTTCGGCCTCGCGCATCAGGCGCTCGCGGATGACGCGCGACTGCACCTTGTCGCCTTCGCGGCCGGCCAGCGGGCCGTCATTGATGCGGAAGGTCACCGACAGGGTCGGCGGATCGATCGGCTTCGACGGCAGCGGCACGGTCACCGACGGGTTGACCAGCGTATCGGCGACGGTCGAGGTCTCGAGGCCGGCAATGGCGACGATGTCGCCGGCTTCGGCGAGATCGATCGGAGTGCGTTCGAGGCCGCGGAAGGCCAGCACCTTTGAAACGCGGCCCTTCTCGACGATCTTGCCGTCGCGGCCAAGCGAATGGATCGGGTCACCGGCCTTGACCGTACCCGAGGTGATGCGGCCGGTAAGGATACGGCCGAGGAACGGGTTGCGCTCGATGGTGGTAACGAGCATGCGGAACGGGCCCTCTTCCACCTTCGGCTCGGGCACGTATTCGAGCACCTTGTCGAGCAGCGGGGCGAGCGAGTCCTTGGGGCCTTCCGGCTTGTCGGACATCCAGCCGAGCTTGGCGGCGCCGTAGAGGACCGGGAAATCGAGCTGCTCGGGCGTGGCGTCGAGCGCGATGAACAGGTCGAAGATTTCTTCCAGAACTTCGAGGTGGCGCTCGTCCGGGCGATCGATCTTGTTGATCGCGACGATCGGACGGAGGCCCTGGGCCAGGGCCTTGCCGAGCACGAACTTGGTCTGGGGCATCGGGCCTTCGGCGGCGTCGACGAGGATCACCACGCCATCGACCATCGACAGGATGCGCTCCACCTCGCCGCCGAAGTCGGCGTGGCCGGGCGTATCGACGATGTTGATGCGGGTGTCCTTCCAGACCAGCGAAGTGACCTTGGCCAGAATGGTGATGCCGCGCTCGCGTTCCAGGTCATTGCTGTCCATGGCGCGTTCTTCAACGCGCTGGTTGTCGCGGAATGAACCGGACTGCTTGAGCAGGACGTCGATCATGGTGGTCTTGCCATGGTCAACGTGAGCAATGATTGCGATGTTACGCAAAGACATGAGGAGCGGCCGATCGGATTTCTGGAGATTTAGTGGCGCCCCATATCGGACAAGGGTCACATTCTCAAGACAAATCGCCGAATGGCTGCGTTGCGGGAGACGGCGGAGGCCACGCCGCGGCATGACCGGATTGCCGTTCCTGCAATTATGGGTATATACCCGCATCCATGTCCGACCCCTGTATCTGCATCGCAGTTCGCAAGGCGAGCCGCAAACTGACCTCCCGCTACGACGCGGCTCTCGAGCCAATCGGGATCAATCTGGCGCAGTTCTCGCTGCTCAGGAACATCGTGCGGCACGCGCCGGTGTCGCTGACCGGGCTGGCGGAGATCGTCGAGCTCGATCGCTCGACGCTGGGCCGCAACGTGCGGGTGCTGAAGCGCATGGGGCTGGTGGCGATCCTGCCGGGCGACGACCTGCGCGAGGCGACGCTCAGCCTGACCGAGGCGGGGCAGCAGACGCTGGGCGAAGCCATACCGATCTGGGAAGCGACGCAGGACGATATTCACCGGCGGCTCGGCGTCGCCGGGACGGCACAACTCGAAGCCCTGCTCGGGGCCCTCTAGGGGATTTTCGACGATGCTCTCCGACAAGCTGGCGGCGTTCCTCGCGACCCGCAACATTCACTACGGCTGGGTGGTAGCCGGCACCACCTTCCTCGTCATGCTGGCCACTGCCGGCGCGATGGGTTCGGCCGGGGTGCTGATCCAGCCGCTGCAGCAGGAGTTCGGCTGGAGCACGGCGGAAATCTCGTCGGCGCTCGCCGTGCGGCTGTTGTTCTTCGGGCTGCTCGGGCCGTTCGCCGCGGCGTTCATGAACCATTTCGGCATTCGCCGGGTGGTGATGACGGCACTGGCACTGATCGGCGCCGGCATTGTCGGTTCGCTGTTCATGCGCGAGCTGTGGCAGCTGCTGGCGCTGTGGGGTGTCGTCATCGGGGTCGGCACCGGGATGACGGCGCTGGTGCTTGGCGCAACGGTCGCCTCGCGCTGGTTCGAGAAGCGGCGCGGCCTGGTGGTCGGGCTGATGACGGCGAGCAATGCCACGGGGCAGTTGATCTTCCTGCCGCTGCTCGCCAACCTGGCCGAGACCATCGGCTGGCGCTCGGCGCTGGGCTTCATCGTGGTGGTGCTGGCGATCGCCTTCGCGCTGGCGCTGCTGCTCAAGGACTATCCTGCCGATGTCGGGCTGGCGCCGTTCGGCGGCACACTGCAGCCGAGGGTGGTGCGCAGCAGAAAGCTCAGCGAGCTCGTCCTTTCACCGATCCGTGCGTTGCGCGAAGCGGCGAAGACGCAGGTGTTCTGGGTGTTGTTCGCAACGTTCTTCGTCTGCGGCTTTTCGACCAACGGGCTGATCCAGCAACACTGGATCTCGATCTGCGGCGATGTCGGCATCACCCCGACCGGAGCGGCGGGCTATCTGGCGCTGATCGGCATTTTCGACTTTGTCGGCACCATCGTTTCGGGCTGGCTGTCGGACCGCTACGACAATCGCTGGCTGTTGCTGGCCTACTATGGCCTACGCGGCGTCAGTCTGCTGTTCCTGCCCTACTCGGGCTTCTCGTTTGCCATGCTGACGGTGTTCGCGGTGTTCTACGGGCTCGACTGGGTGGCGACGGTGCCACCGACGGTGAAGCTCACGGCGCAGCAGTTCGGGGCGGAGAAGGCGAGCCTGGTGTTCGGCTGGGTGTTCGCCGGCCACCAGCTCGGCGCCGCTTCGGCGGCAGCTGTCGCCGGGATCGCGCGGACCGAACTCGATACCTACACGCCGGCGCTGCTGCTGGCCGGAGTGTTCTGCATTCTGGCGGCGCTGCTGGTGCTGACCATCGGGCGGCCGAAGCGAGCCGGCGTGGCGGCGCCTGCCACGACCTAGAAGAGACGGCCTGGGGATGACGAGATGTCATCTCCAGGCTCGTCCAGGCTCAGCCTTTCAGCGATCGCGGTTTGTCGCCCGACTGGTAGAGGCCGAGGCCAAAGCCATCCGGATCCAGAAAGTCGGCGCTCCAGCCGCCCGGCGCCTCGCTGACCGGGGTGACGATGGTGACACCCTGGGCGATCAGCGCTGCCACGATGTCGTCGATGCCGCCTTCGGCCAAATCGAAGATCAGCGCCGGCGAGCTGCCGCGCGAGCCATCCATTTCGAAGAAGATGATATCGAGCCCCTGATCGAGCGAGCCCTGCAGCCAGTACGGCTCGGCGCCCTCCATGCGGGTCAGCTCGATGCCCAGCGTCTCGTTGTAGAAGCGCTCGGTGCGGGCGATGTCGGCGACGTAGTAGACGATGCTGGCGCGGTGCGGTTTCGGGATCACGATCTCATCTCCTGATGGGTGGTTACAGCACTAGTTGCCGCCGACAGGCGCAATGTGAGCACAGGCTGGCGAAGAATTTCGTCCGCCTCAGCGCGGCGCCGCCCGACGCACGATGAACAGGTGACCATCCGGATCGTGCGAGGCGAAAACCCCGCCCTCACGCAGCAGGGCTGGCAGCAGTGCGTCGCGGATGCGGCCATAGGCGAGACTCAGGCCGAGGCCGGGTGTGCCCTGGGGCAACTCGAGCCCGGCAGCCCGCAGGCGCTTGCCGAGGGTCGAGATCCGCTGGCGCAGGGTAACGTCGTCGAGCCGCAGCAGGTAGGCGATCTCACGGCGATCATGACCGCTGAGGGCCAAGGCGGCGACAGATTTCAAGGCTGGTGGCAGACCACTCAACAGGCTTGCGACCGGGGTATCGTCGCCGATTGGCGGCGCACTGCGCGTCTCGTGCCAGGCAGTATCGCGGAGGCGCCGCCGTTCAGCGCCGCGGGCGGCGAGGCGCGCCTTGTTGCGGATAATGCCGCTCAGCCAGCGAATGGTGAGGGCGGTTTCGAAATCGGTGCGGCCGGCCCTGATCGCTTCGAGCAGTGCCTCCTGGACCAGATCATCGGCCTCGTCGGCGCGGCGGGAATGCCGTCGCGCCGCCACCAGCAGCTGTTCATAGGTCGCTCGTCGCACCGTTCGGTCCTCCCGCGCGGAAGGTGCCAAGCCCGGGCGACGCTCGCAATAGCCTCGGCAAGCCGTCAGCGCAGCGACAGCGGCTTGCTGGCCGGCTGGTAAAGCCCGAGCCGGTGCCGGTCGGGATCGAGCAGCACGGCGCCATGGCCTTCCGGTGCGGCACCAACCGGGGCAACAATGGTGGCGCCGTTGGCCGCCAGGGCCGACACCGCATCGGCGATACCGCCCTCGGCGAGGGTAAAGGTCATGATCGGGCTCTTGCCGACTTCGGGCTGGCCCTGGTTGAAGCTGATGGAAAAGTCCGGACTGAGGCGGGCGAACAGGAAGGTGTCGCGCCCGCTGCCGCGCTTTTCGAAGCCGATGTCGAAGGCCTCGCGGTAGAAGCGTGCGGTGCGATCAAGATCGCTGGAGTGGTAGACGAGGCAGGTTTCCGAGGGGCGGAATGGCATGACATGTCCTTCTGATCATGCGCCGGCAAGCGGCGGTACATGAGTCAGTTGCCGCGGAACGGCGGCGCGTGAGCAGTGCCCCAAGAAACTATGACACGCGGCGCAGCTTTGGGCGATGCTGTCCCTCTTCGGCCAGCAGTTCGGTGACCGTCTGGGCGCTGACCGGTGGCGAGAACAGGAAGCCCTGCACCTCGTTGCAGCCCTGGTCGCGTACGGCGGCGAGCTGCTCTTCGGTCTCGATGCCTTCGGCGGTGGTCGACATGCCGAGCGACTGGCCGAGCCCGATCACCGCCTTGATGATGGCGAGGCTGTCGCCCTTCGACTTCAGGTCGCGCATGAACGAGCGGTCGATCTTGATCTTGTCGAAGGGGAAGCTGCGCAGATAGCTCAGCGAGGAATAGCCGGTGCCGAAATCGTCCATCGAGATGCGCACGCCCAGCGCCCTGAGCTTGTGCAGCGTCTTGAGCGTAGGCTCGTTGTCGGAGAGCAGCAGCGATTCGGTGATCTCGAGTTCGAGCCGGGTCGGCGGCAGGCCGGTATCGCGCAGGGCCGCTTCGACCGTCTCGAACAGCCGCTTGTTCTTGAACTGCACCGGAGACAGGTTGACCGCGACACGCACTCCCGCTGGCCAGCCGGCCGCGGTCCGGCAGGCCTCACGCAACACCCATTCGCCGATCTGCACGATCAGCCCGGTTTCCTCGGCGATCGGGATGAACTCGGTGGGCGAGATGGTGCCGCGCTCGGCGGTATCCCAGCGCAGCAGCGCTTCGAGGCAGGTGATGCGGTTTTCCTTCAAGCCGACCAGCGGCTGGAACACCAGGCGCAGCTCGCCTTTGGCCAATGCCAGCCGGAGCCCGGCTTCGATGGTCCGGCGCTTCTGGATCGCCGCATCCATGCCGGATTCGAAGAAGTGATAGGTCGAGCGCCCTTCGTTCTTGGCCTTGTAGAGCGCCAGGTCGGCGTTCTTCATCAGGATTTCCGAGGTCTCGCCATCCTGCGGCGCCATGGCGATGCCGACCGAGGTGCCGATCACCAGTTGGTGGCCGTCGATGGTGAAAGGGTTGGCCATGGCCTTGACGATGCGCTCGGCAATGGCGGCGGCTTCCGCCGGGTTGTCGACGCCGCGCAGCAGCAGCGCGAACTCATCGCCGCCTAGCCGGGCCAGGAGGTCGTTCTCGCGGGTGGCGCCCCACAGCCGCGCCGAGACCTGCTGAAGCAGCTTGTCGCCGAGCGAGTGGCCGAGCGTATCGTTGACCGCCTTGAAGTGGTCGAGGTCGATGCAGAGCACCGCAATGTGTTCGCCACGGGCGAGTCCCGGTTCGGCGCCGGCCATCTCCTCGAGGAACTGCACCCGGTTGGGCAACTGGGTCAGCGCGTCATGGCGGGCGAGGTGGCGGATCCGCTCTTCCTGCTGGCGCTGCTCGGTAATGTCTTCGTGTGTGGTGACCCAACCGCCATCCTTCATCGGATGGTGCTGCATCATGATGGTGCGGCCGTTGAGTTCGTGGATGTTCTTGCCGTACTCGCCGCGGGCGATCACCTCGCGGCGCCAGCGGATGTAGTCCTCACGGTTGGCGCCGGCCTGCATGCCTTCGTCGAACAGGTGGCCGAGGATGTCGTCGAGCAGCGTGCCGGGTTTCAACAGGTGCTCGGGCAGGTTGTAGATGCGCTGGTAGGGCTGGTTGCAGATCACCAGGCGACCCTTGGGGTCGTACATGCAGAGGCCCTGGCTGATATTGTTGACCGCCGCATCGAGCCGAATGTTCTGGCGCTCGAGTTCGCGCTTGCGCTTCTGGATGATTTCGGAGGAAGCGATCTCTTCGGTAACGTCCTCGTGGGTAACCACCCAGCCGAGCCCCGGCGAATAGACGTGCGCGGTTTCCAGCCAGCGGTCGCCGGCCACCCGTTCGCGCACCTTGGAGCGAGCGCCGCCGCGATTGGCGAGGAGTTCGGCCTTGTAGGCGGTGAGGAATTCTTCGGGCGACTGGTCGGGGTGGTTGCCCATCTCGGCCGAGAGTTTCACCACCGCTTCGAGGGTTATGCCCTTGCGGACGCGACGGGCCGAGAAGCCGTAAATATCGAGGTAATGCTGGTTGAACATCACCAGCTTGAATTCGGGCGACCAGACGCAGAAGCCGTAGGGAACGGATTGCAGTGCAGCATCAAGCAGCAACGCATCGGCGGCTTTACGAGCGGAATCGGCCGATAGCGCCTTCACTTCTGATCAGGCCCCTCAAATCCCTGGTAATCAGCGGGGAACGCTAGCGAAGGGCAGTTAAGATGGTTTTAAGCTGGCGATCACCTATTCAAGCCCGACCTTCAACATTTCGATTTCGGCCTTAAGCTTCTGGATTTCGAGCTCATAGAGACGCGCGCAGTTGAGCCGGGTCGGGGCTTCGCCGAGCGGAATGATGACACGGGCATAGGCGACGGCGCTCTGGCGCGTGTCGTCGTTGTTGTTGCCGTAGCCGGAATCGTTGCTGTAGGCGCTGGAGAGATCGCCGCCGGCAACGCCGAGATCGAGGTAGCCGCCGGACGAGTTGATCGACTGGCTGCAGCGCACCCCTTCTGCGGTGGTGATCGAATCCTCACCGCCGGGACCGACCGGCGGGGGCGGCAGCATCAGCCCGTCAGCCGCCAAGGCCGGCCATGCGGCCAACATAGAGACCGCAAACACGCGGCAAAATCGGGCCATCGAGCGAGGCAGGCTGGATGCAGAGAGCAATCTTCCTCTCCTTTACTTTGGGGTCGATATCGAAGGTAAAGATCACCTGGCGCGAGATGCCCGGGCCCATGGTGATCCTGGGGTAGTTGACCATCGCGCCCTTGGCGGGGGTCTGGTAGTCGGGCTGCATGGGGATGACGTCGAAGGTCATCTTCTGCTTGTAGGGATTGCCGACCACCAGCCGGAACGCCTTGCGATCGGATGGAGTGACACCGGTCTTTTCGAGCGGACTGAGCGACTGGGCGACAGCGGGCGCCGCGAGTCCCAGGCCGAACAGCACGGCGAACAGCGGTACAAGGCGGGCAACCTTCAGGGATGGCATGTGACGACGGTCCTCGTCCGGTAATGGCCGGCAGGGAAGCCGGCGGTGTTGGTGACGCGGTTCTGCAGCACGATGGTCACGGTGACGGCGCCGAGCAGGCCAGTGGGGAAGCTGGTGGCGCCCGTGGTGTAGGCCTGGTTCTTCACCTGGAGCAGCCCAAGCACCGCCGCGTTGTAAGCGACCTCCGGCGTGCTGGTGCCGAAGCTGTAACCGGCGGGCTGCTGCACCAGCGTGGGAGCGCCGACATCGATGGTGACGCCACTCAGCAGCGGCAACAGCGTGGTCAGCGTCGCGGCACTGCCCGTGCCCAGTTGCGAGCCCAGTTGCGTGTTGTTGCCGACGGCCATGCCAAGTGCGCCGTTGCCCGTTATGGTCAACGTGCATGCAAGGGCCGGCAACGGCGCAACCGCCACGGCAAGCGCTGCGAGCAGCGTCAGAACTGTGCCGTGGGCGTGCATGTGACGGTGGTCTTGGTCTGATAGGTGCCGAGCGGGAAGCCGTTGGCCGTGTTGGTGACGCGGTTGTTGACGTTCAGGGTGGCGGCCAGCAGGGTGGTGGCGGGCTTGCTGGTGCCGACATTGGTGAAGGCCTGTGTGACGCTGCTCAGCGTGCCGACGCCCTGATACGAAACCTGCAGCACCTCGCTGGCAGCGTTGTAACCGGCGGCCTGCGCGGTTCGGGTAGGAGCGCTGACATTGATGAAGTTGCTGCCGGTGGCACGAATGGTCACCGTGGCGGCGCTACCATAGGGCGTCGAAGAGGTGAGAATGGTGCCGCCGCTGGTGATGTCGATGCCGAGGGCCCCGTTGGTGTGGCCTTCGATCGAGCAACTGGTGAGGACGTCGCCATCGAAAAACACGTCCTCGGCCATGGCCGACGAAGTGAGACCCAGGGCTGCCAACACCCCGAGAGTCCAAAGTACACGCATGGAAATACTCCTGATACGCATTGGTACATGCGAGTCAGTGTCAGTATTTCATGGTTAATGAGTACTGAATTCGGGCCTGATTAGGCATTTGTGCGCAAATCAGTACAGTTGCGACGCGCTCAAGGAAAACAAAGCTTTGGGCTGGCGCTGCGCACAAACCCGGATGGACCTACGCGGCGGGTAGGGTTCGGTTGATCCGAGGCCGACGGAGCCCGCGGCATCCCCTTCGGCCATGCGGCCACCAGCTCAGGCCGGCTTCAGCATTACATAGTCGCTGAACCGATAGGGGCCCATCTGCACCGGCACGTGCTGTTCGACCACAAAACCCTGCGAGCGGTAGAAGGCAATGGCGGCGGCATTGCCGTCGTTGACGTAGAGCGCGACGGGCAGCGCGGCGCCGAAATGGGCGCGGGCGGTGCCGATCAGCGCCTTGCCGAGCCCAAGGCCGCGGGTTTCGGCAAGCAGATAGAGCTTCTTGATCCAGACTCGGCCATCGGCGCGATAGGCCGAGGCAAAGCCGACGTCACGGCCGTCATGGGTCGCGAGCCAGTATTGGTGGCCGCGCTCGGCGATATCTGCCTCGAGTGTCTCAAGCGCGTAAATCTCGGCCAGCATGCCGGGGATGCGGTCGGCCGGCAGGATACCGGCAAAGGCTTCCGGCCAGATGCGGTAGGCGAGATCGGCAACCCGAGGCAAGGCAGCGGCATCGATCGGGAAAATCAGTGAAGCGGACATGCCCGGTTGTGCCGCGTCGGCGATGGGGCTGGCAAGCGGGACAGTGTCGTGTCAAAGACGAGGCGAACCCAAACGGTGCTGCCGATGCCCGACTTCATTCCCGACCTGCCGGTGATGCTGGCTTTTGCCGTGGCGACCTTCGTGCTGATGATCACGCCCGGTCCGGATATGGCGCTGCAGATGAGCCGCGCCATCAACTATGGCCGGGCGCACGGGCTGGCAGCGATGTTTGGGGCGATGACCGGCATCATGGTGCATACGACGCTGGTCGCCTTCGGCATTTCGGTGCTGATCCTCGCGGCGCCACCTTTGTTCATGGCGTTGAAGCTCGCCGGTGCAGTTTACCTGATCTGGCTGGCCTGGCAGGCGATCGCCCATGGCGGCGGCTTGCGGCTCGCCGAGGCGGCGAAGAAACCGCCGACACTGTGGCAGAGCTTTGCTACCGGGCTGGGCATCAACCTGCTCAACCCCAAGGTGGTGCTGTTCTTCGTGACCTTCCTGCCGCAGTTCGTCGAAGCGCATGATCCGGCCGCTGCGGGAAAGCTCTTGTTCCTCGGCGCGCAGTTCGTGGTGCTGTCGATCCCGCTCGGTTTCCTGATCGTCTTCGCGGCGGAAAAGCTGGCCGCCGCGTTCAGGCGGTCGAAGTGGGTGGAGCGAGCGCTCAACTGGAGCTTTGCCGCCATCTTCACCGCCTTCGCCGCGACCATCCTCACCGCACAGGCAAGACATTGAACTATTCGCACGCCTTCCACGCCGGAAATTTCGCCGATGTGATGAAACATCTCATCGTCACGCGGCTGGTCGAGTACCTGAAGAAGAAGGATGGGGCGTTCCGGGTCATCGATACCCATGCCGGGATCGGGCGATACGACCTGACCGGTGAAATCGCCAGGCGTTCGCCGGAATGGGCCGACGGCATCGGCAAGGTGCTGCAGGGCGGGCTGCCGCAGAAGGCGCAGGCGCTGGCCGAGCCTTACCTCAAGGTGATCGCCGAGCTGAACCCGGGCGACAAGCTCGAGACCTATCCGGGCTCGCCGCTCCTGATCCGCAAACTGTTCCGGCCGCAGGATCGGCTGTCGGCGCTGGAGCTGCACCCCGAATATGCCAAGCGCCTCGGTGCGCTGTTCGAGGGTGACGTGCAGGTGCGGGTGATCCACCTCGATGGCTGGCTGTCGCTCAACGCGCATGTGCCGCCCAAGGAGAAGCGCGGCCTGGTGCTGGTCGATCCGCCGTTCGAGGAGCGCGGCGAGTTCGAGCGGCTGGTCGATGGGCTGGTGAAGGCGCATGGCAAGTTCGCCACCGGCGTCTATGCGCTGTGGTATCCGCTGAAGGATACCCGCGCCGTGCACGATTTCATCTCGGCGCTGCGCGATACCGGAATCCCCAAGATGCTCCGGGCCGAGCTCAGTGTCCGCCCGGCCTCGAACCCGCCGCGGCTGCATGGCTCGGGGATGATCTTGGTCAACCCGCCGTTCACGCTCGAGGGCGAGCTGCGGATACTGCTGCCGGCGCTGGCGCAACTTTTGGGCGATCCCGGCCAAGGTCGTCACAAGCTCGAATGGCTGCGCGGCGAGGAGTGAACGGCTAGAGTTCGACAGCGTCGACCAGTTCGAAACTGTTCAACTGCGGTGCGTTGATCAGGCCCCGCGCCTGGGCGCCGACCCACATCTGCCGCAGCGCTGCCGCCATCTTGTCGGCGGCGTCGCGGGTGGCGAACTCGAGATCGATCATCACATGGTTGGGATCATCGGCGCGCCGGCCGACGCGGTAGCGCTTGACGCCCATCTGCTGGCGGCCCAGCGGGTCGCTGTCGAAACCCATGCGCCGCCATGCGTCGTAGTCGGGAACTGAATGTTCGATATGCAGCACGTACATCTCATTCTCCCAGCTCAGAGTTCGAACTCGTAGTAGACCATTTTCTCGCCCTTGCCGCCGACCTTGGCGTAGAGCCCGTTGGCTTCGAGGTTGTCGAGTTCGGTGCCCAGCCAGGCCTCGCGGCAGCCCAGCTCCCGGCCCCAGGCGAACATGGCTTCGACCATGCGGGTGGCGATGCCCTGGCGCAGATGGGTCGAGGCGGTGCCGACCTCATCGACATAGAGCTCGGTGGGCTTGTCGGGGTGGCGGTGGATGACGGCGGCGCACTGGCCGACCACCACGCCATTGTCGAAGGCGAGCAGCATAAGGTGGCCGGGCTCCAGCAGGTAGGTTTCGAGGCGCTCGGGATGGATGGGTTCGTCGAACACGTCGGGCGCGACCTCGGCAAAATCGAGTTCGTCGCCGGGTTGCATGCGCTTGATCTGGATGGGCATTGGCTGGTCTCCGAGCTGGGAGGCGTCACCAGCAGAGGCCGGATCAGACGTGCCGAAAGGCACCGCGCCGTGGTTGCCGCGCCTCAGGCGGGCAAGGCAGTTGTAGTCCGCCTTGTCGGTCCCTTCAACTCGGGGGCCCGCGGGGCGCAGCGCTTGGGCGCGATCGATCAGGCGGTGAGCGCGTCGCGCTCTTTCTTGCTCAGCCGCTCGGTTTCGCTCTTCAGTTGCCCGCAGGCGGCGAAGATGTCGCGGCCGCGTGGGGTGCGGACGGGGCTGGCATAGCCGGCATTGTTGACGATGTCGGCGAAGCGCTCGATGCGCGACGAACTCGAGCAATCGTAATTGGTGCCGGGCCAGGGGTTGAACGGGATCAGGTTGATCTTGGCCGGAATGCCGGCCAGGAGCCGCACCAGCTCGCGCGCGTCGGCGTCGGAATCGTTGATGTCCTTGAGCATCACATACTCGAAGGTGATGCGGCGGGCATTGGAAAGGCCGGGATAATCGCGGCAGGCCTGGATCAGCTCTTTCAGCGGATACTTCTTGTTGATCGGCACCAGCATGTCGCGCAGTTCGTCGCGCACGGCGTGCAGCGAGATTGCCAGCATGACGCCGATCTCGCGGCCGGTCGGCTCGATGAACGGTACGACGCCCGAGGTCGAGAGGGTAATGCGGCGCTTCGACAGCGAAATGCCGGCTTCGTCGGAGGCGATCAGCAGCGCCTGCTTGACGTTGTCGTAATTGTAGAGCGGCTCGCCCATGCCCATCATCACCACGTTGGTGATGGCGCGGCTGTCGCCCTCTGAACCACCGGAGCCGCGCGGCGCGGGCACCAGGCCGCCGTCATTGGGGCGCACGCCACCGGGGAAATCGCCCAGCCGCTCGCGCGCCATCAGGATCTGGCCGAGGATTTCGCCGGCTGTGAGGTTCCGCACCAGCTTCTGCGTGCCGGTGTGGCAGAACGAGCAGGTGAGCGTGCAGCCCACCTGGGAGGAGACACATAGTGTCCCGCGGTCTTCCTCGGGGATGTAGACGGTCTCGACTTCGACCGGTGGCAGTAGCGGGTTCTTGGGATCGCGGAAGCGGAACAGCCACTTGCGGGTGCCATCGATCGAGACCTGTTCGGTGACGATTTCGGGCCGATCGAGCAGGAAGGTATCGGCGAGCTTCTGCCGAAAACCCTTCTGGATGTTGGTCATCCGGTCGAAGTCGGTGACGCCGTTATGGTAGATCCAGTTCCAAAGCTGCGACGCGCGCATCTTGGCCTCGCGCTCGTCGAGGCCGATGCCCATCAGCGTGTCGCGCAGCTCGGGCTTCATCAGGCCAACCAGCGACGTGCGTCCGGATTTCGGGCGGTCGGCCAAGGGTTTTGGACTGGCGTGATGATCGAGGTCGAGGGCGATACTCATGTGCGGGCGGCTCTCTCAGCGTGCGCATGTTTGTGGTCGCGCGGTCTTGACCACGCTCCTTCAGGGCGCGGCGTGTAACATAGTAGCAGAGTTTGCGCAAAACACGGGGGCGGGAGGCTGGGATGCGCCGGGCGGGCGGCGGGCAGGGGCCCACGTCGCGCATCCCGTCGCCTCAAGCCTTCACCGGGTCATCCCCGCGAAAGCGGGGACCCCGTTTGCGATCTCGCCTGCGGCACGAAACAGGTTCCCGCTTTCGCGGGAATGACTCCGTGGGTAGCTGCCAGATCTTGAGATTCACCAGCGGACCGATGGGCTCAGCCGGTGCAGCCTTCGATGGCGCGGCTGGCGGCGGTGGCGCCCGAGAGCGAGAAAGTCTCGACGATGCGGATGCCCTTGTCGCTGGTGCCCTCGATGACGACGGTCGAGCCGGCACGCAGGGCGCCCGCCAGGTTGTCGTTCTGGTTGGGATCGAGCAGCCAGGCGGCGTCCTTGTCGGTGAACAGTTCGAAGGTCTGGCCGCTGATGGTGGCGGTGGCCGGCGTGTCGGGCGCGAAGATAAAGCCGGCGACGAGGTTCAACTCGTTGCGCACGCTCTCGGACGGACGGTTGGTCAGGTAGAGCCAGGCCTCGGTGAACTCGTCGGGGCTGGGTGATACCTCGGTGGGCTTTGACAACGCGAAGCAGACCGGGCCGGTCGACTCGGTGGCGGTGTAGGCGGTCCAATCGCGAAACTCGCCGAGCAGCTTTACCGACTGCGCCATGGCGCCACCCGACAATGCGGGGACCAGCACGGTGGCGATAGCTGCGAGAGCGCGGAGTTTCATAGGCAGGCCTCAGGTTTCGGCGGTTGGTAGCAGGCAAAGCCTGATGGCATCAATCGCCGAACGCTCAGGAAGGCGTGAAGTTCACGCCCTCGTGTCGAGTTCTCAGGTGCAGGCCTTGCTGATCTCGCCGAGCGCGGCAGTGACGCCCGACAGGCTGTAGCTGTCCGACATCTTGTTGCCCTTCTGCGAGGTGCCGTTGACGGTGAGCTTGGTGCCCGCCTTCAGCGCTTCGACGAAGTTCGCCTCGTCGGCTTCGACGGCGAGCCAGGCGGCTTCGCCTTCGGTGACCATCGGGAAGGTCTTGCCGTCGACGGTGGCCGTGACGTTGGCATTGGAAGGGTGGAACGGGTAGCCGACCTGGGTCTGCACTTCGTTCTTGGTGCCGAGGCCCTTCCGGTTGATCACCAGGAAGTGGATCGGGCTGCGCCGCACCGGGCTGCCGTTCACTTCCTTGGGGCTCCAGTCGTCGGGCGAAGCCGAAATGTAGCACATGGGGCCGTTAGCGTCGGTGCCGGTCCAGGCGGTCCACGCCTTGAACGTTCCCAACTGCTTGATTTCCTGCGCCGAGACCGGCACCGCAGCGGCCAAGCCGAAGCAGAGGCCCGCAGCCAGGAGACCAGCCAGCGCCAAACGAGATGATGTCATCGCCCGAACATCCTTGTCCGAAGTTGCGCAACCAGCACCTGAGCATCCTGCCATGGCATGGTTACCAAGGTCTCAAACCGGCCGCGAATTTGAATTAAGTCGTGACCTTAGCGGCAATCTTGTCGGCAATTTGACGTGCCAAATCGCCGAAAATCCTGTTTGGGCCCGCATGGTGAAGGAAGCGTTAACGCTGACCTCTCGCTTCATGCAGCCAGTGGGTAGCTCTGCTCGACCAGATAGGGACCGCCACCCACTGAATCCCGCGACGAGAACAGTACGAAGCGGCCGACCTTGAACTCCAGCGGGGTGAAGCGGCCGGAGAAGGCGATAAAGCGGGCCACCTCCTCGGCAGAAACGCCGCGCAACCGGGCCAGTGCCACGTGCGGCACGAACTTCCGGCCTTCCGGCGCGAGCCCGCAGCGCTGCAGCACCCGCTCCTGCGCCGCCTGCAGACGCAGCAGCGCCGCATTGGTCGAGCAACCGGCGAACAGGGCGCGCGGGGTATTGCCGCCAAACGAGCCCAGATGATCGAGCTTGACGGTAAAGGCCTCGCTGTCGGCCAGCCGGTCGAGCATGTCGGTGACTTCGCTCGCCACATGGTGATCGACGTCGCCGATAAAGCGCAAGGTAATGTGATAGTTCCCGGTGTCGATCCAGCGGGCACCGAACAGGCCGCCGCGCTTCAGCGACAGGGCCAGCCCCACCTCTGGCGGGACCTCGATTCCGGTAAAGAGCCTGGGCATATGACCCTCCCTTTGCCGCGACGGCCGCGTGATTCGCGCCCATCTACACCTGGAACGTAGCGACGCCGGATGGCTGCTGCAAGACAGCCGGCACGCTTCTCTCCATCGGCTGCCTCGTGAGGCGAAGAGGCGCGGATAAGGTGTTGAAGAACTGCGACATTAGGGAACGTTAAGGTGAGGTTCCGAAGTCTTGTATTGTCCGTGGCTCGCCCTCATATTGTGTGATCGACGGCAGAGGCTCGGAGGAGCGCCCGTCACGTCGCCAGGAAAGGGATTTATTCGTCATGGCTGAATTCGACCGTCCGACTATCGCCGCTCAGCGGGCCGGAACCGCC
>Ga0209902_100619_pt1 | contig 32600 bp, 29 predicted proteins | sample FECB27metaG_FD_188304 | JGI IMG/M metagenome (GOLD analysis project Ga0209902, IMG submission 188304) | Cyanobacterial communities from the Joint Genome Institute, California, USA - FECB-27 (SPAdes) (version 2) | ecosystem: Environmental > Aquatic > Thermal springs > Hot (42-90C) > Microbial mats...
TCCCTACCCTCCCCCGCAGGGGGGGAGGGTTCGCGTTGAGTTCGTGGCGCAGTCGTCAGACTACCTCGCCCAACGCCGCGCGAGGATAACTTTCCCATCATCCGGCGCCCGCCCGTGAGCCGGCTCGACAGTTTCATCCGGCGGCTCACCGCGCAGAAGCTCTTGATCGAGCGGGCGGTGGAGCTCGTGCGCGACGTGCCGGGGCCGGTGCTCGAGCTCGGGCTCGGCATGGCCCGCACCTTTGACCACATGCGCACGCTGATGCCGGAGCGGGAGATCTACGCCTTCGACAATGTCGTCGTGGCGCCGATCGACATGCTGCCGGACGCCCATCACTTCATCCTCGGCGAGATCCGAGAGACACTCGCCTTCTGCGGGCCGCGCGTCGGCGCGCCGGCGGCGCTGTTGCACAACGACATCGGCTCGGGCGACGAGATCCACAACGCCGCGACGCGCGCGTGGCTCGCGCCGCTGGTGCCGCAACGGATGGCGCCGGGCGGCGTCGTCATCACGTCGTTCACGATGGACCTGCCGGGCTACGAGAAGCTGCCGGTGCCGGACGGCGTCAGCGCCAACCGCTACCACTTCTACCGCGCGCCCCGCGGCTGATCGGGTCGCCGGCCGCCGCCAGGCGCGGTGACCGGTCTGACGCGGGCGACAATGCGTTCTGGCGACGGTGCCGCAGTTGACGGACGACCGGCGCCTCGCCAGAACGGCGCCTTCGCTGAACCGAGAGCGCCCGGCGCGGGTTTCACGCCCGAGCCGCAGAACCGCGCCCGCAAGACATAAGAGCCCTTCGCCATGACCAGCCCCTCCGTGCTCGACCTCGTCTCCGCCCCCTCGCGCGCGGCACCCGAGAGCGGCATCGTCGAGATCGTCAACTACGGGCGCGAGGTCGAGGGGCTGGTGAAGCTGTGGGTGGGCGAGGGCGACCTGCCGACGCCGGCCTTCATCGCCGACGCGGCGACCCGGGCGCTCGCCGCCGGCGAGACCTTCTACACCTGGCAGCGGGGCATCCCGCCGCTGCGCAAAGCGCTTGCGCAGTATCACACCAAGATGCTCGGCCGGCCGTTCGAGCCCGACCGCTTCTTCGTCACCGTCGGCGGCATGCACGCCGTCATCGTGGCGGTGCGGATGATCGTCGAGGCCGGCGACGAGGTGATCGTGCCGGGACCAGCATGGCCGAACGTGCCGGCGGCGATCGAGCTCGCCGGCGGCACGGTGAAGCTGTTGCCGATGGACTACCGCCCCGAGGGCTGGACGCTCGATCTCGAGCGGCTCGAGGCGATGGCGGCAGCACCCCGCGCCAAGGCGATCCTGATCAACTCGCCGGCGAACCCGACCGGCTGGACGGCCGACAGGGAGACCCTCGCCGCGATCCTGGCGATCGCCCGCAGGCACGGGCTGTGGATCCTCGCCGACGAGGTCTACGGCCGCTTCGTGCCGGCGGGCAAGCGGGCGGCGTCCTTCCACGACGTCGCCGAGGACGGTGAGCGCATCCTCTACGTCAACACGTTCTCGAAGAACTGGGCGATGACCGGCTGGCGGCTCGGTTGGCTGGAGGCGCCGCCCGAGCTCGGCCAGGTGATCGAGAACCTCGTGCAGTACACGACGTCGGGCGTGCCGAGCTTCCTGCAGCACGGCGGCATCGCCGCGATCGAGCACGGCGACAGCTTCCTCGCCTACCAGATCGAGCGGGCGAAGCGCGGCCAGGCGATCCTGGAAGCGGCGCTTTCTGAGAGCAACCGCGTCTCCTATGCCAAGCCCGGCGGCGGCTTCTATCTCTTCCCGACGATCGACGGCATCGACGACACGCGGGTGCTGGCCAAGCGCCTCGTCGACGAGGCCGGCGTCGGCGTCGCGCCGGGCACCTCGTTCGGGCCGGGCGGCGAGCGCTTCTTCCGGCTGTGTTGTGCGCGCAACGAAGGCGAAATCCGCACCGCGGCGGAGCGGCTCGCCGACTGGCTGCGCAAGCTCTGACGGCGACGCCGGGCGGAGCGCCCGGCCGGCTGCGACTACGCCGCCTTCGCCGCGGCGCGGGCGCGGAGAACGGCGCCGAAGCGGCGCAGCACCGCGGCCGCATCCGGCGAGGGCGTCAGCGCGGCGAGCGTCGCCGGCGTGTCGACGCCGAGGCGGTTCAGCGTGTCGGCGACCGCCTCGATGATCAGGCGGTTGAGGCCGTCGTCGAATTCCGGATGGAACTGCACGCCCCACGCCGCTTCCGCGAAGCGCAGCGCCTGCACGCCGTTGCCGTTGCGGGCGAGCACGACGGCGCCGGGCGGCGGCACGACGACCGTCTGGTGGTGCGCGGCCTGGGCGAGGAAGCGAGGCGGCGCGCCACCCAGCATCGGGTCGCCGGCGCTCTCGGCCGTCCGCTCGATCGTCACGGTGCCGTATTCCGGCCCGGCCTCGAGCGGGGCGACATGGCCGCCAAAGGTCTTCGCCAGGAGCTGGTGGCCGAAGCAGAGGCCGAGGGTCGGCACCCCGCGCCGGACCGCCTCGCGCAGATAGTCCGACGTGCGGTCGATCCACGGGATCGGGTCGGCGACCATGACGGCGGCGCCGCTCATGACGACGCCGGAGAACTCCTCCAGCGGCGGCAGCGGCTCGTTCTCGCAGACCATGACGATCTCCGCCGGCCGGTCGTCGATGGCGAGGCCGCGCAGGATCACCTCGGCGGTGTCGCCATAGGCGGCGGCCACCGAGGGCAGCGACTGGTGCATCATCTCGCCCTGCAGGACGAGCAGCGGCTTCGGCGTGGTCTCACCGGGCATCGGGGGTGTCCGTGACGGTCTGGAGGATCGGGCAAGCAACAGAAACGGCTGGCGGGGAGGCCGCGCGGCCGGGCCCGGAACGTGGGCGGCGGAGAGGGTAGCGCGGGCGTGCCTGCGCCGCCAGCGGGGAGGGGGAAGAGGTCGGGAGTGGGCGGTGGCGCAGGGCATTGGCGGTGGGCGGTGGGTCGTGACATTGGCGGTGGGTGCCCGCCCTTCCCCTGCGGGAGGGCCGGACCGCAGAGCGGTCCGGGGAGGGCCGCCGGCGGCGACAGCCGACGGCGGTGCGAGGATTCGACCATCGCCAACGCCGTACCGCCGCGCTCGCGCGCGGCGGACCCCTCCGGCCGGCTGCGCCGGCCACCTCCCCTACGAGAGGAGAGGAGAACTCACCTTCCGGCGTCATCTGACCAGCGGGACGCCGCCCTGCGCATGGTCCGGGATCCGGGAGAAGACACGTCGCGCGCGGCGCGCGACGCCAGAGCCGCGCCTGCGTCGCGGAGTCTGACGCAGGGCCCCGGCTCGGCACTCGGCTGCGCCTTGCGTGGCCGGGGTAAGAATGAAGGGGGCGGTTCCTGGGCCGCGTCTCAGCTGGGGTCGGGGGCGATGGGGGGCTGGGCAGGTTCCGGCGCGCGCAGGCGCAGCGGCGAGCGGGGGTGAAGGAGGAGGGCGCCAACGATGGCGACGTTGGCCGAGACGGCGAACAGCAAGGCCGCGAGATCCCGCAGGCCCGGCACGTCATCGATGAAGGTCGGAGCCCAGAACAGCGCGTGCTGCAGGCCGAGGCGGGGATCACCGACGATCAGGATCGCCAGCACGTTGGCGGCGAAGTGGAGGCCCATGGCGGCGCCGAGGTTGCCCGTCCGCACCACCATCAGCAGGGCGAGCAGGGCGAAGCCGACATACCAGATCATCAGGAGCAGGTTTTCGGTGCCGCTGAGGTCGCCGTTGTAGTGCAGCGACGCGAAGAGGGCCGTGGGAACGACCACGAAGATGAGCGGCGCGCGGACGCGGGCGGCGAGCGCCTGGGGCAGGAACCCCCGGAAGAATACCTCCTCGGCAGACGTCTGCAGCAGGATCACCGGTAGCAGCGGCGCGAGCCAGAACAGGTAGACGTCGAGCGGAATGGTCGATCGCTCGACGCCGGTGAAAGCAAGGCTCATCGCGAGCAGCGGCAGGGCCGCCAGCACCTGGGCGACGGCGCCGAGCCCGAAATCGTCCATGCGCACCCGCCCCTCGACGCCGAGCACGGTCGACAGCCGCCGCCGCTGGAAGAGGCGCAGGAAAAGCCAGAGAAACGGCCACAGCAGCGCCAGCATGCCGAGTGTGCCGACGAGGAGCAGATGCCCCTCGGTCAGCCACGGCGCCGATGCCCGGCCAAAGGCGCTTTCAATGGCCAGAGTGACGGCGACGACCAGCAGTGCCATGCCGACGAGCATGCTCAGCGCGAATGTCAGGATCGTCGTCGCCGCCGTCCGCCAGAGGGCGGTGCGGCCGTTGCGGGCGGCGTCGACGTAACGCTCGAAGGCCGGCGTGGTCAGCGGCATTTGACGCTCGCAAGGGGAGGGCAGGAAGGAGAGGACAGGGAGCGGCCGGCGGGAGGCATGGGCCGGGCACGAGGTTAGGCCGCGGATTGCAACCTTGTCGAGTGGCGGGAACGGGCGTCCCGCCGGCCCGGCGGGCGATCGCATTGGGTGGACCTGGCTGCTCCCCCCACCCAGCACGCCATCAATCCTGGGCCGTCGGGCGGATGACGATGCTGCCGACATCGACATCGGCTGGCTGCTCGATCGCATAGGCGACGCCGCCGGCGATCGCGTCGGGTGAGATGGCGAGGGAGGCCATGCGTTCGCCCATGGCCTCCTTGATGGCCGGATCGGTCATCGAGTCGGCAAAGCGCGTGGAGATCATGCCGGGCGATATCTCCGTGACCCTCAGGTGCGGTCCCGCCTCCTGCCGCAGGGCTTCCGTGATGGTCCGCACGGCGTTCTTCGTCGCGGCATAGACCCCCATGGTGGGCAGGATCTTGATCCCCGCCGTCGAGACGATGTTGATGACGTGGCCCGAACGCTGGCGCTGAAAGACGGGCAAGGCCGCGGCGATGCCGTACAGCGTGCCGCGCAGGTTGACGTCGATCATGGCATCCCAGTCGTCCACGCGGAGAGCGTCGAAGCGGGATATCGGCCCGATGCCGGCGTTGTTGACGATGACGTCGAGCTTGCCGCCGTGGTGGAGCGCGAGCTCGACGAGGGCTTCCAGATCGTGTCTGTGGCGGACGTCCGTCACCCTGTGCACGGCCTTGCCGCCCGCGGCGGTGATCTCGCCCGCGACGGCCGCCAGCTCGTCCTCGCGGCGAGCGCCGAGGACGACGAAGGCGCCGCGGTCCGCGAGACGTTTCGCCGTGGCGCGGCCGATCCCGCTGCTTGCGCCCGTGATGGCGACGACCTTGCCCTTGATGCCCATTGCAAATCTCCTTCAGGACGGAGATATGCGGCTCAGGTCCAAGATGATCTATGGCTGAAAGGCTCGGAATTTGTCGCGATCGTCCAAGCCCGTGTCCGATCCGCTCTCGGACGTGCTGACGGTGCTCGGCGCCCGGGTCAGCCGCTGCACCCGGCTGGAGGCCGCCGGCGCGTGGGCGCTGGACTTTCCGGCTCTCGATCGCCTGAAGTTCGTCGCGCTGTTGAAGGGCACCAGCTGGATCCTGCTGCCGGGGCGCGCACCGCTGCTGATGAGCGCGGGTGATGTCTGCCTGATCGGCCGCACGCCCTATGCGGTCGCGAGCGACCCGACGCGGCCGCTCCTGGACGGCCGGACCTTCTACGACAATGACGATGTCGCCCGGCTCGGTGGCGACGACACCATCGCGCTCGGGGGAACCGTGACGTTCTCTCCGGGGAACGCGGACTTCCTGCTCGACATGCTGCCGGACTTCCTCCTGGCGCCCGCCTCCTCGCCAGCGTCCGGGGTGGTGACGACCGTCCTCGCGCTGCTCAACGCCGAAGGCGAGCGCGGCGCCATGGGAAACCGCATCGTCAGCGCCCGGCTGGCGGATCTCCTGCTGGTGGAGGCGATCCGCGCCTATGCGGCAGACGGCGAGACCGTCCGGACCGGATGGCTCGGCGCGCTCTCCGACCCACGGCTCGGCCGCGTCCTTCAGGCGATCCATGGGGACATCGCCAGCCCCTGGACGGTGGCGGGTCTCGCCGGTGTGGCCGGGATGTCGCGTGCCGCCTTCGCGGCGGCGTTCACCCGCCGCGTCGGGCAGCCGCCCCTCGGCTACCTGCGGGCGTGGCGCCTGACCATCGCGCGCGCGGCGCTGGCCCGGGGCGATGTCGACATCGCCGGCATCGCGCACAGCGTCGGCTACACGTCGCAGAGTGCGTTCACCCACGCGTTCCGGTCCGCCTTCGGCACGACCCCGAAAGCCGCCATGCGCGGGTGAAAATCCGGCGGCGGAGGCGAGCTTCTCCGCCTGCCCCGGCTGCCACCGCAATGATCGACGTGACGATGGCCCACGGCTGCAGGGGTTGGTTTCGACCAGCGAGGCCGCCCTGAAACGCGCATACAAGATGCATACAAGCGCGGCAAGATTGCCTTGTTTTTAATCCCCGGAGCACGATGGCGATGTGCTGCGCAGGCTGCGCCGTTGGCCAAACCGCCCGAAATCCGCCGGCCCCGGCCGCTTGGCACGTCGGTTGCAATTCTCCCTGCCAGAGGCCGCACGCGGGGGCGCGGGGGCGGCCGGCTGAAATCTCAGGGGAGCGCTTCTCATGCACGACGACACTTCGCGGCCGGGCGCAGCGGGCCGGCGGACGCTGCTGCCGAACCTCGGGGCCTCGCTCCGCCGCGGCGCCTCGGGTGGCCTCGGCGCGGCGGATGGGTTTCGCGGCGCGGGCGGCTTCTCGCTCGACCGCCGCACGCTCTTGAAGGGCGCTGCCGCCGGCGCGCTGGTGGCCGGCGCCGGGCTCGGCGGGCTCAGGCCGGCGCACGCCTCGGGCCTCACCATCGGCATCGTCTATGTCGGCCCGCGCGACGACTACGGCTGGAACCAGGCCCATGCGGTGGCGGCTGCGGCGCTGAAGCAGGTGCCGGGCGTCAACGTCATCGAGGAGGAGAACGTCCCCGAGACCATCGCGGTCTCGAAGTCGATGGAGAGCATGATCGAGCTCGACGGGGCGAACCTGATCTTCGCGACGTCCTTCGGCTACTACGACCCCTACATGCTGGAGATGGCGAAGAAATTCCCCGACGTGCAGTTCCGCCACGCCGCCGGCCTGTGGACCGACGCGGCGCCGAAGAACGCCGGCAGCTACTTCTGCTATCTCGACCAGGCGCACTACGTGGACGGCATCGCTGCCGGCCTCGCCTCGAAGGCCGGCAAGCTCGGCTTCGTGGCGGCCAAGCCCATCCCGACGGTGCTCCTCAACATCAACTCGTTCACGCTCGGCGCCAAGAGCGTCAACCCGGACGCCAAGGTGCAGGTGGTGTTCACCGGCGAATGGTCGATGCCGGTGCGCGAGGCCGAGGCGACGAACGCCCTGATCGACGCCGGGGCCGAGGTCATCACCTGCCACGTCGACAGCCCGAAGGTCGTCATCGAGACGGCCGAGCGCCGCGGTGTCATGACCTGCGGCCACAATGCCAGCCAGGCCGACCTCGCGCCGAAGGGCTTCCTTACCGGCGCCGAATACAAGTGGGTGACGATCTACAAGGAGTTCGCCGACATCCTGGCAACCGGCGGCACGCTGCCGAACTTCGTGCGCGGCGGCTACGACAAGGACTACGTGCAGAACACCGAATACGGGGCGGCGTCGACCGACCTCATCCGCGCCGCGTGCGAGCAGGCGAAGGCGGAGCTGCGCGCCGGCAAGGTGATCTACCAGGGCCCGATGAAGGACAACACCGGCAAGGAGGTGATCCCGGCCGGCACCGAGCACGATGCCTACGACGTCTGGCTCGAGCAGACGAGCTTCCTCGTCGACGGCGTCGTCGGCTCGACGAGCTGACGCGCACCGGCCGGGCGCCCGCGCCCGGCCGCTGTCCCGACCGCCGGGCGCCGCGCGCCCGGCCGCGACCTGAACGTCCGGGCGCCCGCGCCCGGCCGTGATCCCGACGTGAGACGATCCGGGGAGGGCGTGCCGTGACCGATGCCGTGAGAGAGGGTGCGGGGGTGCCCGCCGGGGCGGGGATGGCGGAGTGGCGCGACCGCATCGGCCGCTCGGCCGAATATCTCGCCATTCCGGTGTTCGCGCTGATCGTCTCGGCGGCGCTGTTCTCGCTGTTCCTGCTGGCGCTCGGGCAGTCGCCGGCGCAGTTCTTCCAGCTGTTGTGGGTCGGCGGCTACGGCTCGTCGTTCTCCTGGCAGAACACGCTGGTGCGCTCGGCGCCGCTGATCTTCACGGCACTCTGCGTAGCGATCCCGGCGCAGCTCGGCCTCGTCATCATCGGCGGCGAGGGGGCGCTGGTGCTGGGGGGCCTCGCCGCCGCGGTGATCGCGCTGCCGCTCGCCGGCACCGCGCCGCCGGCGATCGTGCTGTTCCTGATGCTGGTGGCGGCCGTCGGCGTCGGTGCGGTGTGGATCGGCCTCGTCGGGCTGCTGCGCTACGGGCGCGGCGTCAACGAGACGATCGCCAGCCTTTTGATGTTCTACATCGCCATCTCGATCCTCAACTTCGTCGTCGAGGGGCCGCTGCGTGACCCGGCGAGCCCGAACAAGCCGTCGACCGCCTCGATCGGCGAAGAAAACATGATCGGCAACGTGCCGGGCATCGACGTCCACTGGGGGCTGCCGATCGGCATCCTCTTGTGCGTGCTGCTCTACCTCCTGATGAGCCGGACGACGTTCGGGTTCGCTGCAAGGGTGACCGGCGGAAACGTGCGGGCGGCGCAGGGGCAGGGGCTGCCGGTCGGCAAGCTCGTCGTGGCGGCGACCGCGATCGCCGGTGGCTGCGCCGGCCTCGCCGGCTTCTTCGAGGTGGCGGCGATCCACGGCAAGGCGAACGCCTCGCTGATCGCCGGCTACGGGTTCTCGGGGATCCTGGTGTCCTTCCTCGCCCGCCATAACCCTCTCGCGATCCCGCCGGTGGCGATCCTGTTCGGCGGCATCGCCGCGGCGGGCGGCCTCGTGCAGCGCCGCATGGGAATGCCGGACGCGACGATGGTGGTGCTGCAAGGGCTGATCTTCGTGGTGCTGCTGGCGAGCGAGACGCTCTACGGGCGGTTCCGGATCTTCGGGGGGAAGCGGTGAGGGGGGCGGGGCTGCCCGTCCTCCCCCTGCCAGGGGGGAGGACAGCCGCGCCGCAGGCGCGGCAGGTGGGGGCCTGTCAATCCCAACGCCCGCCTGAGTTTGGATCGACGGGCCCCACCCTGCCGGCTGCGCCGGCTGTCCCTCCCCCTGGCAGGGGAGGGACCCGTCGTCGCTGCGGCAGTCGTCTCTCGATACAAGGAACGCGCTGATGGATCCTTCGCAGGTCGCGACCGATCTCGGGTGGTGGAGCGTGCCGCTCGCCATGTTCGCCGGCGCCATCCGGGTGTCGACGCCGTTTCTGTTCGTCAGCCTCGGCGAGTGCCTGACGGAGAAGTCGGGCCGCATCAATCTCGGGCTCGAGGGCACCCTCGTGTTCGGGGCGATGACGGGCTACGCGGTCTCCTACATGACCGGCTCGGCGTGGACGGGCGTGCTCGCGGCCGGCATCGCCGGGTCGCTGTTCGGCATGCTGCACGCAGCCCTCTGCTCGCTGCCGAAGGTGAACGACATCGCCGTCGGCATCGCCCTGATGCTGTTCGGCGTCGGGCTCGCCTTCTTCTTCGGCAAGCCGTTCATCCAGCCGACCGCGCCCCGCCTGCCGTCGATCTCGCTCGGCGAATGGTCGGACATCTCGCAGGTGCGGGTGGCGCTCGAGATCAACCCGCTGTTCTTCATCGGCGCGGCGCTCGCCGTCATCATGTGGTGGGCGTTCCGCAACACCCGGGCCGGGCTGATCGTGCGCACCACGGGCGATTCCGCCGCTGCGGCCCGGGCGCTCGGCGTCTCGGTGCTCGGGGTGCGGTTCGTCGCGACCACCATCGGCGGCTTCATGGCCGGCGTCGGCGGCTCGTTCCTGTCGCTCTACTACCCGGGCTCGTGGAACGAAGGCCTGTCGTCCGGCCAGGGGCTGATGGCGGTGGCGCTCGTCATTTTCGCGCGTTGGAACCCGCTGCTCTGCTTCGTCGCCGCCCTCTTGTTCGGCGCGGCGGGCGCGCTCGGGCCGGCGCTGCAGTCGATCGGGGTGAGCCAGGGCTACCACTTCTTCAATGCCGCCCCCTACGTGCTGACGCTCCTCATCATGATCGTCTCGTCCTCGAAGGTGCGGGCGCTGCGCGGCGCACCGGGCGAACTGTCGATCGTGAAATGAGCGGCCCCCACCCGATCCGCCGAAAGGAGACGCCATGACCGCTCTCGCCCGTGCCGTCGCCGCCCCGGAGGGCGTCGCCGTAGCCGCTGACCCCTACGCCTGGCCGTTCGACGGCGACCTGAAGCCGTCGAACACGGCCCTCATCATCATCGACATGCAGACCGACTTCTGCGGGAAGGGCGGCTATGTCGACACGATGGGCTACGACCTGTCGCTGACCCGGGCGCCGATCGAGCCGATCTCCCGCGTGCTCGCCGCGATGCGGGCGAAGGGCTACACCATCATCCATACCCGCGAGGGCCACCGGCCGGATCTCGCCGACCTGCCGGCGAACAAGCGCTGGCGCTCGCGCCAGATGGGGGCGGGGATCGGTGACGCCGGGCCGTGCGGCAAGATCCTCGTGCGCGGCGAGCCGGGCTGGGACATCATCCCGGAGCTCTATCCGCTCGCCGGCGAGCCGATCATCGACAAGCCCGGCAAGGGCTCGTTCTGCGCCACCGACCTCGAGCTGATCCTGCACACCCGCGGCATCCGCAACATCATCCTGACCGGCATCACCACCGACGTCTGCGTCCACACGACGATGCGCGAGGCGAACGACCGCGGCTTCGAGTGCCTGATGCTGGAGGACTGCTGCGGCGCCACTGACTACGGCAACCACCTCGCGGCGCTGAAGATGATCAAAATGCAGGGCGGCGTGTTCGGCGCGGTGGCGACGGCAGACGCGCTGCTGGAGGCTTTGCCGTGAGCGCGGCGGAGGCGCTCGCGCCGGCGCCGGCCGTCACCGGCGGGCGGCGGACGGCGGTCGGCGTCGAGACGGTCGGCATGACGAAGACGTTCGGTGCCTTCACGGCGCTCGAGGACGTGTCGATCACCGTCAGGCCGGGCTCGTTCCACGCGCTGCTGGGCGAGAACGGTGCCGGCAAGTCGACGCTGGTGAAGTGCATCCTCGGCTTCTACGAGCCCACGCGCGGCACGATCCGCGTCGACGGCAAGGACGTCGAGGTGAAGAACCCGCGCGATGCGCAGCTTTTGAAGCTCGGCATGGTCTACCAGCACTTCACGCTGGTCCCGAGCCTGACGGGGGCGGAGAACCTCGTCATCGCGCGGGCCGATGCGCCGGCCTTCATCGACTGGCGCAAGGAGACGAAGCGGCTCGAGGCTTTCTTCGACGAAATGCCGTTCCGCGTGCCGCTCGACAAGCCGGTGTCGAGCCTGTCGGCGGGCGAGAAGCAGAAGCTCGAGATCCTCAAGCAGCTCTATCTCGACCAGCGCTTCCTCATCCTCGACGAGCCGACCTCGGTGCTGACGCCGCAGGAGGCCGACGAGATCCTCGGGCTGCTGCGCGGCATGACCGAGCGCGGCGAGCTGTCGGTGCTGATGATCACCCACAAGTTTCGCGAGGTGACGGCGTTCACGGAGGAGGTGTCGATCCTGCGGCGCGGGCGGATGGTTGGGTCCGGCAAGGTCGGCCAGATGTCGACGAACGAGATGGCGCGGCTGATGATCGGCGACCAGGAGATCCGCGAGCGCGCCGCCCGCAAGCCGTTCAACGCCCGCGAGACGAAGCTCGAGCTCGCAGCCCTCTGCGCCATCGACGACGAGGGGCTGCCGGCGCTCGACCGGGTGACGCTGAAGGTCGCCGGTGGCGAGATCGTCGGCATCGCCGGCGTCTCGGGCAACGGCCAGAGCGAGCTGATCGAGACGCTGTCGGGGCAGCGGCCGCTGACCGACGGGCGCATCGTCGTGCGCAGCCAGCCCTTCGAGCCGAAGCGGGCCGACATGGACCGCTTCAAGGTGTTCGGCCTGCCGGAGGAGCCCTTGAAGAACGCCACCGCGCCGAAGATGTCGGTGGCGGAGAACATCGCGCTGCGCGCCTTCGACAAACCGCCGATCGCCGGCCTCGGCTTCTGGCTGAAGCCCTATCCGCTGCGCAAGATGGCGCGCGAGCTGATCAGCCGCTACCGGGTGAAGACGACGTCGCCGGACGCGCCGATCGAGACGCTGTCGGGCGGCAACGTGCAGCGGGCGGTGCTGGCGCGCGAGCTTTCGGGCGATGTCGACGTGCTGATCGTGGCGAACCCGTGCTTCGGGCTCGACTTCGCCTCGGTGTCGGAGATCCGCAGCCAGATCATGGACCAGCGCAACCGCGGCGCCGCCGTGCTGCTCGTCTCCGAGGATCTCGACGAGATCCTCGAGCTCGCCGACCGCGTCGCGGTGATGTCGGAGGGGCGCATCGACTATGTCGCGCCGATCGCCGAGACCGACCGCACCACCATCGGCCACCACATGGCCGGACACTGAGGAGCCGGAATGCCTCTCACCGTTTCGGCCGAGCCCTATGCCTACACGCTGCCGGAGCCGGGGACGGCGCTCGTCGTCATCGACATGCAGCGTGACTTCGTCGAGCCGGGCGGCTTCGGCGACACCCTCGGCAACGACATCGGCCGGGTCGCGGCGATCGTGCCGACGGTGGCGCGGCTGATCGCCTTCGCGCGGTCCCGCGGCTGGACGGTGGTGCACACGCGCGAATCGCACGCGGCCGACCTGTCGGACTGCCCGCCGGCGAAGCGCACCCGCGGCGCGCCGACGCTGCGGATCGGCGACGAGGGGCCGATGGGGCGCATCCTCGTGCGCGGCGAGCCGGGCAACGCGATCGTCGACGCCTGCGCACCGGTTGCCGGCGAGATCGTCCTCGACAAGCCGGGCAAGGGTGCCTTCTACGCGACCCGGCTCGGCGAACTGCTGCAGGTGCGCGGCGTGACGCACCTCGTACTCGCCGGCGTCACCACCGAGGTCTGCGTGCAGACGACGATGCGCGAGGCGAACGACCGCGGCTACGAGTGCCTGCTCGTCGAGGACGCGACGGAAAGCTACTTTCCCGAGTTCAAGGCGGCGACGCTCGACATGGTGCGGGCCCAGGGCGGCATCGTCGGCTGGACGGCGCCCTTGTCGGCGCTGGAGGCCTCAGCGGGATGAGCGCCGGGGCGTCGCGGCGGAGCGGGGTGCTTGTGACGGAGACGGCGGACGGGGGGGCTGGCGGCGACGGGCCGGAGATCAACCGGCCCGATGTGGTCGCCGAGGTGACGGCCGCCTTCGAGCGCTATGAGCGGGCACTGGTCGAGCGCGACTTCGACACCCTCGACGAGCAGTTCTGGGACGGGGCGGAGGTGGTGCGCTTCGGAATCGCCGAGAATCAGTACGGTCCGGCGGTGATCGGCGCCTGGCGGCGGGTGGCGCCGGTAATCCACCCGTCGCGGCGGTTGTCGAACACGGTGGTGACGACCTTCGGCGCCGACTTCGCGACGGTGTCGACGGAGTTCCGCAGCGACGTGCAGCCGGGGCTGGTCGGCCGGCAGATGCAGAGCTGGGTGCGCTTTCTCGGCGGCTGGCGGGTGGTCGCGGCGCACGTGAGTACGATCGCCGACGGGGCGGGGTAGGAGAAGCGATCAAGAGAAGGGGATGCATTCGAGGCGCGCATGCCACCTTGTTGCAGCAGGGCACCCATCCTCCCCTGGAGGGGGAGGGTCGGTGACCGCAGGTCACCGGGGTGGGGTGGCGCTGCCGGGAGGCGGCGGAAAGGACTGCGAGGCTGGTGAGGGACTGAGTTGCACGCGGGCTCCCGCCCGCGGTCACCCCACCCCGCCGCGCCTTCCCCTCGAGGGGAGGGTGAATCCTTCTCCAACGCACTACATTCGGAACAATCAGAACAACGGGAATCCGCCCAGACATGGACCCTACGCCCGCCTCTCCGGCGTCCGCCACGACGGCCGCGCCCGCTCCGAAGTCGGTGACGCGGGCGGTCGAGGTGCGGCTGCAACTCGCCGAAGAGATCGTCACCGGCCAGCTCTCGCCCGGTGCGGCGCTGGACGAGAGCGAGCTGGCGCGGCGATTCGGGGTGTCGCGGACGCCCGTGCGGGAAGCCCTGCGGGCACTCGCGGCGAGCGGACTGGTCGAATCGCGCGCTCATCGCGGCGCCGTGGTGGCGCACCCGACGCCGCAGCGGCTGATCGACATGTTCGAGACGATGGCCGAGCTCGAGGCGCTGTGCGCCGGGCTCGCCGCCACCAACATGACGGCGACGGAGCGGCGCGGCCTGGAGCGGCTGCACGAGGCGATGGGGGCGTCGATGCGGGCCGGCGAGGGCGCGCGCTACCGCGACTTCAACGAGACCTTCCACGCCATGATCTACCAGGCGACCCACAACGCCTACCTCGCCGAGATCACCACCGAGACGCGCACGCGGGTGCAGCCCTTCCGGCGCGCGCAATTTGCCGCGCTCGGCCGCATCGCCAAGTCGCACGCCGAGCACGAGGCGGTGGTGGCGGCGATCCTGCGCGGCGACCGCGCCGCGGCGTCGGCGGCGATGCGGGCCCATATCTTCATCGTCCGCGACGCCTACGGCCGCTTCCTCGAGGAGCTGTGAGACGGAGCCCGACCGTCCCCGGCGGGCAGTTCCGGGCAAGCACGGAGGGGACAGCCGCCTTGCCACCCGCGGGGGTGTGGGATAAGCCTCTGCCGCGTTCGCCGGGGTTTGCGATGCCGCGGCTCTCGGCCGCAAGGCGTTGCTCCGCCCGTCGGAGCCTTTAGAATAGAACCAGTTCGATGCTCGTCGTGGCTCGGGGGCATTCGAGGAAGGAAGCGCAGCGGGGGGAGCGGCGGTCGCCCGTAGGGCGCACCCGCCCGCTCCGGCATGTCGTTAGGCACGGGCTCGCGGTGGGTCCGGCGGTGCGCGTCGCAGACTGGTGAGCGAGGGCGATCCATGGAAGAGCTCCTCAAAGACTACGTCCCGATCGTCGTGTTCATCGGCGTCGCCGGCTTCATCGGCCTGGCGCTCCTGGTCGCGCCCTTCCTCGTCGCGTTCAAGTCACCCGATACCGAGAAGCTGTCGGCCTACGAGTGCGGCTTCAACGCCTTCGACGACGCCCGCATGAAGTTCGACGTGCGGTTCTATCTGGTGTCGATCCTGTTCATCATCTTCGACCTCGAGGTGGCCTTCCTGTTCCCGTGGGCGGTCGCCTTCGGCGACCTCGGCTGGTTCGGCTTCTGGTCGATGATGACCTTCCTCGGCGTGCTCACCGTCGGGTTCGTGTACGAGTGGAAGAAGGGAGCGCTGGAATGGGATTGACCGCGCCCACGGGCCCGCTGGTCGCCAAGGCGCCCACCGGCCTCCTCGATCAGCACGGCCGTCCGGTCGGCTCCGACGATCCGTTCTACCAGGGCGTCAGCGACGAGCTCGCCGACCGCGGCTTCCTGGTGACGACGGCCGACGCGCTGATCACCTGGTCGCGCACCGGCTCGCTGATGTGGATGACGTTCGGCCTCGCCTGCTGCGCCGTCGAGATGATGCAGCTGTCGATGCCGCGCTACGACGCCGAGCGCTTCGGCTTCGCGCCGCGGGCGAGCCCGCGCCAGTCCGACGTGATGATCGTCGCCGGCACGCTGACCAACAAGATGGCGCCGGCGCTGCGCAAGGTCTACGACCAGATGCCGGAGCCGCGTTACGTCATCTCGATGGGCTCGTGCGCCAACGGTGGCGGCTACTACCACTATTCTTACTCGGTGGTGCGCGGCTGCGACCGCGTCGTGCCGGTCGACATCTATGTTCCCGGGTGCCCGCCGACGGCCGAGGCGCTGCTCTACGGCGTTCTGCTGCTGCAGAAGAAGATCCGCCGCACCGGCACGATCGAGCGCTGATCGTGGCGGCGGTGACCCCCTCCACGGAGACGGCGATGGACGAGACGCTCAGTGAGCTCTCCGACTATCTCGGCCAGGCGCTCGGTGCGGTGCTCGGTGAGCGGACGATCGCGTTCGGCGAACTCACCGTCACGGTGGCGCCGACGCGGCTCATCGAGGTGCTGCGCTTCCTGCGCGACGACGCGCGCTGCCAGTTTGTCTCCTTCGTCGATGCCTGCGGCGTCGACTACCCGTCGCGCGAGAAGCGCTTCGACGTCGTCTACCACCTGCTGTCGCCGCACCAGAACCTGCGCATCCGCGTCAAGGTCGAGACCGACGCCGCCACCACGGTGCCGTCGGCCACCGCGATCTATCCCGGTGCCGACTGGTTCGAGCGCGAGGCCTACGACCTCTACGGCATCCTGTTCACCGGCCACCCGGACCTGCGCCGCATCCTCACCGACTACGGCTTCGACGGCCATCCGCTGCGCAAGGACTTCCCGCTGACGGGCTTCGTCGAGGTCCGCTACGACGACGCGGTGAAGCGCGTCGTCTACGAGCCGGTGCGGCTGACCCAGGAATTCCGCGCGTTCGATTTTCTCTCCCCCTGGGAGGGCCCGGATTACGTGCTGCCGGGCGACGAGAAGGCGAAGACGTGATGGTGGCCGGCGCGACGCTTTTCCCCGACTGCCAACTGCCGACTGCCGACTGCCGGCCTGCTGCCACCACGCTTGGGGCCGCCCACCATGCCTGAAGCCGAAGTCCGCAATTTCAACATCAACTTCGGGCCGCAGCATCCGGCGGCACACGGGGTGCTGCGCCTCGTGCTGGAGCTCGACGGCGAGGTGGTCACCCGCGTCGACCCGCACATCGGGCTCCTGCACCGCGGCACCGAGAAGCTGATCGAGCAGAAGACCTACCTGCAGGCGATCCCCTATTTCGACCGGCTCGACTACGTCGCGCCGATGAACCAGGAACACGCCTTCTGCCTGGCGGTCGAGAAGCTCCTCGGCATCACCGTGCCGAAGCGGGCGCAGTTGATCCGGGTGCTCTACTCCGAGATCGGCCGGCTGCTCTCGCACCTCCTCAACGTCACCACCCAGGCGATGGACGTCGGCGCGCTGACGCCGCCACTGTGGGGCTTCGAGGAGCGCGAGAAGCTGATGGTGTTCTACGAGCGCGCGTCGGGCGCTCGCATGCACGCCGCCTACTTCCGCCCGGGCGGCGTCCACCAGGACCTGCCGGCGGGCCTCGTCGACGACATCTGGGCCTTCTGCGACCCCTTCCTCGGCGTCGTCGACGACCTCGAGGGGCTGCTCTCCGAAAACCGCATCTTCAAGCAGCGCAACGTCGACATCGCCGTGGTGCGCCTGGAGGACTGCTGGGCCTGGGGCTTTTCCGGCGTGATGGTGCGCGGTTCGGGCGCCGCCTGGGACCTCAGGAAGTCGCAGCCCTACGAGTGCTACGACGAGATGGAATTCGACATACCGATCGGCAAGAACGGCGACTGCTACGACCGCTACCACATCCGCGTCGAGGAGATGCGGCAGTCGGTGCGGATCATGAAGCAGTGCCTGGAGAAGCTCAGGTCGCCGGCCGGGCAGGGGCCGGTGCACGCGCTGGAGGGTAAGGTGGTGCCGCCGTCGCGCGGTGAGATGAAGCGCTCGATGGAGGCGCTCATCCACCACTTCAAGCTCTACACCGAGGGCTACCGGGTGCCGGCGGGCGAGGTCTACGCGGCCGTCGAGGCGCCGAAGGGCGAGTTCGGCGTCTATCTCGTCGCCGACGGCACCAACAAGCCCTACCGCTGCAAGATCCGCGCACCGGGCTTCGCCCACCTGCAGGCGATGGACTTCCTCTGCCAGGGTCACATGCTGGCGGACGTCTCCGCCATCCTGGGCTCCATCGACATCGTTTTCGGAGAGGTGGATCGCTGATGGCCGTCCGTCGCCTTCACCACCAGCAGCCGGCGTCCTTCGCCTTCACGCCCGAGAACCTCGAGTGGGCGCGCACGGTGATCGCGCGCTTCCCGGAAGGGCGGCAGGCGAGCGCCGTGATCCCGCTGATGTGGCGGGCGCAGGAGCAGGAGGGCTGGGTCAGCGAGCCCTGCATCCGCGTCATCGCCGAGATGCTGGAGATGCCGAACATCCGCGTGCTGGAGGTCGCGACCTTCTACACGATGTTCCAGCTCGCCCCGGTGGGCAAGAAGGCGCACATCCAGGTGTGCGGAACGACGCCGTGCCAGCTGCGCGGCGCCGAGGACCTCATCGAGATCTGCAAGCACCGCATCCACCACGACCCGTTCCACGTCTCTGCCGACGGCGACTTCTCGTGGGAGGAGGTCGAGTGCCTCGGCGCCTGCGTGAACGCGCCGATGGTGCAGGTGGTCAAGGACACCTACGAGGACCTGACGCCGGCGAGCTTCGAGGCGCTGATCGACGGCTTCGCCCGCGGCACGCCGCCGGCGCCCGGTCCGCAGGACGGCCGCATCTTCTCGATGCCGGCGGGCGGCGCGACCTCGCTCACCGATCTGGAGGCGATCCTGCGCGGCCCCGCCAATCGCGACACCGGCCCGGCCCATGGTGACGATCAGGCGCCGCTGGAGATGGGCCGGCCGCACGAGACGCGGCCGGAGCAGCAGGTGGCGGATTCGCCGGGCGCGCGAGCCGCCGAGGGCAAGACGCCGCTGAAGGGCGAGGACGTCGCCGCCGCCGCACCGAAGATCGCCGAGACGGCGCCGGAGCCGGCCGAGGCGTCCGGCGCGTCGGATGGCAAGGACGGCGCCGGCAAGGAACCCGCCGGTACTGCGCCGTCCGGCACGAAGAGCTGAGGGAGCCACCGCGATGCTCAGCGACAAGGACCGCATCTTCACCAACCTCTACGGCCAGCACGACTGGGGCCTCCAGGGCGCCCTGAAGCGCGGCCAGTGGGACGGCACCAAAGGCTTCATCGACAAGGGCCGCGACTGGATCATCGACCAGATGAAGGCCTCGGGCCTGCGCGGCCGTGGCGGCGCCGGCTTCCCGACGGGCCTGAAGTGGTCGTTCATGCCGAAGGTGCCGGCCGAGGGCCGCCCGCATTACCTCGTCGTCAACGCCGACGAATCCGAACCCGGCACCTGCAAGGATCGCGAGATCCTGCGCCACGACCCGCACACGCTGGTCGAGGGTTGCCTGATCGCGTCCTTCGCGATGGGCGCGCACGCCTGCTACATCTACGTGCGCGGCGAGTTCATCCGCGAGCGCGAGCGGCTGCAGGCGGCGATCGACCAGGCCTATGAGGCCAAGCTGATCGGCAAGAACAACGTCCATGGCTGGGACTTCGACTGCTATGTCGCCCACGGCGCCGGTGCCTACATCTGCGGCGAGGAGACGGCGCTGCTCGAGAGCCTCGAGGGCAAGAAGGGCCAGCCACGCCTGAAGCCGCCGTTCCCGGCCAACATGGGCCTCTATGGCTGCCCGACGACGGTCAACAACGTCGAATCGATCGCCGTCTCCGGCGAGATTCTCCGCCGCGGACCGGCCTGGTTCGCCGGCCTCGGCAAGCCGAACAACACCGGCACCAAGCTCTTCTGCATCTCCGGCCACGTGAACAACCCGTGCACGGTGGAAGAGGAGATGGGCATCTCCTTCCGCGAGCTGGTCGATCGCCACTGCGGCGGCATCCGCGGCGGCTGGGACAACCTTCTGGCGGTGATCCCTGGCGGCTCCTCGGTGCCGCTGTTGCCGGCGCACCAGTGCGAAGACCTGTCGATGGACTTCGACACCCTGCGCAATCTCAAGTCCGGCCTCGGCACCGCCGCGGTGATCGTCATGGACAAGTCCACCGACGTCATCAAGGCGATCGCCCGCCTCGCCCACTTCTACAAGCACGAGAGCTGCGGCCAGTGCACGCCCTGCCGGGAAGGCACCGGCTGGATGTGGCGCGTGATGGAGCGGCTCGTGAAGGGCGAGGCGAAGAAGTCCGAGATCGACATGCTGCTGCAGGTGACGACGCAGATCGAGGGGCACACCATCTGCGCCCTCGGCGACGCCGCCGCCTGGCCGATCCAGGGCCTGATCCGCCACTTCCGCCCCGTCATCGAGGCCCGCATCGACGCCTACCAGTCGCGCGCCGTGCCCGGCGTGACGCTGCAGGCGGCGGAGTAGAACGATGACGGACGACCACCGCGCTGTGACGGGAAACTAAGCCGATGACCAAGATCATCGTCGACGGCACCGAGGTGGACGTCGCGCCGGAATCGACGCTGCTGCAGGCGGCGGAGCTGGCGGGGGCCGAGATCCCGCGCTTCTGCTACCACGAGCGCCTGTCGATCGCCGGCAACTGCCGGATGTGCCTCGTCGAGGTGAAGGGCGGCCCGCCGAAGCCGGCGGCCTCCTGCGCCATGGCGGTGAAGGACCTGCGCCCCGGCCCGAATGGCGAGGCGCCGGAGATCTTCACCAACACGCCGATGGTGAAGAAGGCGCGCGAAGGGGTGATGGAGTTCCTGCTCATCAATCACCCGCTCGACTGCCCGATCTGCGACCAGGGCGGCGAGTGCGACCTGCAGGACCAGTCGATGCTGTACGGCGTCTCCGGTTCGCGCTTCCACGAGAACAAGCGCGCCGTCGAGGACAAGTACATCGGCCCGCTGGTCAAGACGATCATGAACCGGTGCATCCACTGCACCCGCTGCGTGCGCTTCACCACCGAGGTGGCGGGCGTGCCGGACCTCGGCGCCACCGGGCGCGGCGAAGACATGGAGATCACCACCTATCTCGAGCACGCGATGGGCTCGGAGCTGCAGGGCAATACCGCCGACCTCTGCCCGGTCGGCGCCCTGACCCACAAGCCGTTCGCCTTCACCGGCCGCGTCTGGGAGTTCGCCAAGACCGAATCGGTCGACGTGATGGACGCCGTCGGCTCCAACATCCGCGTCGACACCCGCGGCCGCGAGGTCATGCGCATCCTGCCGCGGCTGAACGAGTGGGTGAACGAGGAGTGGCTCTCCGACAAGAGCCGCTACATCTGGGACGGCCTGCGCACCCAGCGCCTCGACCAGCCCTATGTGCGCCGCGGTGGCCGGCTGATGCCGGCGACGTGGCCGGAGGCGTTCGCTACCATCGCCGAGAAGGTGAAGGCGGCCGGTCCCGCCCGCGTCGGCGCCATTGGCGGTGACCTCGCCTCGACGGAAGAGCTGTTCGCCCTGAAGGACCTGATGACGCGTCTCGGCGTCATGAGCGTCGACTGTCGCCAGGACGGTGCGGCGCTCGACCCGGCGGCGGGGCGCGCGAGCTACCTGTTCAACGTCGGCATCCGCGGCATCGAGGAGGCGGACGCGATCCTGCTAGTCGGCTGCAACCCGCGGCGCGAGGCGGCGGTGCTGAACGCCCGCATCCGCAAGCGCTGGCGGGCGACCGGCCTGCCGGTCGGCGTCATCGGCGAGGCGGTCGACCTCACCTATCCGGCGGAATATCTCGGTGCCGGACCCGACACCCTGAAGGACGTCGCCGCCGGCAAGCACACCTTCGCCGACGTGCTGGCGAAGGCCGAGCGGCCGCTCGTCATCGTCGGCCAGGGCGCACTGGCGCGCCCCGACGGTGCCGCGGTCCTGTCGCTCGCCGCGCGGGCGGCGGTGGCGGCCGGCGCGGTCTCGGCCGACTGGAACGGCTTTGCAGTGCTGCACACGGCGGCAGCGCGCGTCGGCGGCCTCGACGTCGGCTGCGTGCCGGGCGAGGGCGGCCGCGACACCGGCGGCATGGTGGCGGCGGCGGCCGCCGGCGACCTCGACGTGCTCTTCTTGCTCGGCGCCGACGAACTGCCGATGGACGGCCTCGGCTCGTCCTTCGTCGTCTATCTCGGCACCCACGGCGATGCCGGCGCCCACCGCGCCGACGTGATCCTGCCGGGGGCGGCCTATACCGAGAAGCCGGCCACCTACGTCAACACCGAGGGTCGGGTGCAGCGAGCGAACCGCGCGGCGTTCCCGCCGGGCCAGGCGCGCGAGGACTGGGCGGTGCTCAGGGCGCTGTCGGCCGTGCTCGGCGCGACGCTGCCCTACGATTCGCTGCTCGAGCTGCGCGGCGCGATGATCACCGCGGTGCCGCACCTGGAAGCGGTCGACGATGTGGTGCCGGCCGATCCCGCCGCCGTCGAGCGGCTGGGGACGCGTGGCGGCGACCCGTCGAGCGCGCCGTTCCGGTCGGCGGTGACGGAGTTCTACCTGACCAACCCGATCGCCCGCGCCTCGGCGGTGATGGCCGAATGCGCAGCGCTTGCCCGCGCCCGCATGGCGGAGGCCGCGGAATGACGCGCGGCCTCACGAATACGACCCGCACGGCGGCGGAGAGCGCCCGATGAGCGACTTCTGGACCACCTACGCTTGGCCGTTCATCATCATGCTCGCCCAGAGCGTGCTCTTGATCGTCGTGCTGCTCGTCATCATCGCCTACATCCTGCTCGCCGACCGCAAGATCTGGGCGGCGGTGCAGATGCGGCGCGGCCCGAACGTCGTCGGCCCCTTCGGACTGTTCCAGTCGTTCGCCGACCTCCTGAAGTTCATCTTCAAGGAGCCGGTGATCCCGTCGAGCGCCAACAAGGGCATCTTCCTGCTGGCGCCGCTCGTCATGGCGACGCTGTCGATCGCCGCCTGGGCGGTGATCCCGGTGGCGGAAGGCTGGGTGATCGCCGACATCAACGTGGCGACGCTCTACATCTTCGCGATCTCGTCGCTCGGCGTGTACGGCATCATCATGGGAGGCTGGGCCTCCAACTCGAAGTACCCGTTCCTGTCGGCGCTGCGCTCGGCGGCGCAGATGGTCTCCTACGAGGTGTCAATCGGCTTCGTTCTCGTCACGGTGCTGCTCTGCGCCGGCACGCTGAACCTGTCGGAGGTCGTCCACGCCCAGTACGCGCACGGGCTCGCCACTGCGCTCGGCGTGCCGTGGCTGACCATCCTGAACTGGTACTGGCTACCGCTCTTCCCGATGTTCATCATCTTCTTCATCTCGGCCCTGGCCGAAACGAACCGGCCGCCCTTCGACCTCGTCGAGGCGGAGTCGGAGCTGGTGGCCGGCTTCATGGTCGAGTACGGCTCCAGCCCCTACATGATGTTCATGCTCGCCGAGTATGTGGCGATCGCCACCATGTGCGCGCTCACCACCATCCTGTTCCTCGGGGGCTGGCTGTCGCCGATCGACCTGCCGCCGTTCAACTGGGTGCCGGGGGTGATCTGGTTCCTGCTGAAGTCGCTGTTCGTCTTCTTCATGTTCGCCATGGTGAAGGCGATGGTGCCCCGCTACCGCTACGACCAGCTGATGCGGCTCGGCTGGAAGGTGTTCCTGCCGATCTCGCTCGCCATGGTCTTCATCGTCGCGGCGGTCCTGATGCTGACGGGCTGGGCGCCCGGCATGGCGTCCTGACCGGCCGAGACGACAAGAAAGGTTCGACCGATGTCGCTCGCCCAGGCCGCCAAGTCGCTGCTCCTGCAGGAGTTCGTGTCGGCGTTCTTCCTGTCGATGCGCTACTTCTTCAAGCCGAAGTCGACGCTCAACTACCCCTTCGAGAAGGGGCCGGTGAGCCCACGCTTCCGCGGCGAGCACGCGCTGCGCCGCTATCCGAACGGCGAGGAGCGCTGCATCGCCTGCAAGCTCTGCGAGGCGATCTGCCCGGCGCAGGCGATCACCATCGAGGCGGGGCCGCGCCGCAATGACGGCACGCGCCGCACCACCCGCTACGACATCGACATGGTGAAGTGCATCTACTGCGGCTTCTGCCAGGAGGCGTGCCCGGTGGATGCGATCGTCGAGGGGCCGAACTTCGAGTTCGCCACCGAGACGCGCGAGGAACTCTACTACGACAAGGACCGGCTGCTCGCGAACGGCGCGCGGTGGGAGCGCGAGATCGCGCGCAACATCGAGATGGATGCACCCTACCGCTGAGGCGGACCAGGGTGCGGCGTGTCCGCCCGCCGACCGGCGGGCGGTGGACTGGGATCGCGCGGGCGGGCTAGAACGCGCGGCGACTGAGCGGCCGGATTTGCCGGCGCCGAACGGGGGTCAGGAATGGTCCTGCAGACCTTTTTCTTCTACCTCTTCGCCGCCATCACGGTGGCGTCGGCGTTCATGGTGATTTCCTCGCGAAATCCCGTGCATTCCGTGCTGTTCCTGATTCTCGCCTTCTTCAACGCCGCCGGGCTGTTCCTGCTGCTCGGGGCTGAGTTCCTGGCGATGATCCTGGTCGTCGTCTATGTCGGCGCCGTCGCCGTGCTGTTCCTGTTCGTGGTGATGATGCTCGACGTCGACTTCGTCGAGCTGCGCCAGGGCTTCCTGCAGTACCTGCCGATCGGCGCGCTGATCGGTCTGATCCTGCTGGTCGAGCTCGTCATGGTGCTCGGCACCTGGGTGACCGCGCCGTCCGGTGGCGCGGTGGCGATCATTCCGCCGATGGGCGAGATGAGCAACACCAAGGCGCTCGGGCTGCTGCTCTACACCCGCTACATCTACTTCTTCCAGGCGGCGGGCCTGGTGCTGCTGGTCGCGATGATCGGCGCGATCGTGCTGACGCTACGCCACAAGGAAGGCGTCAAGCGGCAGTCGATCTCGGCACAGAACGCCCGCACCCGGGCGACCGCCATCGAGGTGCGCAAGGTCGCACCCCGGAAAGGTATCTGAAGGACGGCGCCCCGCGGGCGCCGCAAGGGCATCTGACGGACGTCGCCACCCGCCCGGGCGGTGACGAGCGCAATGACGACGAGGACGGACGACGACAATGGCGGTCGGGCTCTCCCACTATCTGACGGTCGCGGCGATCCTGTTCACGCTCGGCGTGTTCGGCATCTTCCTGAACCGCAAGAACGTCATCGTCATCCTGATGTCGGTAGAGCTCATCCTGCTCGCCGTGAACCTCAACCTGGTGGCGTTCTCGGCCTTCCTGGGTGACCTCGTCGGGCAGATCTTCGCGCTCCTTGTCCTGACGGTGGCGGCGGCGGAGGCGGCGATCGGCCTCGCGATCCTCGTCGTCTACTACCGCAACCGCGGCTCCATCGCGGTCGAAGACATCAACATGATGAAGGGCTGACGGCGTGTATCATCTCATCGTCTTCCTGCCCCTCGTCGGCTTCCTGATCGCGGGGCTCATCACGCTCCTCGGCTCGAAGGCGCACATCCCGGCGCCGCCCGACGGCCACGGCATCGGCGATGCCGGCCACGATGCCCACGCCGCCCCGTCGCACGCCCCGCACGCCGCTCCGGGCGGCCACGGCGTCGCGCACGCCTTCGCCGGCCATCCGGCGCCCCACGGCACAGGCCATGATGCGCACGGCCACGACGCCCACGGCCACGACGACCATCACGACGCCGCGCCGGGTTCGCGGGCGGCGGAACTCGTCACCACCAGCCTGCTGGTGCTGGCGGCGGTTCTTTCCTGGGTCGCCTTCATCACCGTCGGCTTTGGCGACGCCGGCAAAGAGACCATCGACATCGCCAACTGGTTCACCTCCGGCACCCTGTCGGTGGAGTGGAGCCTGCGCATCGACACGCTGACCGTGGTGATGCTCATCGTCGTCAACACCGTGTCGGCCCTCGTGCACGTCTACTCGATGGGCTACATGGCGCACGATCCGCACCGGCCCAGGTTCTTCGCCTACCTGTCGCTGTTCACCTTCGCCATGCTGATGCTGGTGACCTCCGACAACCTCGTGCAGATGTTCTTCGGCTGGGAGGGCGTCGGCCTCGCGAGCTACCTCCTGATCGGCTTCTGGTTCCAGAAGCCGTCGGCGAACGCCGCGGCGATCAAGGCCTTCGTGGTCAACCGCGTCGGCGACTTCGGCTTTGCGCTCGGCATCTTCGGGCTGTTCGTCGTCACCGGCTCGGTGTCGTTCGACGTCATCTTCGCCGCCGCGCCGAGCCTCGGCGAGCAGTCGATGAACTTCCTCGGCCAGGAGGTGAACGCCGTCACGGTGATCTGCCTGCTGCTCTTCATGGGCGCTATGGGCAAGTCGGCGCAGTTCCTGCTGCACACCTGGCTGCCGGACGCCATGGAGGGCCCGACGCCGGTCTCCGCCCTCATCCATGCGGCGACGATGGTGACGGCCGGCGTGTTCATGGTGGCGCGGTTGTCGCCGCTGTTCGAGCAGGCCCCGGCGGCGCTCGCCTTCGTCACCTTCATCGGCGCGACGACGGCCTTCTTCGCGGCGACGATCGGCTGCACGCAGTTCGACATCAAGCGCGTGATCGCCTACTCGACCTGCTCGCAGCTCGGATACATGTTCGCGGCGCTGGGCGTCGGCGCCTACTCGATTGCCATCTTCCACCTGTTCACGCACGCCTTCTTCAAGGCGCTCCTGTTCCTCGCGGCCGGATCGGTGATCCACTCGGTCGACGGCGAGCAGGACATGCGCAAGATGGGCGGCCTCCGGAAGCACATTCCGTGGACGTTCTGGACGATGCTGATCGGCGGCCTGGCGCTCACCGGCTTCCCGTTCACCGCCGGCTACTACTCCAAGGACGCCATCATCGAGGCGACCTATGCCGGCCACAACATGTTCGCCGGCTACGCCTTCTGGCTGACGACGATCGCCGCCCTCCTCACCGCCTTCTACACGTGGCGGCAGATCTTCATGACCTTCTTCGGCAAGCCGCGGGCGTCGGCCGAGGTGATGAAGCACGTCCACGAGAGCCCGTGGGTGATGGTGGTGCCGCTGCTCGTGCTGGCGTGCGGCGCGCTGTTCGCCGGCATGGTCTTCCACGACCCCTTCATGGGCCACGGCTACGAGCACTTCTGGAAGGGCGCGCTCTATCTCGGCGAGGAGAACCACATCCTTCACGAGATGCACGAGTCGCCCGGCTGGGTGCCGTGGGCTGCCACCGTGGCGATGGCGATCGGCGCTCTCCTCGCCTACTACTGCTACATGCTGCGCAAGGACGTTCCCGGTCGGCTCGCCGAGGAGCACTGGCTCATCTACAACTTCATCTACCACAAGTGGTATTTCGACGAGCTCTACGACTTTCTGTTTGTTCGCCCGGCGAAGTGGATCGGCCGCTTCCTGTGGAAGAAGGGTGATGGCTGGCTGATCGACGGCTTCGGGCCGGACGGCGTCTCGGCGCGCGTCATCGACGTCACCAACCGGGTCGTGAAGCTGCAGACCGGCTACCTCTACCACTACGCGTTCGTGATGCTGATCGGCGTCGCCGCCCTCATCACCTGGGCGATGTTCGCCGGCGGGGGAGTTCACTGATGGGCGACCTGCCGGTCCTCTCGATCGTCACCTTCCTGCCGCTCGTCGGGGTGTTCTTCATCCTGATGGTGCGGGGCCAGGAAGAGGACGCGCCGATCTACGTGCGTCGCGTCGCCCTCGTCACCACGATCGTCACCTTCCTGTTCTCGCTCTGGCTGTGGGTGGGCTTCGACTTCTCGAACCCCGGCTTCCAGTTCGTCGAGGAGGCGGGCTGGCTCGGCGGCACCATCACCTACAAGATGGGTGTCGACGGCATCTCGATGCTGTTCGTCATCCTCACGACCTTCCTCATGCCGTTCTGCATCCTCGCCAGCTGGCACTCGGTGCACACGCGGGTGAAGGAGTACATGGTCGCCTTCCTCGTCCTCGAGACGCTGATGATCGGCGTCTTCAGCGCCCTCGACCTCGTGCTCTTCTACGTCTTCTTCGAGGGCGGCCTGATCCCGATGTTCATCATCATCGGCGTGTGGGGCGGGCCGCGGCGCGTGTATGCGAGCTTCAAGTTCTTCCTGTACACGCTGCTCGGCTCGGTGCTGATGCTGCTGGCGCTGATGGCGATGTACTGGGAGGCCGGCACCACCGACATCGTGGCGCTGCTCAACCACGACTTCCCGATCGAGATGCAGCCGTGGCTGTGGCTCGCCTTCTTCGCCTCGTTCGCGGTGAAGATGCCGATGTGGCCGGTGCACACCTGGCTGCCGGACGCCCACGTCGAGGCGCCGACGGCCGGCTCCGTCATCCTCGCCGGCATCCTCCTGAAGATGGGCGGCTACGGCTTCCTGCGCTTCTCGCTGCCGATGTTCCCGGTGGCGAGCGCTGACTTCGCGCCGCTCGTCTACACCCTGTCGGTGGTGGCCATCGTCTACACCTCGCTGGTCGCGCTGATGCAGGAGGACATGAAGAAGCTGATCGCCTACTCCTCCGTCGCCCACATGGGCTACGTGACGATGGGCATCTTCACGGTGACGGAGCAGGGCATCCAGGGCGGGCTGTTCCAGATGCTCTCGCACGGCATCGTCTCGGGGGCGCTGTTCCTCTGCGTCGGTGTCGTCTATGACCGCATGCACACCCGCGAGATCGCCGCCTATGGCGGTCTCGTCAACCGCATGCCGTTCTACGCGGTCGCCTTCCTGATCTTCACGATGGCGAACGTCGGCCTGCCGGGCACGAGCGGCTTCATCGGCGAGTTCCTGACGCTGCTCGCCGCCTTCGAGGTGAACACGTGGGTGGCCTTCATCGCCACCACCGGCGTCATCCTGTCGGCCGCCTACGCGCTGTGGCTCTACCGCAAGGTGGTGTTCGGCGTGCTCGACAAGCCGAGCCTCAAGGGGATGCTCGATTTGTCGCTGCGTGAGAAGACGCTGCTGGTGCCGCTCGCGGTGCTGACGGTGCTGTTCGGCGTGTGGCCGAAACCGGTGATGGACGTCACCGCCGCCTCGGTCACCGACCTCGTCGCCAAGGTCGAGCGGGCGGTGGAGGCGAACGACCAGGCGAAGCTCAGGGCGGCGACGCCGGCGGGGCTGGCGCAGGCCGGCGCTACGCCGGCGAAACTGGCAGACGCCGGCGAGCCGGCTGCGGTGCGCTGAGCCGGTTCGGGTAAGCCCGGCCGGTCCGATACGGACGTGAGAGAGAAGACGCGACGAGGGTCATGCAGGAAATGGCGACGCTCCCCGACCTGATGCCGGTGCTGCCGGAACTGCTGCTCGCCGTCGGCGCGCTGGTGCTGCTGATGGTCGGCGTGTTCGGCGGCGAGCGGGCGACGCCCGTCGTCACCGGCATGGCCGCCGCGGTGATCGTCGTCGCCGGCATCGTGCTGTGGTTCGACCCGGTCTACGGCACCACCTTCAACGGCGCCTTCGTCGTCGACGAGTTCGCCCGCTTCATGAAGATCCTGTCGCTGATCGGCTCGGCGCTGGCGATCGCGATGTCGGTGGCGTTCGCCCGCGCGGCCCGCTTCGAGCGCTTCGAGTATCCGATCCTGATCGTCATCGCGACGCTCGGGATGATGATGATCATCTCCGCCGGCGACCTGATCGCGCTCTATCTCGGCCTCGAGCTGATGAGCCTGTCGCTCTACGTGGTGGCGGCGATCAACCGCGATTCCGAGCGCTCGACGGAAGCCGGCCTGAAATATTTCGTTCTCGGCGCGCTGTCGTCGGGAATGCTGCTCTACGGCATGTCGCTCGTCTACGGCTTCACCGGCAAGACGGTGTTCGTCGACATCGCGGCGACGCTGACGGGTGGCGAGGCGTCGCTCGGGCTGGTGTTCGGCCTCGTCTTCGTGCTCGCCGGCCTCGCCTTCAAGATTTCCGCCGTGCCCTTCCACATGTGGACGCCCGACGTCTACGAGGGCGCGCCGACGCCAGTGACGGCCTTCTTCGCCGCGGCGCCGAAGATCGCCGCGATGGCGATGATCGTGCGCATCGTCATCGACGCCTTCGGGCCGGTGACGCATGATTGGCAGCAGATCATCGTCTTCATCTCGATCGCCTCGATGGTGCTCGGCTCGTTCGCGGCGATCGGCCAGCAGAACATCAAGCGGCTGATGGCCTACTCCTCGATCGGCCACATGGGCTACGCCCTCGTCGGGCTGGCCGCCGGCACCGAGGCGGGCGTGCAGGGCGTCATCATCTACATGGCGCTCTATCTGGCGATGACGCTCGGCGCGTTCGCCTGCATCCTGACGATGCGCCGCAAGGACGGCATGGTGGAGGAGATCGGCGAGCTCGCCGGGCTGTCGCGCTCGCACCCGGTGATGGCGTTCCTGTTCGCCATGATCCTGTTCTCGCTCGCCGGCATCCCGCCGCTCGCCGGCTTCTTCGCCAAGTTCTACGTGTTCCTGGCGGCTATCGAAGCGGGGCTCTACGCGCTGTCGGTGATCGGCGTCGTCGCCTCGGTGGTGGGCGCCTACTACTACCTGCGCATCGTCAAGATCATGTATTTCGACGATCCGGCGGCCGGCTTCGAGCGGATGCCGAACGAGCTGCGCATCGTGCTGGGCGCGAGCGGGGCCGTGGTGATCCTGTTCGTCTTCTTCGCCGCCCCCCTCGTCGAGGCGGCGAGCGACGCTGCGAAGAGCCTCTTCTAGCGGATGGCATTCGCGCTCGGTCCGGACGCCCGCTCGGCAGGCTACCGCCTCGCCGCCTTCGACGAGATCGGCTCGACCAATGCCGAGGCGCTGGCGCGGGCGCGCGCCGGTGATGCCGGCCGCCTGTGGGTCGTCTCCGACCGGCAGACCGCCGGTCGCGGCCGGCGCGGCAGCGCCTGGTCGACCGAGCGCGGCAACCTCGCCGCCAGCCTGTTGACGGTGACGACGGCGAACGCACCCGCGGTGGCGACGCTCGGGTTCGTCGCCGGCATCGCGCTCGACGCGGCGCTGAGGCGCGCGGCGCCCGAGGTGGTGGCGACCATCGCCCTCGACGGTGCCCACGGCGGCGGCGACCGCATCGCGCTCAAATGGCCGAACGACGTTCTGCTCGACGGCGCGAAACTGGCCGGTATCCTGCTGGAGGCCGAGAAGGCGCCGGACGGGCGCATGGCGGTGGTCGTCGGCATCGGCGTCAACGTGCGCCACGCGCCGACGGACCTGCCCTATCCGGCCGCCTCGCTCGCCGGCCTCGGCTCGGCCGCCGACGCCGAGGCGGTGTTTGCGGCGCTGTCGGAGTGCTGGTGCGAGGCGGCGGCGGCGTGGGACGACGGTCGGGGCTTCCCGGCGGTGCGCGCCCGCTGGCTGGAGCGCGCCTCCGGGCTCGGCGGCCAGGTGGCGGTTCGCATCGACGGCCAGGTGACGCGCGGCATATTCGAGACGATCGACGACACGGGCCGGCTGGTCGTGCGCACCGAGAGCGGGGCGCGCCGCACCATCACCGCCGGCGAGGTTCACTTCGGAGCGGCGGGGACGGCCAGATCATGACACGAACACCCGAACGATCCGTCGGCGAGCTCGTCTTCCTGCCTCTCGGCGGGGTCGGCGAGATCGGCATGAACATGGGCCTCTACGGCTTCGGCCCGCCCCGCCACCGCAAGTGGCTGATGGTCGATTGCGGCGTCACCTTCGGCGACGAGGCGACGCCCGGCGTCGACGTCATCCTGCCCGACCCCGCCTATATCGAGGGGCTGCGCGACGATCTCCTCGGCATCGTGCTGACGCACGCCCACGAGGACCACTACGGCGCCGTCGTCGACCTGTGGCCGCGGCTGCGGGCGCCGGTCTTCGCGACGCCGTTCACCGCTGGCCTGCTCGCCGCCAAGGCGGGGGAGGAGTTCGGCGCCGAGACGGTGCCGGTGAACGTCGTACAGCAGGGTCACCGCTGGACGCTCGGGCCGTTCGACCTCGAGCTGGTGCCGGTGTCGCACTCGATCCCGGAGCCGAACGCCCTCGTCATCCGCACCGCGCTCGGCACCGTCGTGCATTCCGGCGACTGGAAGATCGACCCGACGCCGGGCATCGGTCGGGCGATCGATCTCGAGCGCTTCGCCGAAATCGGCAATGAAGGCGTGCGCGCCTTCGTCTGCGATTCCACCAACGCCATCCGCGCTGGCCGCTCGCCGTCCGAGCAGGACGTGGCGCGCTCGCTCGTCGACATCATCCGCGCCGCGCCGGCACGCGTGGCCGTGACGACCTTCGCCTCCAACGTCGCGCGCCTCAGGGCGGTGATCATGGCGGCAACGGCGGCCGACCGCGAGGTCGTGGTGATGGGCCGCTCGATGTTGCGCGTGCTCGACGTCGCCGGCGAGCTCGGCTACCTCGACGGGCTGCGCATGCCGCTCGACGAGGAGGCCTACGGCTACCTGCCGCGCGACAAGGTGGTGGCGCTCCTCACCGGCAGCCAGGGTGAACCGCGCGCCGCGCTCGCCCGTATCGCCTCCGACGACCACCGCCGAGTGGCGCTGTCACCAGGCGATCTCGTGATCTTCTCCTCGCGCACCATTCCAGGAAACGAAAAGGCCGTCGGCGCCATCGTCAATGCGCTGGCGACGCGCGGCGTCGACATCCTGACCGACCGCGATGCGCTCGTGCACGTCTCCGGCCATCCGCGCCGCGACGAGCTCGCCGAACTCTACGGGCTCCTGAAGCCGGAGGTGTCGATCCCGGTGCACGGCGAGCCGCTGCATCTGGCCGAGCACGCCAAGTTCGCCCGCTCGCTCGGCGTCAAGGAGATCGTCGTCGGCGGCGACGGCAAGATCGTCCGCCTGGCGCCCGGCCCGGCCGCGATCGTCGGCGAGGCGCCGTTCGGCCATCTCTACCGCGACGGCCGGCTGCTGCTCGAGCCGGAGGCGTCGGGGATGGCCGACCGGCGGCGGATCTCGTTCGCCGGGGCGATCGTCGTCACCGTCGGCCTCGACGGGGCGGGGGAGCTCGCCTACGGCCCGGAGGTGGTGCTGCTCGGCATTCCCGAGCACGATGCCGACGGCGAGCCGTTCGAGGAGATCGTCGAGAAGGCGGTGACCGGGGCGCTGGTGTCGATCCCGCGGCCGCGCCGGCGCGATGCGGCGCTGGTCGCCGAGGCGCTGCGGCGGGCGGCTCGCGCGGCGGTGGCC
>Ga0209902_100620_pt1 | contig 32588 bp, 36 predicted proteins | sample FECB27metaG_FD_188304 | JGI IMG/M metagenome (GOLD analysis project Ga0209902, IMG submission 188304) | Cyanobacterial communities from the Joint Genome Institute, California, USA - FECB-27 (SPAdes) (version 2) | ecosystem: Environmental > Aquatic > Thermal springs > Hot (42-90C) > Microbial mats...
GCATCATAGATCGGCAACGCCGCCCCGCCGGGATAGCCGAAGATGTGCTCCACCCCGTTATCGACCAGGGCCTGGATCACCATCTCCGCGCCTGTCATCTGCTCGGCCATTTTCTCATAACTCCCCCGGGCTCTGCCGGTCTTCTATTCGCTACGCCGTCTCCGGCGGAAATTCGGCAACAAAAAAGGCCCCGTTAGGGACCTTACAAGCGCACCGACCCTCGCAGGGATTTACCCCACGTGCTCGATGCGCCCCACTACTACGATAAGCTTCTGCACGGATCGTGCTCCAAGATTAGGTGGGGAGTTATGGGGGTGGCGGGGTGGCGGTGTCAAGGGGGCTAGTTTGCCTCCGAGGCGGACGGGGCTGCCCGCGGATGCGTTGGCGTGATCAGCCCACGGGCCGTTCGACGGCGCGCTCGATCAGCGTAGTGAAGGCTCGAGTGGCCGCGTCGAGATCGACACGCCCGCCCTGCTGCTCACGGGCCATCGCCTCGGCGGCGCCGAGCAGCCCGATGCAGCACAAGCGAAGCTCATCGCCGGGGAGGTCCGTGAACGGCTGCAGTTCGCCTTGCATCACCTCGACATACTCGTCGCGCATCGCCAGCTGCTGCGCGGCCATCTCTTCGCTGCCCTGCAGAGCGGCCGAGAGGGCCGGCCCTTCTACTCCGGCGTCGACAAGGCAACCGAAATACGCCGAGCTCATCAGCGCCGCCAGGGCGGAGAGCGAGCGGGGAGCGGCGGCCAGTGCCTCGCGCAAAGCGTCGACATAGGCGCGCTCGAGCCGCTCGTAGAGGGCCAGCAGAAGGCCGGGCCGCGTGCCGAAATGCTCGTAGGTCACCGGCCTGCTGACATCGGCCCGCAGCGCCAACGAGACCAGCGTCAGCGCATCGGCACCCTCCTCTCGAACGATCCTCAGGGCGACGTCGAGCAGTTGCTGGCGACGATCCTCCTTGCTCAGGCGTGCCATCCCCACTTGCCTCTCGAGTTAACCTACATTATGTAACTTACGTATTGTAGTTTTCTGGCGACGGAGCGTCAAGAATGAGCGATGTGAGTGTCATTGGCGTGGGCGATATGGGCAGCGCGATTGCACGGACCCTGCTTGCAGCGGGCCTGGCTGTGACGGTGTGGAACCGCAGTGACGCCAAGGTGAGGCCGCTGGTCGAGCGGGGAGCAACGGCCGCCGTTTCTGCTCGTGCGGCCATCGAGGCGAGCCCGGCTGCGCTGCTCTGCGTGAGCGACTACCCTGCAACGATGGCGCTGCTCGAGGGCACGACGCGTGCCCTCCACGGCAGGCTCATCGTCCAGTTCGCTTCGGGAACACCGGCGCAGGCCCGAGCTTTGGAGACCAAGATTCGCCAGGCGGGAGGGCGGTATCTCGACGGCGCTATCGGCGCCTGGCCACGGCAGGTCGGCTCACCCGATGCTTCATTCACCCTCGCCGGCAACGCCGACGATTTTGCAGCGGCGCGTCCGCTGCTCGACCTGATGGGCGGCCAGCTAGCGCATGTCGGGCCAGATGTCGGCCACGCCAAAGCCTACGCCAACGCGGGATTGGCCTACTTCGCTGGGCATTGGATCGGCTTTGCCCAGGGTGCCGCGGTACTAGAGACCGAAGGTCTCGATCCGGCGATGCTTGGCGACACGCTGGCGAGCATGGGGCCGATCCTCGCGACCGATATGCAACGCATGGGGCGTGCCATAGCCGCAGAAGCGTTTGACGAGGCAGAGAGCACGGTAAAGACCATAGCCGGAGACCTGCGCTGGCTCGCTGAACTCGCCGACGCTACCGGCGCGGAGGCCGAGTTTGCGCGACTTGCTGCCGCTCTGTTCGCGCGCGCTCGGGATCTTGGGTTAGGCGACAAGCAGCATAGTGCGATCATCAAGGTGCTGCGGGGACGCCTTGCCGCGCCCGTTCCGCCCTCTTAATCCGACAACCCGCGCGCCTCGATCGGCCAGATCGCTTCCAACCTCTCTCCACGCACCACGTGGATGAAGTCGTGGAGGTTGGCCGTCGGGTCGCAATGCGGCACGGTGCATTCGAGCCGAGCGCCAGCAGGGGGTGGGGCGATGCCGTCGTAGGTCTTCACCCGGCCGAACTCGTCGCCGGCCCAGGCGATGGTGCCGATCTCGACGCCATCGCGATAGACGCGCGGTGGCGGGCCATCGACGGCGAAGCTCTTTGAACCGCCATCGACGATCGCCTCGCCATTGGCGCTGTGGCCGATGACGCTGACGACTACCAACATGGCGAAATCGAATACCGGCTCGCCAGTGCCGTGGAAATCCACCGGGCGGTAGCCTTCGTCCATCAGCACGTAGGAGCCGGCCTGCACTTCGGTGAGGATGCCATCCGAGAAATCCAGGAGGTGGCTGCCGGTGCCACCACCACTGACGATCGCCGGCGCCAGCCCGGCGGCGCGAAGGCCGACGAGGATGGGCGTGAGCGCCGCGTTGGCGAGGTGGTTGGCGGCGCGGCGCTCCTGGTGGTCGAAGACGTGCTGCACCTTACCGGCATAGGCCTGCACTCCGGCATAGACGAGCCCAGCCTCGGTCGCAATGGCGCGAGCCAGGGCAACCGCCTCCTCCGCCGCGGTCACCCCGGTGCGGCCGAGCCCGGTGTCGCAATCGACCAGCACCGCGACATGCGTGCCGGCGGCGCGGGCCGACGCCCCGAACGCCGCGACCAACTCCAGCCGGTCGACCACCACGATCAGCTCAAGCCCACGTGCCGCAGCGGCGGTCAACCGGTCGATCTTCAACCGGCTCGACACCGGCGCAGTCAGCATCAGTTTCGTCAGCCCCGCCTCGAACAGGGCCAGCAGTTCCCCAGTCTTGGCACAGGCGATGCCCAGTGCACCGGCCGCCATCTGGCGCTCGGCGATCGCTGCGCATTTGTGCGATTTGGCGTGCGGGCGCAGCCCCATGCCGGAGAGCCGGGCCAGTTGCGCCAGGCGATCGAGGCTCGTCTCGAAGCGCTCGGCATCGAGCAGCAGCGCCGGCGTTTCGAGTTGCGCGCGGCTGCCGGGCAGTCCGATCAGCGTCTCGTTGAGACCGGCGACCCCGCGTTTCATCGCACCACTCCGGCGCGACGGGCGGCGCGGAGGCTTTGCGTGGCGCCGAGGTCGAGCCCGAGATCGTCGCCGATGACGACGCCGTAGTCGCGCGCCGCGCCATCGATGCTGACCTTCTCGGCCACCACATCGGCGAGCACCCGCTCGGGTTCGCGTTCGAGCGCATCGCCATAGCCGCCGCCCCCTGCCCCGACGAGGCGGAATACGTCGCCGGCGGCAGCGGCGAAGCCACGCATCGGCATGGTGGGGAGCAGTTTTTCGCTGCCATCGGCGCCGATATGGACGTGCGCCGACGGGCCGCCGGTGCCGCCGCCTTCGAGCCCGTAGGGCGGGTGGTCGCGACGATCGCCGCGCAGGTTGAAACCGGTGGGCTGCAGGAACCTGAACTCGCGGGTGAAGGCGAGGCCGCCGCGATGGCGCCCTGCCCCACCGGAATCGGTGACGAAGCCGTAGCGTAGCACCTCGACCGGCATCTCGGCCTCGATCATCTCGATCGGTTGGTTGGAGAGGTTGGCCGCCGGGTTGGAGATCCCCTCGATGCCGTCACGATCGGCACGCGCCCCCCAAGTGCCCACCAGCATCTCGTTGAGCACATATTGTCGGCCTTGGTACGTTCCGCCCGCCGCCATCAGGAACGGCCCGCCTTCCGAGCCGGCAATGGCGCGTTCGGGCACCACCTGGGCCAGTGCCTGCATGATGGTGTCGAACACCCGATAGCCGACGACGCCGCGCGCCCCACAGGCGGCCGGATAGACCGGGTTGAGCAGGCACCCCTCGGGCGCCCGGACGGTGATCGGCTTCAGGTAGCCATCGCAATTGGGGATATCGCGGCACGACAGACAGCGGATGGCAGTGAAGGCGGCGGACTCGGGGAGCGAAATCGGGCAGTTGATGCTCGCCGCCACCTGGCCCGAGGTGCCCTCGAAGTCGATGTCGATGCTGTCGTCCATGACGGTCACGGTGGCCCGGATGCGGATCGGTTCGGGCGCCTCGCCGATGCCGTCGAGGTAATCCTCCCCGACATAGACGCCGTTGGGCAGCTCGCGGATAGTGTCGCGCATCATCTGTTCGGCATGCGCGTGCAGCGCCTCGGTATAGAGCGCCAGCTCGGCGGCGCCATAGCGCTCGAGCAGTTGCAGGAGGCCACGCTCGGCGGTGGTGCAGGCAGCGATCTGCGCCCGCAGATCGCCCAGCACCTCCACCGGCTGGCGGGTGTTGGACTGGATCAGCTCGAACAGCGTCGCATTGGGCTCGCCCGCGGCGTAGAGCTTCAGCAGCGGCAGACGCAGCCCCTCCTGCTGGATCTCGGTGGCATAGATTGCAACGCTCCCGGGCACGATGCCGCCGAGATCGGTATGGTGGGCGACGGTCGCCGCATAGCCGGCGAGCGCCGTCCCCTGAAAGATCGGCTTGATCACGTAGATATCGGGGAGGTGCTGGCCACCGGCGCTGTAGGGGTCGTTGGTGATCAGCACGTCGCCTGGGCTCAGGTCGGCGCCGAACTTTTCTTCGATGAAGCGCATGACGCGCGGGAACGAGCAGAGCTGGATCGGCAGCGTGAGGCCTTGGGCGATCACCCGCCCCTGGGGGTCGCAGAGCGCCGTCGAGTAATCCATGATGTCGCGCACTACGGGGGAATAGGCGCTGCGCATGACGATCAGCGCCATTTCGTCGGCGATCGAAGCCAGGCCGTTGCGGATGACCTCGAGGGTGATGGGATCGACGCGGCTCATGGCTGGCTGACCTCGATTTCGATGTTGCCGGCCGCATCGAGCCGAGCTGACGCATTGGGCGGGATCACGCAGGTGCAGTCGTAATCCTCGATGATGAAGGGCCCGGGCCGCAGGCTCAAGCCCAGCGCCTCGCGGCCGATCACCGGGGTCATTACCGGCGTCGCGCCGAAGGCCACCAGCCGGTCGCGTCGTTCGAATGCCGGGGCCGGCGCGTAGCGCACGATCTCCGAAGCGACCGGTACACGCACGGTAAGGCGAAGGTTCACCAGTTGCACCGGATCGGCGCTGGAGCGGTGGCCATAGGTGCGCTCGTGCTCGGTGTGGAAGCCCTCGACCAGGTCAGCGACCTCGCCGGTTCGGTCGGCAATGTTCAACTCATAGGCCTGGCCGAAATAGCGGAGATCGGCGCTGTAGCGGAACTCGGCGCTGGCGGCATCGTAACCATCGGCAGCGAGCGCCGCCCGGGCCCGGATATTCAACTCGGCCTTCAGGTCGGCCAGCATCGCGGGGCTGATCGCCACGGTGTCGGCCAGCAGCGGCTGCACGAACTCCTGCTCCACATCGGAGCGCAGCAGCCCCGAACCACTGAACACGCCGGCGGCCACCGGCACGATAATGTGGCGGATGCCGAGCGCCGCGGCGATATCGGCAGCGACCACCGGGCCATTGCCGCCGAAGGCGACGAGGCTGAAATCGCGCGGGTCGCGACCGCGATAGGTGGAAACGGCTTTCACCGCCCGGGTCATGGTCGAAACCGCAAGGGTCAGCACGCCCCGCGCAGTGGTCAGCAGATCCTGGCCAAGTGGCTCGGCGATCTGGGTGCGGAGCGCGTTGCGCGCCCCCTCGGCATCGACGGCGATGCTGCCACCGGCGAGCGTCGTGTCGTTGATATAGCCGAGCGTCACGAACACGTCGGTCAGGGTGGCGCGCGTACCGCCGCGGCCATAGGCGACCGGACCCGGCATGGCGCCGGCGCTTTCCGGCCCGACGGTGACGCGCCCTTGCCGGTCCAGCGCCACAAGGCTGCCGCCGCCGGCGCCGATCTCCGACACGTCGATGAACGGCATCTTGATCGGATAACCGCCGCCCTTCACCAGCTTGCTGGAGAGGTTGATGCCGGCGCCCACTTCGTAGTCGTCGGTGCGAGCCGCTTCGCCGTTCTCGATCAGCGCTGCCTTGGCGGTGGTGCCGCCCATGTCGAACGAGATGATGTTGGCCCCCCGCCCCTCGCCGCGCACCAGCCGGGCGCAGGCGATGACGCCGGCGGCCGGGCCCGATTCGACCAGCGAGGCGGCGCGCTTCACCGATGCGGCGAGCCGCATGATGCCGCCGCCCGAATGCATCATCTCGATCGGCGCGGTGACACCGATGGCGGCGAGCCGGCCGGCCAGCGCATCGGCATAGGAACGGATCACCGGACCGACATAGGCGTTCACCACCGCGGTCGAAGTGCGCTCATACTCGCGGATCTCGGGCAGGATTTCCGAGCCGCGAGTGATGTAGACGCTGTCGCCGAGTTCCTCACGCAGGATCGCCTCGGTGCGGATCTCGTGCTCCGGGTTGGCATAGGCGTGCAGATAGCTGATCGCCACCGACTCGATGCCCGCGGCGCGGAAGCGCTGGGCGGCGTTACGGACCTCGGCCTCATCAAGCGGCACGCGAACCGTGCCGTCGGGCCTCATCCGCTCGCTGATCTCGAGCCGGCGCTGGCGCGGCACCAGCGGCGGCGGCTTGTCATATTGCAGGTCGTAGAGCACCGGGATGCGCAAGCGCCGCAGCTCCAGCACGTCGCGAAACCCGCGGGTGGTAACAAGCCCGGTGCGGGCGCCCTTGAATTCGAGAATGGTGTTGGTGGCAACGGTGGTGGCGTGGACGATCGCGGAGATCTCGGCCGGCACGATGCCGAGCTCGCCGATCAGTGTCGCGAGCCCATCAGCAATGCCGCGACTGTAATCATCCGGCGTCGACGCGACCTTGCGGATCGACACCGTGCCGGCGGCGTCGACCAAGGCGATGTCGGTGAAGGTGCCGCCGATATCGATGCCAACGCGATAGGCCAAGGCTGATCTCCGTCTCGTACAGTGGACGAAGTCTAGTCAGGTGCGAGCGATCAGTTCCAATTGATAGTTGGCGCCAGACTGATAGGCTTTGCCTATCATGCGTCTGACCCTCGCCCAGATTGAAACCTTCTACTGGATCAGCCGGCTGGGCAGCTTTCACGCCGCGGCGCGGCAGCTCAACGTCACGCAGCCATCGGTCTCCGGTCGCATCCGCGAGCTCGAACTGGAACTGGGGACGGCGCTGTTCGACCGTTCGGGCGGGCGGGCCCGACTGACTGAAGCGGGCCGAGCCATCCAGAACCAGGCCGAACAGATGCTGACGCTGGCGCGCGAGATCCATGACGAGGCCGGGTCGGGAAAGCTCCGCGGGCTGCTGCGCCTCGGCGTGGTGGAGACGGTGGCGCATCTGGCGCTGCCTGGGCTGATCGGTGCGCTGAAGCTTCGGCGGCCGCAACTGCGGGTCGAACTGGCAGTCGACGTGGGCGCCGCTTTGATCCGGCAGCTCGAAGAGCGCCAGCTCGACGTGGTGCTCAGCAACGACAGCACCAACGTGGAAGGGGCCATATCGCGGGCACTGGGGCAGATCGACCTGGCATGGGTGGGCCCGGTGGGTCATCGGCTGGCCGGCCAGGTGCTGCATCCGGCGGACCTCAGAGACGAGGCGATCTTCACGCAGCCGGCGCAATCGACCATCGGACGGACCATCCGTGCCTGGTTCGATACCGGCCGGGAGGCACCTAAATCGCTGAGCGTCTGCAACTCGCTGTCGGTGATCTCTGAACTGGTGGCGGCAGGCCTCGGCTTCGCAGTGATCACCCCGGCACTGCTCAGTCCAGAACTCGCCGCGAGGGTAGTGCGTTACGCTGCGGAGCCACCTATCGAGGCGCGAACGCTGTCGGTGGCGGCGCTTCGCGAGACCTGGTCGGAGGATGTCGAGTTCATCGCCGAGTTCGTGGCGGAGGCGTTTCAACAGGGGCGGAGCCAGCGATAGCCAAACGCTTCGGATGGTAAGCACGCATCAGCTGCTATCCGACGAATGGCAGGGCTCCACTCGCCGCAAAATCCGTGCTTAACATACTACCATACCGCGCCCGCGGACTGAGCTGTCACATCCCGTAGGAACATCCCATGCCTCACAAACTCCAGGTGCTCACTCCAGAGCAGGCGCAGCACTTTGTCGAAAAGGGCTATGTGCTCGTCAAAGGCTGCCTCGATCCGGAGCTGGCCAGGAAATGGACGGCTGAGGCGTACACGCGGCTGGGTTATGACCCGGTCGACCGCTCGACCTGGAAGAAGGACATCGTCTGGATGGACCGCAACAACATTGCGGCGATCAAGGATATCTCGCCCAGGGCCTGGGGCGCGCTTTGCGACGTGACCGGCGGCGAGGACCGCATCGATCACAAGGTGATGGAGATCGAGTCGCAGCACTTCACCACCATCGATTCCACCGAGTGGTCGGATGCCTTCATCGTCAACTTCCGCCGCGGCGCCGACAAGCCGTGGATGAAGCCCTCGCCGGAAGCCGGCGGCTGGCACAAGGATGGCAGCTTCTTCCGCCACTTCCTCGATAGCCGCGAACAGGGCCTGTTGACCGTCGTCTACTGGTCCAATGTCGGCCACAAGGGCGGCGGCACCTTCATTGCGCCCGACTCGATCAAGCACGTGGCGCGCTACCTCGCCGACCATCCGGAGGGGGTCGATCCGTCCTTCGACTTCGGCCACCTGATCGACAAGTGTGAGGAGTTCGTCGAAGTCACCGGCGAGGTCGGCGACTTCATCATCCTCCACCCCTACATGCTGCACGCTTCGTCGAACAACCATTCGCCCAATGTGCGCTTCATGACCAACCCGCCGGTGGTGCTGAAGGACCCGATGAACTTCAACCGCGACGACCCGGCCGAGTTCTCGCTGATCGAACGTGCGACGCTGCACGGCCTCGGGCTCGACCGCTACGACTTCCGCCCCACCGGCCCGCGCGACGAGCAGTGGAAGGTGATCGGCTAAGCGCCTCGCCAGCGGCGCTTCCATTTCGCGCGTGCAATAATGGCGGCTTCGAATCTCGGAGTCGCCGCTGATGCATGTCGGACGTTCCTACCGGTTGCTGGATTTCGCGGTCTGGTCGCGGCGCGGTGCGCTTTATGTCCTGATCGTCAGCCTCGTGGCGGTGGCGGCCTACAGCCTGCCGCCGCTGGCCGGGTTCTCCATCCCCTGGCCGATCGTCGCGGTGCTCGGCACCAGCGTGGCGCTGGTCGCCGGGTTCAAGAACGGCCAGGTGCTGCAGCGCAGCTCCGATGCGTTGCAGGCCTTCGCCCAGATCGCCGCGATCAGCCGGCTGCTGGCGACGCTGAGCTGCGATTTCCTCGACAAGGAGGCGGCGCGCCGGGTGATCCTCCGCCACCTCGCCTGGTTGACGGCGCTGCGCTACTCGCTGCGCCGGCCAATGCCATGGGAGACGGTGAGCCAGGGCGCCAACCGGGCGTTCCGGCGGCGCTACTACCAGATCCAGGAAGATCTCACGACGCTGCCACAGGCGCTGGCGCCGTTGCTCGGCGCGGAGGCGGATGCCATCGCGGCCCGGCCGCAGCCGGCGCTGGCGCTGCTGCACCTGCAGGGCGAAGAAATCAACGCGTTGCTGAAGCAAAGCACTATCCCGACGCAGGTCTATTCCGAGCTGATGAAGCTCCTGCGTGATTGCCACGACCAGCAGGCGCGCTGCGATCGGATCAAGAACACGCCCTACCCCCGGCAATATGCCGTGGTCAGCGCCATCTTCGTCGTCATCTTCGCAACGCTCCTGCCATTCGGCGTGGTGCCGACCTTCGCAGCCATGGGCGGCTCCGACGGCGGGCTCGGTACGGTGATGCTGTGGCTGAGCGTGCCGTTCAGCGTGCTGATCGGCTGGATGTACTTTGCACTCGACCTCGTCGGCGAGAGCACCTCGAACCCGTTCGAGGGCAATGCCAACGACGTGCCGATCTCACAGATCAGCCGCGACCTCGAGATCGAACTGAGGGCCCGGCTCGGCGACACAGAGCTGCCAGCAGCGCTGCCGCCGGTGCACGGGATCGCGACCTAGCTTTCCGAACTTGGTGACCAGGGGCCGCGGGCGCGCCGGCGGGCGTCCATGTCGGCGACAAACGCCTGCGCCCGGCTGAGCGGGACGGCCTTGGCGCGGGGTGCCCACGTGCTGGTCTCGCGCGGGTCGTCGCCGTACGCGTTGGCGCCATAGCCGTCGGGTCCGAAGCACATCAGCACCAGCAGCCAGATGCCGCCAATGAACGGCACCAGGCCGATCCAGTACCACCAGCCGGAGCGCCCGCTGTCATGCAGCCGCCGCACCGTCACGGTGATGTTCGGCACGACGTGGATGAAGACGCAGAACAGCGTCAGCGGCCCCAGGCCACTGACGCCCGGCCGAAAGTACCCAAGAACGGCAATGTCGACATAGAGCGCGCCGAACAGGAGGAGCAGCGAGACCAGCGTATACACCCAGTATTGGGTCCGCGAAGAGCGCCCTGCGAACTCGAAGTACCGCAGCATGGTGTCGAAATAGCCGAACATCTGGAAATTGCCCCTGCCCTCGCAAAGCAAAGCTAGAGCAAGACGATCAACATCCGATTTTGGCGAAGCATCGCAATTTAGCGACCTTGGTCGCCATGAGATCGCCTCGTCTTCCCGTCTCCGCTCAGAGGAGAGGGGCCGCTCTAGCCCCGGAGGCCCGGTGCTTCCTGGCCGGTGCGCGCCACATATTCGGTGTAGCCACCGCCATAGGCGTGGACGCCCTCGGGCGTCAGCTCCAGCACGCGGTTGCTGAGCGCGGCGAGGAAGTGGCGGTCGTGCGAGACGAACAGCATCGTCCCCTCATACTGCGACAATGCTTCGATCAGCATTTCCTTTGTCGCGATATCCAGGTGGTTGGTCGGCTCGTCGAGCACCAGGAAGTTCGGCGAGTCGAACAGGAGCTTGGCCATCACCAGGCGGGCTTTCTCGCCGCCTGACAGCACCCGGCACTTCTTCTCGATCTCATCGCCGGAAAAGCCGAAGCAACCGGCCAGCGCCCGCAGCGCCGCCTGCCCGGCCTGCGGAAAACTGTCCTCGAGCGACTGGAACACCGTGCGGTCGCCATCGAGCAGGTCCATGGCGTGCTGCGCGAAATAGCCGAGCTTGACGCTTGGCCCGACATTGATCGAGCCGTTATCCGGCTCGGTGCTGCCCGCCACCAGCTTCAGCAGCGTCGATTTGCCGGCGCCGTTGACGCCCATGATGCACCAGCGCTCCTTGCGCCGGACATGGAAATCCAGCCCCTCGTAGATCGAGCGGCTGCCATAGGCTTTGTCGACGCCCTTCAGCAGCACCACGTCCTCGCCGGAGCGCGCCGGCGGACGGAACTCGAAGTTCACCGTCTGGCGGCGCTTGGGCGGCTCCACCTTGTCGATCTTGTCGAGCTTCTTGACCCGGCTCTGCACCTGCGCGGCGTGGCTGGCGCGCGCCTTGAAGCGCTCGATGAAGGCGATCTCCTTGGCCAGCATCGCCTGCTGGCGCTCGAACTGCGCCTGCATCTGCTTGTCCGAAAGGGCGCGCTGCTGCTGGTAATACTCGTAGTCGCCGGAATAGGCGGTGAGCGAACCGCCGTCGATTTCGACTATCTTGTTGACGATGCGGTTCATGAAGGCGCGGTCGTGCGAGGTCATCAGCACCCCGCCCTCGTAGCGCTTCAGGAAATCCTCGAGCCAGATCAGGCTTTCGATATCAAGGTGGTTGGATGGCTCGTCGAGCAGCAGGGCATCGGGTCGCATCAACAGGATCTTGCCGAGCGCCACGCGCATCTTCCAGCCGCCTGACAGCGCACCGACGTCGCCGTCCATCATCTCCTGGCTGAAGCCAAGCCCGTGCAGCACTTCGCGCGCCCGCGCATCGAGGCTGTAGCCGTCGAGCTCCTGGAACTGGCCCTGCACCTCGCCATAGCGGGTGATGATCTCGTCCATTTCGTCGGCGCGATCCGGGTCGGCCATCGCCGCCTCGAGCTCGCTCATCTCGGCAATCAGCGCGCCGGCGGGCCCCGCGCCCTCCATTACTTCGGCAACCGCCGGACGACCGGCCATGTCGCCAACATCCTGGCTGAAATAGCCGATGGTGACGCCGCGATCGACCGCTACCTGCCCCTCGTCCGGCTGCTCTTCGCCGGTGATCATACGGAACAGGGTGGTCTTGCCGGCGCCGTTCGGGCCGACCAGCCCGACCTTCTCGCCACGCTGCAGCGCAGCAGAGGCTTCGATGAAGACGATCTGCTTGCCGTTCTGCTTGGAAATGTTCTCGAGGCGGATCATGCGGTTACGAGGCCCTGCTGAAGTGTCGGGCCTCTGCTGAGTGATCGCGGCCGCGGGTTGTTGCGTGGCGTAAAGCATCAGCCGGCCCGCGACGCAAGCGCGGCGACGTCACAGGCGCCCTGCGTCACCGGCGCAGCAGGGCTTTACATTATTTGCTATATGGCGTAATTACTTTGTCATGCAAGTACAAGATCCACTCACCGTCACCTTCGCCGCCCTCGCCGACCCCACGCGTCGCGCCATGTTGGCGCGGCTGACCCAGGGGCCAGCCACGGTCAACGAGCTGGCCGAACCCTTCGCGCTCACCCTCCCCACCGTGTCGCGGCATCTCAAAGTGCTCGAGCAGGCGGGGCTGATCAGCAAGCAGCGCTCGGCGCAATCGCGGCCCTGCACGCTGGAGATCGCGCCGCTGGTCGAAGCCGACGCCTGGATGGCGCAATACCGCGAGTTCTTCACCACCCGCTTCGACCGGCTCGACACGCAGCTCAAGGCCATGATGGCCGCCCGCGCCGATGCCGCAAAAACCTCCAAGGGAGACCAGTGACATGCCTGCCAGCTATGCCCTCGATCGTGGAATCGCTCTGCAACGCACCTTCGCCGCGCCGGCCAGCCTGGTGTTCGAAGCCTGGACCGACCCGGCCTATCTCGACTGGTACTTCAACCCCGACCAGCACACCGATCAGCCAGCGACGGTCGACCTCAGGGTCGGCGGCCAATGGCGCCAGGAAATGGTAGAGACCCCCGAAAAGCGCTACTTCACCGGCGGCGTCTATCGCGAGATCGTGCCGGGCAAAAAGCTGGCGTTCTACTGGGGCGCCGTCGGCGGCTGGCCCGAGCTCGACCTCGACAATCTCGACGAGAGCCCGCTGGTCACCATTCAACTGACCCCCTATGGGGCGCAGACCCTGATGGATTTCCACGTGCAGTTCCCGGACCAGTACACCCCAGAAAGGGTCGACTGGTGGATGAATTGCGGCATGGTCGCCGGCTGGAACATGACCATCGACCGGCTCGTCGCGGTGTACGAGGCGGCGCGTCGCGCCGGGTAGTCTGGGTCTTGGCAAGCCGCTGCCGCCGGTGGCTGCCGCCCCCCACCCCTGTCCCCTCCCCTCGAGGGGGAGGGAGACCAAAACACCGGCACCTCAGCAGGCGTCTCCCTCCCCCTTGCGGGGAGGGGACAGGGGTGGGGGACAGCCCGCACCTGCGCTGGAGCTTCTGCCCCTCGTTGTACCTCAGTCGAAGAAGTTCTCGTCGCCTTCTTCGAGGTACTTCCTGGCTTCCTTGGCGATCAGGTTGACGCCGAGGCCCGGACGATCCGGCACGTCGATCAGCCCGCCCTTGACCGGCATGCCTTCAAAGCCCTCGGTGATGTCGTACCAGAACGGTTCGAACCGGGCCGGGTACTCGAAGGCGATCAGGTTGTCCGGCATGGTGGCGCAGACCTGGATTAGCGCGGCGAGCCCAAGAATGCCGTTGGCGGTGCCGTGCGGCGCGATGGCAATACCGTGCAGGTCCGCGTGCTCGGCCACCCACTTGATCTCGGCGAGGCCGCCGACATCGCAGGGATCGGGGCCGATGACGTTCACCGCGTGGCTCTCGATCAGCTGTTTGTAGTGCTGTCGCAGGTAGATCTGCTCGCCGGTATGGATCGGCGTCGTGGTGTGGTGCGTCACGTCCTTGTAGACGTCAGGGTTGACGTAGGGCGAGTAGTCGCCGGTCACCGTGTCTTCGATCCACAGCAGGTGCAGGTGTTCGACCGCCTTGGCGAGGCGCAGCGCATCGAGCGGCATGAAGCCCGGGCCGGCATCGACGGCGGTGTTGTAGCCCTTGCCCAGCGTCTCGCGGGCCGAGGTGATGCAGGCGACGAGGTGGTCGAAGCCTTCCTTGGTCATCGTGCCCTTGTGCGGGTACGGGAACGGCGCATCCTCCTGCACTTCGCCGTAGAAGAAATCCGGGAAGTCGCGCACCATCGACGAGTGGTAAGCGCTCGGCAGCTTGAACAGGGTGAACTCGCCCTTCAGCGACTTGCCGTACTCGGCCCAGCGCTTGTAGCCCTCGGGCGTGTGCTCGGCGCCGCCAGGCACCTCGGCCTGGTACAGCGTGCGATAGGTGCGGACCTGGTCGCGCACCTTGCCGCCGAGCAGGCGGTAGGCCGGAGCGTTGGCCGCCTTGCCGGCAATGTCCCACAGCGCATGCTCGATGGCCGAGACCGCCGACCCGAACGGCTTGAAACCGCCGCGCACCCGGATGCGGCGCATGACGCGCTCGACGTCGCGCGGGTCCTGCCCGACGATCCAATCCTTCAGCTGCAGCACCTGCGGCTTGACGTAGGGTTTGGGGGTCTCGATCTGGCTCCAGCCGGTGATGCCCTCATCGGTGGTGATGCGGATCACCGGGCTCGAGGCAATGATCGCGCATTTCAGGTCTGTAATCTTCAACGGGAAGCTCCTCAAAATCCCTACCATACCAGTATGGCAGCTATGCCGCATTCCCGCGCGGATTTGAATGCTCCTAATGGGGCATTTTCGAAATTGTCGGTCCGGGAGGTCGCTTCGGCGCTTCACGCCGTTCTATTCACCGGCCGTCATCCCGGCGAACGAACGCCGGGACCCACTGCTCGATGGTCGGGCATACGCGAACCGCCCCGGTCCGTCACAGCAAGGTCGGAAAGCTCCGCGCGGGGCGAACGTCCTGCGCACTGGGTCCCGACTTTCGTCGGGATGACGGCCGGTGTTGGGGCAACGCTTTGGTGGCTTACTGAACCAGGAAGCTTGCGGAACCAACGCCTCACTCTGCCCGTCTTTCCGCGCCTCGCCATTAGCTGAACCTTAACCGCGGCATAGCAGATTGGCGGCTGAACGACGCGCCGGTGAAAGGCGCCGAAAAGACTAGGTTTCCGCGCGGTTTCGCGCGGAGTTCGAGAAGCAGACAGGAGTCGCTTCGAACATAGAAGGCAGCTGGATCGGACCGCGCCGATCGCTCGCCTCAGGTTCGCAGGACCCTTGTCCCTGATTTAGTAGCGCGGGTCCTGTTTTATGCGTCTCATCATCGGCATTGTCGTAATCTTTGCCAGCGTCATCGGCGGCTATGTCGCCATGGGCGGGCATCTCGAAGTGCTGATCCAGCCCTTCGAGGCGCTGATCATCCTGGGTGCGGCGTTCGGCGCCTACATTATCGGCAATACCGGGCCGGTGCTGAAGCAGACGGCCAGCATCTTCGGCATCCTGTTCCGCGGTCCGCGCTACGACAAGGCCGCCTATGTCGAGCTGCTCGGACTGCAGTTCACGCTGTTCAAGCTGGTACAGGCCAAGGGCGTGCTGGCGCTCGAGCCGCATATCGAGGATCCCGCCAACTCATCGCTGTTCCAGCGCTTCCCGACCTTCGCCGGCAACCACGACGCCGTCGAGTTCATGTGCGATTACCTGCGCATGGTCACCCTCGGCAGCAACGTCGCCCACGAGATGGAGTCGTTGATGGATGAGGAACTGGAGACGCATCACCAGGAGCGCGAGCGCCTGGTGTCCGCGGTGCAGGCGCTGGCCGACGGCACGCCGGCGCTCGGCATCGTCGCGGCGGTGCTCGGCGTGATCAAGACCATGGGGTCGATCAGCGAGCCGCCGGAAGTGCTCGGCCACATGATCGGCGGCGCGCTGGTCGGAACCTTTCTCGGCGTGTTCGTCGCCTATGGCTTCTTCGGACCGATGGCGCAGTCGCTGCGCAACATCTTCGAGGCGGAGTCGAAGTACTTCCTGTCGATGAAGGTTGGCCTCCTGGCGCAGATGTCGGGCTATGCCCCGGCCATCGCCGTCGAGTTCGCGCGCAAGGCGCTGATGTCGGAAGTGCGGCCGACCTTCGCCGAGATCGACGAAGCCACCGCCAACCTGCCGGCATCGTGAGGATCTGAGTCATGGCACGGAACGACCAGACCATCATCATCAAGCGGGTCAAGCGGGCCGCCCATGCCCACCATGGCGGCGCCTGGAAGATCGCCTACGCCGACTTCGTGACGGCCATGATGGCGTTCTTCCTGCTGCTGTGGCTGATCAGCATGACGACGCCGGAGCAGAAGAAGGGCCTCGCCGACTATTTCGCGCCGCCCAATGTCAGCGAGAACACCAGCGGCGCCGGCGGCGTCATGGGTGGCCTCGCCTTTGCCGAGGATGGCGCCAAGATCGCCGTCGAATCCAACAAGGACGCGCTGACCGCGCCGGAGAGCAGCGAAGCCGGCCCGAAGATGGAATCGCGTGGCGGTGTGGCCGAGATCGGCGGCAGCGACTACGACGCGATCCGCGCTTCGACGGTGACGCTCGAATCCCGTTACAATGCCGACTATCACGCGGCAGCCGCCAGCATTCGTCAGGCTTGGCAGGCCCTGCCCGACATCACCAAGATCGCCGATAACCTCTTGGTGCGCGAGACCGAGAACGGGCTCGACATCGAGATCATGGACCAGGAAGGCCGGCCGATGTTCCCCGAGGGGTCGAAATACCCCTACGAGTCGACTCGCCAAGCCATCGCCTCACTCGCGCCGATCCTGCAGAAGCTGTCGAACCAGATCACCATCTCGGGCCATACCGCCGCCGGCGCGGTCTACGACAACCCACGCTATGGCGCCTGGGATCTCTCGAGCGACCGCGCCAACGCGGTTCGCGCTATCCTCGGCGAGTTCGGCCTGTCCGACGATCGCATTCGGGCAGTGAACGGCAGCGCCACGTCGGAGCCGCTGTTTCCCAACGATCCGTACCTTGCCGGCAACGGCCGGGTGCAGATCACGGTGCGCTACGAGGCGCCGCCGGTTCCAGCCGGCTTGAAGCCGTAAGCTCTGGGAAAGTCGACCAACAAAAAAGGCCCCGTGAGGGGCCTTTTCCGTCGTTGCGCCGCCAGGACAAGTCCCTCAGCGCCACGGGGCGTTCTTAGAGCGCCTTGAGGTTCGTCGCCGAAACCTTGCCGTCACGGCCCTTTTCGAGCTCGTAGCTCACCTTCTGGCCTTCGGCGAGGCCGGACAGGCCCGAACGCTCGACGGCAGAGATGTGGACGAAAGCGTCCTTCGAACCATCGTCCGGCTGAATGAAGCCGAAGCCCTTGGTGGTGTTGAAGAACTTAACGGTGCCTTCGATCATGATGGCCCCCTTTCAATTGTCGTGCGCAGGATCTTCCCGCTTTGCACGCGTTCCTCGTTCGGCGACATGCCGACCGGGTCTAAACGTTCACAATATCAAGAGGTAGCCAATTAGACCGCAAGCGGCCCGAGCTGGTAGCGCCAGATGGAAGCGAAACGTGCCCGGTTATATCTGCCACCATTGCGCCTTAATCAAGGCCGACCGCGACGATTACCGGTATGGCGCCAGATCGACCTCGTCGACCACGCGCTCAAAGCTCTCGAGTTCGCTGCTCACGCGGTAGAGCAACGGGCCGCTTTCGTGCGGCAGCAGCGCCACCACCTGGCAGACCGCCGCCGACCGCGCGATGTCGCGCGAGCCGCGCGCCATGGTCAATCGTTGCCCGACATGGAAGCGGTGCACCGCATTCGGTGTGATGGGCTGCGCCGGCTGACGATGGAACTCGGCGGCCGGCCTGTCGGAATGACGATCGACCCCCGACGCACCGGCGCGCGGTTTGGCCTTGCCGGCACCAAGCCGACGCGTCACCGGCACGGCGATGCTCTTGAAGGTATTCACTGTGGTCCTGGGGTACGAGTCCGGCGCCACGAACGCGACGCCGGTATCACTCCGGCCTGAGCCTCGAGCCGACCCTAGCACAATCGGCCCTGCGGCGACAGGCGCTTGTCCCGGGACGCCTCAGCCAATACCGTCGACCAATGGATCAGCTCTGCGCCCTGATCGCCGCCATCAGCTTCGGTCTCTGCTCGCCGGACACCGCCACGCCGTATTTCATCGAGGTGTCGGCAGAGGCGTTGCCGCCCAAGAGTGGTTCTCCCAACGCGATGGGCGCGACCGCCGCCGACCTCGATGGCGACGGCGATGCCGACCTCGCCATTGCCATCGAGTACGGCGGCAACCGCGTGCTGCTCAATGACGACACCGGGCGGTTCAGCGAGGCTCCACTCGGAGGCCCCGGCGGCGACCACGAGGACGTCGCCATCGCCGACTATGACGGGGATGGCGACCCCGACCTGGTGTTCATCGGCGAGGACGATCAGGTGGTGGGTTATCACCTCAACGACGGCGCCGCCGGCTTCACCGATGTATCGGACCGACTGCCCGACCGCGCCACTTCCAACACAGTGGTCGCCGTGGATGTCGACGGCGACGCCGATGCCGATCTCGTCACCGCCAACGCCGGTCCGGATTTCGTCTGGATCAACGATGGCGCCGGCAGGTTCGTTGACGAGAGCGCAGCCCGCCTGCCCCAGTACGGCGACATCAGCCAGGATGTTGCGGTCGGCGACGTCGATGGCGACGGAGACGCCGACCTGGTTTTCGGCAACGAGGAGCAGAACCGGCTCTACCTGAACGACGGCGCCGGCCATTTCGCCGATGCGCCGCTGCCGTTGCGAGCGACGCCCGAGGAGACGCGGGACGCCGATCTGAGCGATGTGGATGGCGACGGCGACCTCGACCTCTATTTCGCCAATGTCCGCATCTTCAACGCCGACCGCGACCAGCAGGATCGGCTGCTGCTCAATGACGGCCGCGGCCGCTTCACCGACGTGACCGCCACGCATCTCGAGCCCGATGACGAACTTACCACGGCGGTCGCCTTCATCGACTACGACCGCGATGGGGACGTGGACCTGATCCGCGGCCGAATGGGTGACCTCATGGCAAAGCGCTCGGACTTTCCGCTGCTGGCTTTCGCCAACGATGGTGCCGGCCATTTCACCGCCGCGCCGGATGTCGTACCGCCTATTGCCGGCGCCAATGCATTCGATATCGAGCTTGCCGATTTCAACGGCGATGGCCGGCCCGATTTGTTCGTCGCCAGCCGGGGCGGAGCGGACCGGCTGCTGATCGGGCTCAAATGACCGGACGCAAATGACCGGACGCAAATGAAAATGGCCCGACGGTTTCCCGTCGGGCCATTGTTCAAATCGCTTGCCGTATCAGCCGTTCGGCGAGCACGGAGCGAGATAGCGGCGACCGTTGCGGTCTTCCCAGACGCACTTGGACGGGTCATCGCGATAGCGGCCGATGAGCTCGCCGGCCACGGCACCACTGATGCCGCCAACCGTTGCACCAACCAGCGCACCGCCGACAGTACCGGTCGTCACGCCACCGATCACGGCCCCGGCAATCGCGCCGGTACTGGCCGTCTTCTCGGTGGTGGAGCACGCCGTGAGCGTCATCGCCCCGGCCAGAACGACGGCGATGGATAGAAGTTTACGCATGAATACCCTCCGGGAGGTTTTGTTAAGACGCGAGCCCTGCACGACAATGCACCGGCTCCGGATAGGTTCCGCATGAACTTGAGGCAAATCGTTGGCTGAGGTAAGGGTCCCACGCGATTGGGATTACCATTATGAATGAGCCGACAACGGTGCCGGTATCCGGCATCGATGCTTCAACGCCGTCCAGTGGCTGGGTGACAGAGCTTCGCGCAAGCTTTGCGCTGGCCTGGCCGTTGATCGTCGCGCAGCTGGCGCAGAACCTGCTGTTCACCACCGACGTGGTGCTGATGGGCTGGCTCGGCCCGAAATATCTTGCGGCCGGCACGCTGGCCGGCGCCTTCCTCATGCCGTTCCAGTTGACCGGCATCGGCATCGTCGGCGCCGTCGCGCCGCTGGTGGCACAGGCGCGTGGCCGCGGTGATACCAAGGCAGTGCGCCGCATCGTCCGCCAGGGCTTCTGGGTGGCGATCCTTGTTGCCACGCTGCTGGTGCCGATCGTCCTCAACATTCGCCCGATCTACCTCGCCATCGGCCAGGACCCGGAGGTCACGACGCTGGCCGAGAGCTACATGTTTGCCGGCTTCTGGATGCTCTACCCGGCGCTCGGCATCATGGTGGTGCGCTCGTTCCTCTCGGCCTTTGCCGCGACCCGGGTGATCCTCGTCGTCACGGTCATCGGCGTGCTGGTCAACGGCTTGCTCGCCTACACGCTGATCTTCGGCCATTTCGGCTTCCCGCGCCTCGAGTTGCGCGGCGCCGCCATCGCCACCGGCCTCGTCAACGTGGTGATGTTCCTTGCCCTGCTCGGCTATGTGGTGACGCACCGGAAGCTGAAGCGCTTCCATATTCTGGTGCGGTTCTTCAAGCCGGACTGGCCGCGCTTCCGTGAAATCCTCAAGGTCGGGCTGCCGATCGGGCTGACCGTCGCAGCCGAAGTCGGGCTGTTCTCGGTTGCCGCTATCCTGATGGGCCGGCTCGGCACCAACGAGACCGCCGCCCACGCCGTGGCGCTGCAACTGGCCTCGACCGCGTTCATGGTGCCGCTCGGCCTTGGCATGGCCGCCACGGTGCGCGTCGGCCTCGCTTACGGCCGCGGCGACAGCGAGGGCGTGCGCCTTGCCGGCTGGACGGCTATCGTCATGGGCACGGGGTTCATGGCGCTGACCGCGGCGCTCTTCCTCGCCGTGCCGCATGCGCTGGTCACCATCTTCCTCGACAGCTCCGACCCCGCCAATGCGAGCGCGCTGATGCTCGCCGCCACCTATCTCGGCATTGCCGGCATCTTCCAGCTGGTCGATGGCGCGCAGGTGGTCGCGGCCCATTCGCTGCGTGGCCTCTCCGACACCCGCACCCCGATGCTGCTGGCCATATTCGGCTACTGGTTCGTCGGCCTGCCGACCGCCTACGTGCTCGGCTTTGTCTTCGACATGCGCGGTGTCGGCGTCTGGCTGGGCCTTGCCACCGGCCTGGCGTTCGTGGCGACATTGCTGGTCAGCCGCTTCGCCTTGCGCGGGCGGCTGGGCCTGATGAAGAAGCTCGTCGTACCTGCTTAGGATCCTCGCCCAATGCCCCCGCTAAAAGCCGCCGAACAGCGCGTCGCCGACGCCCTTGCCAGCCACGCCCTGCCGGCACAGGTGATCGTGCTCGAGCAACTGGCTACCACCGCCCAGATGGCGGCGGATGCGCTCGGCGTCGAGGTCGGACGGATCGTCAAGTCGCTGCTGTTCAAGGGCAAGGACAGCGGCAAGCCGTACCTGCTGCTGGTCTCGGGCAGCAACCGGGTGCACGAGAAGCGCGCCGGACAGCGCATCGGCGAGGTGCTGGAGCGGCCGGATGCGGATTTCGTCAAGCTCCACACCGGCTTCTCGATCGGCGGCGTCTCGCCCTACGGGCACCCTCTGCCGCTGACCACCTATCTCGATGACGCGCTCTACAATTACGGCACGGTCTGGGCGGCGGCCGGCGACCCGCGCTCGGTGTTCGAGATCACCGCTGCCGACCTCGAGCGCACCACCGGCGCGACGCGCATCGACGTTACCTGACACAACGTTTGCTGAGGCGGTCTAAGAAGTAATCCAGTTCCAGTCGGCCATGCGGTTGCGGAACCAGGTGCGCTGGCGCTTGGCGTATTGCCGGGTGGCGATGACGGCGCGCTCGATGGCCTGATTCTCTTCGAGCTCCCCCGCCAGCATCGCCGTGATTTCCGGCACGCCGATCGCCTTCATCGCCGGCAGGCTGGGATCGAGTGTCAGCGCCAGCAGCGCCTCGACCTCCTCCACTGCACCGCCTGAGAACATGGTCTCGAAGCGGCGGGCGATGCGCTGGCGCAGCACTTCGCGGTCGGGGTTGAGCACCAGGCGCTCGAGCGCGAACCCCTCGAGCAGCCCCTGCTGTGCTTCGTCCTGATAGCTGGCGAGCGAGCGGCCGGTGGCATTCAGCACGGCGAGCGCCCGGATCACCCGCTGCGGGTCCGGCGCCCTGAGGCGGCTCGCAACGAGGGGATCGCGCGCCGCAATCAGCCGGCCGCGGCCCTCCCGGTCCAGCCCCTCGACCTCGGCCTCGGCAGCCGCCAGTGCGGCCGCCGGCACCTCCGGGACGTCGGCAAAGCCGGTGGTGAGCACATCGAAGTAGAGGCCCGTCCCACCGACGAAGATCAGCGGCCGATCGGCCTCTGTTTCGATCACCACGGCCGCCGCGCGGGCCCATTCGCCGGTCGAAAAGCGCACGGATGGATGCACCGTGCCGTAGAGCCGGTGCGGCACGCCGGCCATTTCGATTTCGGATGGACGGGCGGTCAGCAGCTGCAGCACGTCATAGACCTGCAACGCGTCGGTGTTGACGATCACCCCGCCCTGCTGGCGCGCCAGGTCGAGCGCCAGCGCCGACTTGCCGCTGGCAGTCGGACCCGCTATCAACACCGCTCGCCTTTCCGGGCCCTTGCCCATCCTTTTCAGGCCTTTCTCACGCACATGACGGTTCTCTGCCTCATCGCCAATCCGGCTGACCCTGTAATTGACTCGGCGCTGGTCGCGGCGATCCAGCACGAGACCAGGGGTGAGATCAACTGGCTGCACCAGCGCATCGCCTGTGACATCGAGGCGCCCAAGGCTGCCGATCCGGTCGCCGCAGCCCGCGCCGTCATCGGCAACCGGCCAGTCGACGTAGCGCTGGTCCCGGCGGAAGGTCGCCGCAAGCAGGTGCTGGTCGCCGACATGGATTCCACCATGATCGAGCAGGAATGTATCGACGAGCTCGCCGACGCCGTTGGCATCAAGGCCGAGGTGGCCGCAATCACCGAGCGCGCCATGAATGGCGAGCTGGATTTCGAGCAGGCGCTGCGTACCCGGGTGGCGCTGATCAAGGGGTTGGAACGCACCGCCATCGAGGAGATTCGGCGTGAGCGTATTACCCTCGCACCGGGCGGCCGCGCCCTGATCCACACCATGAAGGCCTATGGCGCCTATACTTCGCTGGTTTCGGGCGGCTTCACCTTCTTTGCCGACTATTTCGGCAAGCGCATCGGCTTCGACGAGGCGATCGCCAATGTGCTGGAGTTCGATGGCGAGCGGCTGACCGGTACGGTCAAGAGCCCGATCGTCGACAAATCGACCAAGCTGCATCGCCTGGAAGCGCTGGCCGCCGAGCGCAACCTGCCGATGAGCGCGACGATGGCGGTGGGCGATGGCGCCAATGATCTCGACATGATCAAGGCCGCCGGCTTCGGCGTGGCGCTCCATGCCAAGCCGCATGTCGCGGCCGAGGCGGGTATCCGCATCGACCATGGCGACCTCACGGCCCTGCTCTACCTGCAGGGCTATACCGATGAGGACATCGTCAGGTGAGGCTGGAGACGGAGCGACTCGTTCTCAGGTCCTGGGAAAGCCGCGATCACGCTTCGCTGGCGGCAGTCCTCGGCGATGCTGAAGTCCGCCGCTTCTATCCCACGGTGGCGACGCCGGAGCAGACCAGGGCGCAGCTGGAGTTCTCGATCGAGAAGCAGGCCGCCATGGGCTTTCATTTCGGCGCGGCCGAGCTCAGGTCGACCGGCCAGTTCGTCGGCCTCGTCGGCCTTGGTTACATTCCCGAGGAAACGCGCGCAGCCATTCGTGGCCAGCCGGCGGTCGAGATCGGCTGGCAGTTCGACAAGGCATTCTGGGGCCAGGGCCTTGCCCCGGAGGGCGCCCGAGCCTGGCTCACCTATGGCTTCGAGACGCTCCAGCTGCCGGAGGTCGTCGCCTTCACCTTTGTTGGCAACCTGCCCAGCCAGCGCGTCATGAAGAAGATCGGCATGGTGCGCGATGCGGACGCCGACTTCGAGCACCCGAGGCTTGCGCCAGGTCACCCGCTGCGGTCGCACGTGGTGTACCGGATCGCCAATCCGGCGCTCGACGCGTGAGGATCGAGACGGACCGTCTGCTGCTAAGACCGTGGCTGCGGGCAGATCACGAAGCATGGGCTGCCATTAACGCCGATCCCGAAATCCGCCGCTACTACTGGCCGTCGATCCAGAGCCGCAGCGAGTCCGATGCGGTCATCGTGGCCTGCGAGCAAGCGCTGGATGAGCAAGGGTTCGGCTTCGTGGCGGTTGAGCGGCAGGCCGACCATGCGCTGATCGGCGGCATCGGCTTCTCCTGGACCGACGAGGAGATTCCCGGCGGCCGCCAGATCGAGATCGGCTGGATCTTCGGGCAGCAATATTGGGGCCAGGGCTACGCGTTCGAAGCGGCGACCGCCTGCCTTGCCTGGGCTCCCGGCCGGTTGCCCGCCTTGCAGGCGATCGGCTACACCTCCGAGATCAACACCCCGTCGCGACGGCTGATGGAAAAGCTCGGGATGCGGCGTGACCCAGCCGAGGATTTCGACGATATCACCGTGCCGGAGGGCAACCCGCTCCGGCCGCACGTGCTGTATCGGCTGGAACTCTAGCCCAACCGAACTGCGATGAACCGGCTGGTGCCGGTGGGGTCGATCACCTTGAACAGCACCGCCGGACGGCCAGCCTCCTTGGCCTGCCCCACCAGTTCGCTCAGTTCATCGATGGTGCCGATCTCCTTCTGGTTCACCTCGGTGACCAAGAGGCCCGGGATGAAACCCTTCTGATCGGCGTCGCTGCCACTCTTCACGCTGGTGACGACGATACCGTCCTCCTCCGGCGCAATGCCGAACTCCGCACGCTTGCCCTCGTCGAGCAGCGCCACGTCGAAGCCGACGAGGTCGGGTAACCCCAGCGGCGGCGTCTCCTCCTCGGTGGCGGTCGGCTCCGGTGCCGGCGCAGCCTCCGGCGTCGGCGTTGCCGGTGTATTGTTCTTGGCGATCAACTGCTCGCCGAGTTCAAGGCGGCCCAAAGTGATGCTGAGCGTCTGCTCGGCGCCGTCGCGCAGGATCTTCACCGGCACGGCCTTACCGACTTCCGTCTCGGCGACGACACGCGGCAGGTCGCGCATGCGGGCAATCGGCTTGCTGTCGAACTCGAGGATGATGTCGCCCTCGACCACCTGCCCCTCGGACGGGCCGCCTTTGGTGACGTCGATCACCAGCGCCCCGGCAGTACTCTTGAGGCCAAGGCTGCTGGCGATGTCCTCGCTGACTTCCTGGATACCGACGCCGAGCCAGCCGCGGCGGGTTTCGCCGAACTCGGCGAGCTGGTCGATCACCGGCCGCGCCAGGTTCACTGGCACGGCAAAGCCGATCCCCAATGACGAGCCGCCGCGGGCAATGATGGCGGTGTTGATGCCGACCACCTTACCGTCCATGTCGAACAACGGACCACCGGAGTTGCCCTGGTTGATCGCTGCGTCGGTCTGGATGAACTGGTCATAGGGGCCGGACTGGATATCGCGGTTACGGGCGGAGACGATGCCCAGCGTCACCGAGCCGCCAAGGCCGAACGGATTGCCGATCGCCATGACCCAGTCGCCGACCACGGCGCCGTCGCTGTCGCCGAACTCGACGAATGGCAATTCATGACCCGCATCGACCTTCAGCACCGCGAGATCGGTCTTGTCGTCCTTGCCGACGATTGTTGCCGGCAGCCGGGTGCCGTCGGTCAGGTAGACCTCGATTTCCTCGGCGCCCTCGATGACGTGGTTGTTGGTGACGACAATGCCGTCGGCGGAGATGATGAAGCCGGAGCCAAGGCTGCGCGCCTCCTGCATCTGCTCCTCGCCCAGCCCATTGTTCGGGTTGTGCTCGTCAAACAGCTCCTCGAGCGGCGAGCCATCCGGCAGATCGGGGAACGGCACGCCGCCACCGCCCGGCACACGCCGTGAGGTGCCGATGTTCACCACCGCGGGAGAGAGTTGCTCGGCGAGCGCTGCGACCGATTCCGGGCCCCTCGCCGCCACCGGCGCCGCCTGCGCCGCCAGGGCCAGCACTCCCGCGACGGCCAGAGACCGCAAAACCCGACCGGCAGCACGCATTCACTTCTCCTGCAACGACTCAGCCGCGGCTGCGCATGTCGCAGTCAGCCCCGAAGCAGCCACAAGAGAACAAGTCCGACCCCGGCGCAAGCCAGCGCAGCCGCACGAATGGTTGAAGCTGGCGTCGATTGGATCGACGCCAGCAGCTTCTTCATCTGTTCGGGGAACGCGGCATAGACGAGCCCTTCCAGGACCAGCACGAGGGCCAGTGCCGAGAAGAGCTCGAGCATTTACTGCGCCGGCGCGGCCGGTGCAGGTTCGGCCGAAGCCGGCGTTGCCGGAGTGGTCTCCGCCGGTGCAGCTTCCGTCGGTGCAGCCTCGGCGGGGGCGGTGACCGCGTCGGCGGCAGGCTGGCTGAGGACCGGCGAGTCCACGGGCGGCTCTTCGACCAGCGGCGTCGCCGGGATCGGCGTCGTCGCGGCTTCGGGCGGCGGCGTCACGTTGTCGGGGTTCTGGTTCTGGAAGAACCGGAAGAACTCCGAGTCCGGCGACAGCACCATCGTGGTGCCGTTCGGCCCGAGCGCCGCGCGATACGACTGCATCGAACGGTAGAAGTCGAAGAAGTCGGTGTCGCGGTTATAGGCATCGGCGAAGATCTGCGAGCGCTCGGCATCGCCCTCGCCTCGCAGGATTTCCGCGTCACGGCGGGCTGCCGAGAGAACCTCGACCGCCTGACGATCGGCGATGGCGCGCGCCGTCTGCGCCGCTTCCTGACCACGGGCGCGAAGCAATGCCGCTTCGGCCAGACGCTCGGCCTTCATACGGTTGAAGGTTTCGGCCGAAACGCTCGGATCGAGGTCGGTGCGGATGATGCGCACATCAACCACCTCGATGCCCAGTTGGGCCATGTCCGGGCGGATCAGGTCGCGCGCCTCGCGCATCATCTCCGGGCGCTGCTCGGACAGCGCCTCGGTGAAGGCGCGACGACCGTAGACCTGGCGGAGCGCCGCGTCGAAACGGGTCGACACACGATCCTCCACCACGCGCAGTTCGCCCTGCGCGCGGGAGCGGAACAGCCGCGGGTCGGCGATGCGGTAGGTGAGGTAGGCGTCGACGATGTAGAACTTACCGTCCGACACCTGCACCGTCATGTTGGCGGCGTCGTAGCGCAGCAGCCGGTCTTCGATGATCTGCACCGTGTCGACGAAGTTGGTCGGGATCTTGAAATAGAGACCCGGATCCGTCTTCACGTCGGTGATCTGGCCGAAGCGCATGACGATGGCCTGTTCGCGTTCGTTGACCACGAAGATCGACGACACGAAGATGTACAGCAGAGCGACGACGGCAATGCCGAGAATAACAAGTCTGTTCATGGCTTACCTCGGCGTCGCGTCGGCGGGGACGGGCGTGGTGTTGAGTGTCGAGTTCGGCCGGATCTCCGGCAGCGGCAAGTAGGGCACAACGCCCGATCCGGCGCTCTTGTCGACGAGCACCTTCTCCGAACCGCCCAGCACCTGCTCCATGGTTTCGAGGAACAGCCGCTTGCGCGTCACTTCGGGGGCCTTGGCGTACTCGGCGTAGATGGAGAGGAAGCGAGCCGCCTCACCTTCTGCTTCCTGCACGACACGGTTCTTGTAGGCGGCCGCATCTTCGCGGACCTGTGCGGCCTGACCTCGAGCGTCACCCAGAAGCGTGTTGGCGTATTGCCGCGCTTCTTCCTGGAAACGGTCTTCGTCCTGTTCGGCACGCTGCACTTCGTTGAAGGCGTCGGCCACTTCAGTCGGCGGGGCCGCCTGCTCGATGGCGATCTGCGACACCGTCACGCCCATGCTGTAGCTCTGCACGATCGACTGCACGATACCGCGCACATCGTTCTGGATGCCGGCGCGATCGTCGCGGAACACGTCCTGTGCCGGACGGCGGCCGACGATTTCGCGCATCGCGCTTTCGCCGATCGAGCGCACCATGTCGTCGGGATCGCGGACGTTGAACAGGTAGGCTACCGGGTCGGTCACCGACCACAGCACCGAGAACTTCACGTCGACGATGTTCTGGTCGCCCGAGAGCATCAGCCCTTCGTCAGACTGCGTGCGCGTCGAGCCGACAGAGCCGATCTCGGTGCGGTTTTCCGTACGCGGCGCCCGCTCGACGGTCTCGATCGGCCACAGCGCGAAATGCAGGCCGGCCGGAACGCTTTCCAGCGGCTGGCCGAAGCGGAGCTTTACCGCCCATTCCTGTTCCTGGACGGTGAACACCGAGTTGGCCACCCAGAACGCGCCGAGCGCCAGGACGACGCCGATGATGGTCCAGCGCCCACCGGGGATCCCACCCTGAAAACGGTCGCGACCGCGGGACAGAAGTTCTTCGAGGTTGGGCGTACCACCGCCCCGGCGGCCACCGCCGCCACCACCGCTACCCCCACCACCCGGCGTCTGACCCCAGGGGCCGCCGTTGTTGGAGTTGCGGCCTCCCCCGCCCGTATTGTTGTCCCAGGGCATACGCCACCTTTCAGCCGGATTATCGATTGCCGCCCTATATAGGCAAGCGCTCCCCTGCGATCAACGTGCAGCGGGTTCACGCCGACGATAGACTTTTACCGTGAAGTCGGCGCTATCGCGTTCGGTGCGCAACAGTTCAGGCTCGGCTTCTACTTCCCATTGCTTGGGATCGATCAATGGAAAGCGAGCATCGCCAGAGGGTGAGGCCACCACATGTGTGACGTAAAGTCGCTCCGCCAACGGCATGGCCTCACGATAGATTTCGCCACCGCCACCGATCATGACTTCGTCAACGCCGTCGGCAGCAGCGATCTGCCGTGCGTGGTCGAGGGCCTCGGCAAGACTGTGGACCACCAGTACACCGTCCGGCTGGTAGCCCTGTTGTCGCGTCACCACGATGTTGGTGCGGCCGGGCAGCGGTTTGCCGATGCTCTCGAAGGTCTTGCGGCCCATGATCAAGGGCTTGCCCATCGTGGTGCGCTTGAAATGGGCGAAATCGGTCGGCAAACGCCAGGGGATCGCGCCATCCGAGCCGATGATGCCGTTCTCGCCGATCGCTGCGATCATCGCCACCGGGACGCTCACGGCGCACCGAGCCGCGCCAGCGCATCACCATCGACGCGAACCTTGGTCCACTCGTCCTGCATGATGCCGCCCTGCGACTTGTAGAAAAGGATCGATGGCTCGTTCCAGTCGAGCACCCACCACTCGAACCGGCCGAGCCCCTCGCGCACGCAGCGCTGCGCCAGGTTGACCAGCAAGGCCTTGCCGACGCCCAGCCCGCGCGCCTCGGGGTCGACGAACAGATCCTCGAGCCAGATGCCGTGGCGTCCCTGGAAGGTCGAGTAGGTGTAGAACCAGAGCGTGAAGCCGACGGGTTTGCCCGCCCACTCGGCAATCTCGCAGAACACCTTGGGCTCGGCGCCGAACAGGTCGCGCAGGATATCAGCCTCGGTGGCCCTGGCCTCATGCGACAGCTTCTCGTATTCGGCCAGCGCCGCGATGAAGCGGATGATCAGCGCGGCATCATCGGGCGCCGCGCTGCGGATCACGAGGCTCATCGGGCGGTGTCCAGACGCTTGAGATGGGCGAACCACTTGCGCTCGAGAGCGGCCTCGACGTCGATCTGGTTATGCCGGCAGAACAGCAGCACTTGGGCCAGAAGATCGGCCGCCTCGTCCTCCAGCGCCGTTCGGATGGCGGCTGCCGGGCGCTCGCCGACACGGCCACGGCCGGTACTGCGCAGATGCTCGGCGACCAGTTCCCCGGCCTCTTCCTGCAGCTTCAGCGCATACCAATCGGCATCGCGGCGGATGTCGCAGCGCTCGGCATAGATGGCGGAAACCTGCTCCACCCGCTCGGTCAGTTCGGTGATCGTCGCCATCAGCCGACGTTGGGTTCGGGGTTCTGCCGGTTGAGGATCAGCACCTCGAGCTCCCGGTTGTAAGGCGGCCACCAGTCCTTGGCCTCCATCTCGAAGGTCGTCGGGCCGGTCTTCTTGACCTCGCCATCCCAGCAGAACGACACGAGGTTCTGCGGCAGCACCTTGTCGATGGTCAGGTGGAACTTGCCGACCGGACCCGCCCAGTTGGCGCCGGTCGACCAGATGTAGCTGACCCAGCTCTCGGTGAACGGCGCGCCATAGGGTTCGTCGGGGTTCGGCAGGGTCTTCTTGACCGTATTGATGAAGCTGTCGTCGGTGCAGTACTTGCGCTTATACTCGACCGCCGGATCGTAGCCCTCGTAAGGCGGCGACAGGAACGTCACCGCCACGGTGCCGCCGACGCTGGGCTTGTACTGGTGCTCGACCGTCACCGTTTCACCGGCCGGGAAATGCGCTTCCCAGCTATAGGTCGAGCGCAGCGTCCATACCGGCCAGTATTCGGTATGCATCCCCTGCCCCTGGTCGAACTCCATCGGGATCACCAGGGCGCGGTGCAGCAACTCTTGCTTCGTCGCCTCGTCGAGGGCATTGATCGCCTTCACCGTCGCATCGCCATAGGGCGTCAGCGGCAGGCCGAGCTCGGTGAGGTACTGCGTATAGTCGATATTAGTGGCGAACACATACTGGTGCAGCTCGGCCGAAACCGGCTCGCCGTTCACCAGCGTCTCGAAGCCGAAGATGTTCTCAGGGTCTTCGGTGGGAATCGCCACCATGAAATCGCCATCGCCGGTGATGTCGGGCATCGGGAAGGCCACCAGCGCGTCGGTATCCTCAGCCCCCTCGTTGCGGAACTCGTACTTCACCCGGACCTGCTCGGGCGAGACGTAGAGGTCCTCGCTCAGCATCTTCACATCGTCGGTCTGGACGAACACCAATCCGCCGGCGCCCAGCGTCGACATGGTGTCGTTGGCGATGGCCGGGATAACAGCGAAGCCGGCGGCGACGAGCACGGCTGCGAGGGTTTTCATACCGCGATCTCCGCCTTGATGCTGGGATGCGGATCATACCCGGTGATCATGAAATCCTCGAACTGGAAATCGAAGATGTCGCGCTTGTCCGGGTTGATGGTCAGCCGCGGCAGCGGGCGCGGCTCGCGGCTTAGCTGCAGACGAACCTGCTCGAAGTGGTTGTGGTAAAGGTGCATGTCGCCGAACGAATGCACGAACTCTCCCGGCTGCAGTCCGGTTACCTGCGCCATCATCTCGGTCAAAAGCGCATAGGACGCGATGTTGAACGGTACGCCGAGGAACAGGTCGGCGGAGCGCTGATAGAGCTGGCAGCTGAGTTTGCCGTCGGCGACATAGAACTGGAACAGGCAGTGGCATGGCGGCAGCGCCATGTCGTCGACTTCGGCCGGGTTCCAGGCCGTGACGATGTGGCGGCGCGAGTCCGGCTTGCTCTTGATCGAATTCACCACATTGGCGATCTGGTCGATGGTGCCACCGCGCCCATCCGGCCAACTGCGCCACTGCGAACCGTAAACCGGCCCGAGATCGCCATTCTCATCGGCCCACTCGTTCCAGATCCTGACGCCACGCTCCTGCAGCCAGCGCACATTGGTCTCGCCACGCAGGAACCATAAGAGCTCATAGACGATCGATTTGATGTGCAGCTTCTTGGTGGTCAGCAGCGGAAAACCCTTGCCGAGGTCGAAGCGCGTCTGCCGGCCGAACACCGAGCGGGTGCCGGTGCCGGTACGATCGGGCCGATCAGTACCGTTGTCGAGGACGTCGCGGAGAAGGTCTTGGTACTGCTGCATGTGCCGCCGCGATCGATTCTGTCAGGGGGACCCTTGGTGTGATAGACTCACAGCATGAGCAAGCAGATTACACGCGAATCTCACAGCGGGCGCCTCGTCATCGGTCGCCGCAGCGCCGAAAAATTCAGCGCTGTGGAGGGGATCGTCCGCAGTACCCGCACGAGCAAGCTGATCGAGCAATCTGACGCGAGCAACGAAAACGGCGATGCCAGACGGGCGCGGATTCGTGCCGAGTTCGCCAAAGCCAAGTAGCCGTGGAACATTACGGAACTGACCAGGATCCGCTCTGCTATCCAGGCACGTCCGTACTCATCAACAGGGCCGACCTGCGGGACCAGCGCGACCTCGATGACTTCGAGTTTGCAATGTACCTCACGCGGCCGAAGAGGCGCTTCCAAGCGGACTGTTAGATTACGCCCACTATCGGGCCATTCACCGTCACCTGTTCCAGGACGTCTATGATTGGGCTGGCGACGAACGCGCGATCCGGATCACCAAAGGTGGAAGCACGTTCGCGTACCCAGAGCACCTGCATCGCACAATGACGCGTGTCTTTGACGAGCTGGCCGAGCGCAATTTCCTCCGCGATCTCCATAACGCGGCCTTCGCTGAGGGCGCCGCCTACATTCTCTCTGAGATCAACGCCGGTCGTCCCTTTCGCGAAGGCAACGGCAGAACGCAATTGGCATTTCTGAAGCTGCTATGCGTCGGGTCGGGACACGACTTCGATGACGACGCCCTCAATCCTGACCTCACACTCCGAGCCATGGCCGCCAGTTCTCGTGGTGACCTTGCTCCACTCACAGCCCTGATCGCCGACCTCATGACTGAATTTGCATCACGCGCCCGTCGCGCCTATATAGGGCTTGCCGGCAACGGCTATGGCGATAAACGGCTAGCGTAATAAACCTATTGGACCCGGGGGCAGTGCCCGGCGTCTCCACCAGAACTCCCCGTCGTGGCGGGCTCATGGGGACGAAA
>Ga0209902_100621_pt1 | contig 32555 bp, 35 predicted proteins | sample FECB27metaG_FD_188304 | JGI IMG/M metagenome (GOLD analysis project Ga0209902, IMG submission 188304) | Cyanobacterial communities from the Joint Genome Institute, California, USA - FECB-27 (SPAdes) (version 2) | ecosystem: Environmental > Aquatic > Thermal springs > Hot (42-90C) > Microbial mats...
CCCCCCCTCCCTGCCCTCCCCCGCGAGGGGGGAGGGATCGCACGGAGATCCGGGGGAGGGTTGTCACCCGACTCGGCGACGACGCGGCACGCCCCGCGCCGCTTTCGCCGTTCCTCCTGAATGAATCGGCGTCGCCGATCGCATCCATCTGCGCTTTTGATTGGCACTGTCGCGCCGGATCGGCTTCAAGGGTCGGCTCTCCCGCCGCCATCCCGCGCCGGGGTCCGTCATCACCGGTCATCCGATGCCTGCGCCGTCCGCCTTCGACCGCCGCCTCCCCCGCCTCGCCACCGAGGCGCGGGCGATGCTGGCGCTGGCGCTGCCGCTGGCGGCGACGCAGCTCGCCCAGATCGCCATCAACACCACCGACGTGGTGATGGTCGGCTGGCTCGGCGCCGAGGCGCTGGCCGCCGTGGCGCTCGGCTCCGGCGTCAACTTCGTGCCGCTGATGTTCCTGATCGGCGTCGCCGTGGCGGTGTCGCCGCTGGTCTCCCAGGCGCGCGGCGCCCGCTCGCACTTCCTGCGCGACGCCCGCCGCTCGGTGCGCCAGGGGCTGTGGGCGGTGACGCTGCTCGGCCTGCCGTGCTGCCTCGCGCTGTGGCAGACCGAGGCGATCCTGATCGCCGCCGGCCAGGAGCCCGGCGTCTCCGCCGAGGCGGCGGCTTACGTGCAGGCGCTGGTGCCGGGACTGATCCCGGCCGGCTGGTTCGTCGTGCTGCGCTCGTTCGTCTCGGCGATGGAGCGGCCGCGCTCGGCGCTCGTCGTCATGGTCGGCGCCTTCCTGCTCAACGTCGTCGTCAACTGGCTTCTGATCTTCGGCAATCTCGGCTTCCCGCGCCTCGGCGTCGTCGGCGCCGGCGTCGCCTCGTCGATCTCCAACGTCGCGTGCTTCCTGACGCTGCTCGGCTTCATCCTCGTCGATCGCCGGCTGAAGCGCTTCGCCATCCTCGGCCGGCTGTGGCGGCCGGACTGGCCGCGGCTGTGGCGGCTGCTCGTCGTCGGCCTGCCGATCGGCGCCTCGCTCTTGCTCGAGCTCGGCCTGTTCGTCGGTGCGACGCTGCTGATGGGGGCCTACGGCACGACCGCGCTCGCCGCCCACCAGATCGCCATCCAGATCGCCGCCGTCACCTTCATGGTGCCGCTCGGCGTCGGCCAGGCCGCGACCGTCCGGGTGGGCCTCGCCGCCGGGCGCGGCGACAGCAACGGCGTCGGCGATGCCGGCCTGGTGGCGGTGGTGCTTGGCGTCGGCTTCATGGCGGCGATGGGGCTGGTGATGATCGCCTTTCCAGGGCCGCTGATCGCCGCCTTCCTCGGCGTCGCCGATCCGGCGAACGATCCTTCGGTGGCGCCGGTCTACGCGATGGCGGTAACGTTCCTGTTCTACGCGGCGCTGTTCCAGGTCGCCGACGGCATGCAGGTGGTCGGCCAGGGCATCCTGCGCGGTCTCTCCGACACCCGCGCGCCGGTGATCTTCGGCTTCATCGGCTTCTGGCTGGTCGGCTTCGTCGCCGCCGCCGGGCTCGGGCGGCTCTACGGGCCGACCGGCATCTGGATCGGCCTCGTCGCCGGCCTGTTCGTCGTCGGCGGCCTCTGCCTCGCCCGCTTCCTGCGGCGCGACAGGCTCGGCCTCGTCGCGCGCGCCACCCGGCAAGACGTCAGAGCCGAGCTCAGAACCGCGTCGTGAGCCGCGTCAGCCAGTCCGGCGAGGCCTCCACCAGCCAGGCCTCCAGCGCCTTGTCGGTGCCGGCGAGCACGGCGAGGCCGACCAACACCAGCACCACGCCGATGACGAGCTTGCCGACGCTGCCGGCCGACAAGAGCTTGCCGCGGACCCGCAGGAGCCATGTCCGCCCGACGGTGCCGAGCACCGCCAGCGGTAGGCCGGCGCCGAGGCCGAAGGCGAGCATGACGGCGGTCACCACCCACAGGTCGTCGCCGCGCGCGGCGAGGACGGACGCCGCGCCCAGCGTCGGCCCGACGCACGGGCTCCACACCGCCCCGAGCAGCAGCCCGACGCCGAACTGGCCGCCGACGCCCTGACCGGAGACGCCGCCGAAGCGGGTCTCCGTCCAGGCGCCGATCGGGGCGGCGGCGAGGGCGAGGCGCGCCTGCGCCGCCGGCACCATCAGCACGACGCCGAGGGCGATCAGGATCACCGCCGCCAGTCCCCGGAAGACGTCGCCGTCGAGCCCGATGGCGAAGCCGATGGTGGCGACGAACATCCCCACCACCGTGAACGACAGCGCGAGCCCGGCGGCCAGCGCCAGCGGCGCCAGCCGGTGCTCGCCCGCCGCCGCGCCGAGCACGATCGGCAGGATCGGCAGCACGCACGGCGACAGGATCGACAGCCCGCCGGCGAGGAAGGCGAGGACGAGGCTGGAGACGCCCATCGGCTTGAGGCCCCCGTCAGCCGGCGAAGGCGGTGGCGACGAGCTTGCGGATGGAGGCCGGGTCGGTGTCGCCGACGGTACGGCCCGTTTCCTTGGGTCCCGCGAAGACGATGAGGGTGCTCTGCTTCTGCACGCCGAGGGAGTGCAGCACGTCCTTCTGGGTGTCGAAGTCGACGCTGAAGACGGTCAGGCCCTTGAACTCCGGCACCGCCGGCAGGGCGGCGAGCGTCGGCGCCTGCGCCTTGCAGACCGGGCACCAGGGGGCATGCACGTCGATCAGGATCGGCTTGCCGGCCTTCTGCGCCGCCTCAAAGGCGGCGGGGGTGAACGGCGTGCCGACCTCGGCGCGGGCCGTCGCCGCATAAAGCGAGGCGACGAGCGCCAGCAGCAGCGCCGCCGCGGTGAAGGCGATGCGGTGGGCGAGGCGAGCACGATGGTCGAAGGCTGTGGCGATGGGGGCTGCTGCGGCGCGGGCGGAAGCTGTCATGATGATCTCCCCGTGGACCTTGCTGGTGGGCTTCGGAGACGCCCGTCCACGCCTCTCTCTTCGGCGGGTTTGCGATCGGCGTTACGCTGTTCACCGGCTCGTGATCGCTGCGTCGGCGGTTCCGCCCCCACCGGCCCGCCGCCGCGCCGTAACGAAGGGCGCCCGTGCGGCGAAGAGGGAACAGTGGCGGACCCGGCGGAACGTGAGTGGGACGAGCTGATGCGGGCGTCGCTGGCCGGCGACGACGCCGCCTATCGGCGGCTGCTCGCCCGCCTGACGCCGGCGATCCGCACCTCGGTGCGGCGGGGGCTCTCCCGGGCCGGCGCGCCCGCCGCGGAGGTGGAGGACATCGTGCAGGAGACGCTGCTGGCCATCCATCTGAAGCGGGCGAGCTGGGACCCGGCCCTGCCGCTGGCGCCGTGGGTCGCCGCCATCACCCGCTACAAGCTCGTCGACAGCCTGAGGCGGCGCGGCCGGCGCGGGGAGGTGTCGATCGAGCCGCTGGTGGAAACCCTGAGCGCGCCGGCCGAGGAGCGCGCCGCCGCCCACGACGTCGCCCGCGCGCTCGCCACCTTGCCGCCCGGCCAGCGCAGCGTCGTCGAGGCGCTGGCGGTGGCCGGCGAGACGATCACGGAGGCCGCGCGGCGGCTGTCGATGTCGGAGGGCGCCGTGCGCGTCGCCCTGCACCGGGGGCTCGCGACGCTGGCCGCGCGCTTCTCCAAGGAGGCCCGATGAGGACCGACGATCTCGTGCGGGCGCTCGCCGCCGACGGCGGTCGCGTCGGCCTGCCGCTCGCCACGCGCCTGGCGCTGGCGCTCGGCGGCACGACCGTGCTGGTGGCCGTCGTCTACCTGCCGCTGCACGGCACGCGCGACGATGTGATGTCGCTCGCCTGGACGCTGCGCCTCGTCTTCAAGTTCGCCATCCCGCTCGCCGTCGCCGTCGCCGCCGCGGGGCTGGCGCTCGACCTGGTGCGGCCGGGTACCCCCGTCCGGCGCCGCCTGCTCTGGCTGGGGGCGATCGCGGGGGCGCTCGCCGCCGGCGTCGTCACCGAGCTTTCCGTGCTGCCGATGGCGGCGTGGGGACCGCGGCTCGTCGGCGCCAACGCGCTGCGCTGCCTCGCCACCGTGCCGATGCTGTCGCTCTTGCCGCTCACTGCTGCGCTGGCGGTGCTGTCACGCGGCGCCCCGCTGTCGCCTGCCGCGGCGGGCGCCGGCGCCGGCCTCGCCGCCGGAGCCGCCGGCGCGCTCGTCTATGCGATGGTCTGCCCCGACGATTCGCCGCTGTTCGTCGCCGTCTGGTACGGCATCGCGGTGGCCGTCGTCACGGCCCTCGGGGCGTTCGCCGGCCGCCGCGTCCTGCGCTGGTAGCGCGGCGAGGGCACTGTCTCGGTCGCGGCTGCGCGGTCCGCTGAAGGGGCCCTGCGCAGCATGGCGCTCCGGCGTCATCGCGCGTACAGTCGCCGGACTTGGCCGACATTCCATGCTTGCCGCCACGTCCCGTGGAGAACGGGCCGTCGGGGCCCCGTCGTCCACTCTCAGAACAGCGGTCACCGCGCGACGCACGCTCGTCCCGTCGCGGCGGACACACTCGCCTTTCAGCATCCGGCCGCATCGGCCGTGTGCCCTCCGACACAGTTTGGACCGCAGGCCATGAACCGCAACGTCTTGTATTTCGTCATCGGTGCTCTGGTCATCGTCGCCGCGGTCGCGGGCTATCTCCTCTACCAGGAGCAGCAGAAGCCCGGCGTCAGCATCGAGATCGGCGAAGGGGGCGTGTCGATCGAGGGCAAGTAGCCTCCCGCTCGGAGGCGGCGCGGCTACGGCCGGGCCGGACGGCACGTGCAGCGAGGGGCCGAGGCCGGCCGGTGGTGGCACGGCCCGGTTCCCTCAGGGAATCGATCCATGTCGCTCGGCCTCATCCTCGTCATCCTCCTCGTCATCTTCCTGCTCGGCGGCTTCAGCGGCCGCTTCGGCGGCTATGGCTACGGTTTCGGCCACGGCGGCATCGGCGTGATCGGGGTGATCCTGATCGTGCTCCTCGTCCTCGTCCTGACGGGCCGCATCTGAGCCCCAGCCTCTGAGCTGGAGCGGGACACGCGACCCGCTCAGTCCGGGAAGTGGCAGGCGACCGCGTGGCCGGCGGCGTTGGCCGTCAGCACCGGCTCGACCTCGGAACACAGCCCCTGCGCCCGCGGGCAGCGGGTGCGGAAGCGGCAGCCGGACGGCGGGTTCGCCGGATTGGGCACGTCGCCGGTGAGCACGATGCGCCGCCGCGCCCGCTCGCGGTCGGGGTCCGGCACCGGCGCCGCCGACAGGAGCGCCTGGGTGTACGGGTGGCGCGGCCGCGCATAGAGGTCGTCGTTCTTGGCGATCTCGACGATGCGGCCGAGATACATCACCGCCACCCGGTCGGCGAGATGGCGCACGACGGCGAGGTCGTGGGCAATGAACAGATAGGCGAGGCCGAGCCGGTCCTGCAGGTCCTTCAACAGGTTGAGCACACCCGCCTGGATCGACACGTCGAGCGCCGACACCGGCTCGTCGAGGACGACGAGCTCCGGCTCCAGTGCCAGTGCGCGAGCGATGCCGATGCGCTGGCGCTGGCCGCCGGAGAACTGGTGCGGGTAGCGCTTGGCGTGCTCCGGGTCGAGCTTGACGAGCGCCATCACCGCAGCGACGCGCTCGGGGATCTCCGTCGCCGGCACGCCGAGATTGCGCATCGGTTCGGCGATGATGTCGCCGGTCGTCATGCGCGGGTGCAGCGAGGCGTAGGGGTCCTGGAAGACGATCTGCAGGTTGCGCCGCACCGGCTGCAGCGCGCCGTGGCCGAGCTTGGCGATGTCGCGGCCCTTGAACAGGATCTGGCCGTCCGAAGGCTCGAGCAGGCGCACGACGCAGCGCGCGAGCGTTGACTTGCCGCAGCCGGATTCGCCGACGAGGCCGAGCGTCTCGCCGGCGGCGACGGCGAAGGAGACGCCCGCCACCGCCTGGACGTGCCCGACGGTGCGGTCGATCAGGATGCCGCGGCGGATCGGGTAGGCCTTGACGAGGTCGTCGACGACGAGGAGCGGCGCCGCCGGCGCGCCCGCGCCGCCACCGCCGGCGGTGTCCAGCACGGGCCTCATCGGGCGCCTCCGGCGGCGGGCATCGGCAGCGGCGTGCGCGACGACAGGTCGGCGAGGTGGCAGGCGGCGGCATGGTCGCCGACCGCCAGGAGCGCCGGCCGCTCGACAGAGCAGCGCGGGATGGCGATCGGGCAGCGCGGGTGAAAGGAGCAGCCCGGCGGCCGCGCCGCGAGGCCGGGCGGGCTGCCGTCGATCGGCACCAGGCGGCCGCGGTCGCCCTCGAGCGAGGGCAGCGCCTTCAAGAGGCTCGCGGTGTAGGGATGCGCCGGCCGGTAGTAGGCCTCGCGCACCGGCGCCCGCTCGACGACGCGGCCGGCATAGAGGATGGCGACGCGGTCGGCGAGGCCGGCGACGATGCCGAGGTCGTGGGTGATCAGCACGAGCGCCAGCCCGCGCTCGCGCCGGAGCCCGTCGAGGAGCTCGATGATCTGCGCCTGGATGGTGACGTCGAGGGCCGTCGTCGGCTCGTCGGCGATCAGCACTTCGGGATCGTTCGCCATCGCCATGGCGATCATCGCCCGCTGGCGCATGCCGCCGGAGAACTCGTGCGGATACTGCGCCGCCCGCCGCTCGGGAAACGGCACGGCGACCTGTGCCAGCAACTCCACCGCCCGCTTCATCGCCTGGCGCTGCGTCACCGAGCGGTCGTGGATGCGGATCATCTCGGTGATCTGCGCGCCGACCGTCATCACCGGGTTGAGCGCCGTCATCGGGTCCTGGAAGATCATCGCCATGCGCTTGCCGCGGAGCCGCCTCAGCGCCTCCGGCCGGCCGAGATACTCCTCGCCGTCGAGCTTGACCGAGCCGGTGACGGTGACGCCCGGGCCGGTCAGCCCCATGGCGGCGAGCATCGTCACGCTCTTGCCGGAGCCGGATTCGCCGACGACCGCCAGCACCTCGCCGCGGTCGACGGAAAGGTCGACGCCGCTCACGGCCTCGAGGCCGCCGGTGGGGCCGGGGAAGACGACGCGCAGGTCGCGCACCTCGAACAGCGGCGGCCGGGCGGAGCCGGCGGATGCGACGGCGCTCAATTGCCGCTCCTCGGGTCGAACAGGTCGCGCAGGCCGTCGCCGACGAAGGAGAAGCCGAGCACCATCGACAGGATCGCCATGCCCGGGCCGAAGGCGATCCACCACGAGTAGAAGTGGATGGCCCCTTCCGAGATCATCTGCCCCCATTCCGGCGTCGGCGGCAGCGCGCCGAGGCCGATGAACGACAGGCTGGCGGCGAGCAGCACGATCTGGCCGAGGTCCATGGTGGCGTTGACCAAGGTCGGGCTCCAGGCGAGCGGCAGGATGTGGCGGATCAGCACCCGCGGGCGCGACGCGCCGGCGGCGATCGCCGCCTCGACGTGCTCGCGGCCGCGCAGCGACAAGACCTGCGCCCGCATCAGCCGCGCATAGACCGGCCACGACACCGCCACCATGGCGATCGCCGCGTTGTCGAGGCCGGGCCCGAGCGCCGCCGTGACGGCCATGGCGAGCAGGATCGGCGGGAAGGCCAGCGTCACGTCGACGAGGCGCATGATGACGCTGTCGGCGAGGCCGCCGAGATAGCCGGCGATCGCCCCCAGCGCCGAGCCGATCGCCACCGCCACGGCGACCACGACGACGGCGATCGGCAGCGAGTAGCGGGCGCCGTAGAGGGTGCGCACCAGCACGTCGCGGCCGAGGGCGTCGGTGCCGAGCCAATGCGCCGCGCTCGGCGGCTGCAGGCGGCGGCCGGCGATCATCAAGGGGTCGTAGGGCGCCCATAGCGGCACCGTGATCGCCACGATCACCCAGAAGGCGATGATGACGATGCCGGCGATCACCGGCGGCGTCAGCCACTGCGGCCGGGAGCGGCGCCGGCGGGCCACAGGGGTGGCGGCGGGGAGGGTGGCGTCGGTCATCAGCCGAGCTTCACGCGCGGGTCGGCGAGGGCATAGGCGACGTCCGTCACGAGGTTGGTGAGGAGGAAGGCGGCGCCGCCGACGATGGTGACGCCGATGATCGCCGGATAGTCGAGCGCGCGGGCCGCATCGACCGCATAGGTGCCGATGCCGGGCCAGGAGAACACCGCCTCGGTCAGCACCGCGCCGGTGATCAGGTAGGCGAAGGAGAAGCCGATGATGGTCAGCGTCGGGATCATGGCGTTGCGCAGCGCGTGGTTGAACAGCACCCGCCGCTCGGTGGCGCCCTTGGCGCGGGCGGCGAGGATGTAGTCCTGGCCGAGCACGTCGAGCATGCTCGCCCGCACCAGCCGGGTGATGATGCCGAGCACCGCCCAGCCGAGCACCACCGCCGGCAGCACGAGGCGCCGGAGTGCGTCGACGAAGGCCGGCCAGTCGCCGGCCAGCAGCGCGTCGATCGTATAGAAGCCCGTCACTCCCGGCGGCGCCGCCATGCGCGGGTCGAGCCGCCCCGGCCCGGGCAGCCAGCCGAGCACGACAGAGAACACGTAGAGCATCAGGAGCCCGGACCAGAACACCGGCACGGACGAGCCGAGCAAGGCCAGTACGCGGGCGGCATGATCCATCCCCTTGTCGCGGAAATGCGCCGCGGCGACACCGAGCGAGACGCCGCCGACGACACCGACGATCATCGCCGCGATGACGAGCTCGAGCGTCGCCGGCAGGCGGACCATCAGGTCCTGGGCCACCGGCCGCTTGGTGCGGAACGAGGTGCCGAGGTCGCCGGTCAGCAGATTGCCGACATAGACGAGGTAGCGCTCGGGCAGCGGCCGGTCGAGGCCCCAGCGTGCCTTGGCGGCGGCCACCACCCCGGCGTCGGTCATCTGCCGCTCGCCGACGATCGCCACCAGCGGATCGCCCTTCGTCATGTTGGACAGGAAGAAGGCGACGGTGACGACGCCGAGCAGGAGCAGCGGCACCGCGATCAGTCGCCGGACGATGGTGCGCAGCATCAGGCGAGGTTTCCTGGCTTCGAAAAGGCACGGCCGTCATGCAAGCGGCACGCCGGCGCGGTGTCGGCGGGATGGGTCTGGCCGATGACGCTCATGCCGCGATCGATTCGATCGTCAGGCGACGGCCGAGCACCCGGGCGACGGCGTCGAGGCGGTCGAGCTTGGTGCGCTTGGCGGGGTCGAGGATGCGGCGCACCTCCGCTTCCGCCAGGCCGAGTTGCGTGGCCAGCGCCACCTTGGAGAGCCCGCTCTGGCGCCAAAGGCGCCAGACGGCGAGCTTCGCGGCGAAGGCCGCCGGCAACACCACCACGGCGTCGCCGCGGCCGGCGGCGCGGGGAGAGGGCACCTCGGTCTCGTCCTTCATGCGGCCGGCGATGGCGACGACGACGGCATCCTCGGCCTGGGCGAGGGCCGCGGCGGCATCCGCACCAGCCGTGAGCACTTCCGGCAGGTCAGGGCAGCGCACGAACACCTCGCCGTCCTCGTCGGGGACTTCGAGCACGACGGCCCATTCGGATTCCTGCATGACCGTCTGCCCTCCGTCTGCTCGGCCGGTCGTGGGGGACGCGGCACGCTTCACAAGGCTCAGTTCACAAGTCGTCCGGGTCGATACCGAGCTGCTCGCAGATCCGCCGGACGTGACCGGGACTGAGATCGCCGCTCTGCACCGTCGTCAGCCGCCCGGCCAGCCTGACCCGGTAGTGGCTGCCCTTTCCGAGCGTCTTGTCGACCTCGAACGCGAGCGCGCGCTTGCGGGCGAGCCGCCGGAGCCTGCGCAGGAACTGCTCGCGCTGCATGGCACCACCCGGATCGGGGTGGACGTCAGCACTCTAGCATGCCGCCGCGCCATTCGTACATTTTTGTACGATTGGCGCGGCGGGGAGTCGCGTTATCGCGTCGCTCAGTTCCGCTTGATCTCGGCGAGCGGCAGGTTGCAGCAGGCGCTGTAGCGGACGCCGGTGATGTCCTTGCGGTGGGCGAGGATCATGTCCGGGCTGACGACGGGGACGATCACCCGGTCGCCGATCATCTCCAGCGCCACGGCACCGAAGGCCGCTTCCTGCTGGTCGGCCGGGGCGGCGAGCGCCTCGGCGAGCAGCATCGGCTCACGCGGGTTCAGCATGTCCGGCGCGTTCTGGGCGATGTGCGAGCGCTTCGACCAGGGAGTGCCCTCGTAGATGCCGAAGAACTGCACATACTGCGCCGAGCCGTAATAGTCCGGCGCGTAGAACGCGGTGGTCACCGGGATGCCGTCGCCGAGCAGCTTCTCGCGCCACACGGCGAAGGTCAGCGGCATCAGCTCGAGCTTGACGCCGACGGCGGCGAGGTCCTGCTGCACCTTCTGCATCAGGATGGAGAGGTCGACGCCGTAGACGTTCATCGTCGGGAACGCCGCTTCCAGCGTCACGTCGGCGTAGCCGGAGTCGGCCAGGACCTTCTTGGCCTCGTCCGGGTTGCTCACCGGCATCGGCAGGTTGGAGGTGCCGGGGAAGCCGTTCGGGATCGGAGCCGCCTGCTTCTTGCCGGCGCCGCCGAGGGTGAACTCGATGATGCCGTCATAGTCGAGCGCCATGGCGAGCGCAGCGCGCACCTCGGCGGTCATCGGGGCCGGCAGGCCCTTGGCGCCGGGGCTGAAGGCGACATAGAGGAAGTTGAACGACGGCACCGTCGTGATCGTCACGTCGGGGCTGTTGACCGACTTCGCCGTGTCGGGGTCGATCTGCATGGCGATGTCGGCGGCGCCGCTCTCGAGCGCCTGGGCCTGGGCCACGGCGTCCTTGGTCTGGCGGATCACCACCTCGGCAAAGCCGGGCTTGGCGCGCCAGTAGTTCGTGTTGGCGTTGAAGCGCAGCTCCTCGTCCGGCTTCCAGCCGCCGTTCACATAGGGGCCGCTGCCGGCGGAGTTGTCGCGGAACCAGCCCTCGGCCGGGTCGTTCTCGGCGGCGATGGCGCCCGCCGCGGCGGCGACGTCACTGTTCACCACGCCGGTGTAGGGCGCCGTCAGGATGCCGAGGAACTCGGAATTCGGCGCCGTCAGCTTGACGACGACGGTCTGCGCGTCCGGCGTCTCGATCGAGGCGAGGCTGTCCATCATGAAGGACGGGTTGCCCTTCACCGCCTTCAGGCGCTCGAACGACCACTTCACGTCCTTCGCCTCGACGGGCGAGCCATCGGAGAACTTGGCGGCCGGGTCGAGCTTGAAGGTGAACTGGGTGGCGTCGCCGTTGACCTCCCACGAGGTGGCGATGTTGGGCCCGATCGACTTGTTGTCGACGCCGAGCGCCACCAGCGTCTCGTAGACGTTGGAGAAATAGATCTGGCAGGTGTCGCAGAAGCCGCGGTGCGGATCGAGCGAATCGAGGTCCATGTTGCGGGCGATCACCAGCGGCGCGTCGGCGGCCTGTGCCGTCGGCAGGCCGGCGAGCGGGGTGGCGATCGCGAGCGCGGCGGCGAAGGCGGCGAGCCTCCAGCGGCTGCGTCCGGCGGCAATCAAGCTCTTCATGGTCAAGCCTCCCATTGGCGCCGGACGGCGGGCCAGCCCCCGCACCGGCAGACAACTCCCGGCGCCCGTGCGGACGCCACCCGATCCGGCGGCGGCGCGACGCCACCCTCCGGCCTCCGCGCTTCCCCTCGATCTCGGCCGCCCGGGCGCGTTCCGGTCGGCCGAACTCCCATGCCCCTCCCGAGGGCGTCTTCCGTCCCGTCGCGCCCCGCTTTCAGGCGTGGCGGCCGAGGAACTCCCGCGCCACCGCGGCGACGCCGGCGGCGTCGAGGCGGTAGTGGGCGTAGAGCGCCGCCGGCGGGCCGACCGGCACGTATTCGTCCGGCACGCCGTGGCGCCGGAACGGTACCCGCGGCTGGTCCTGCGGCAGGTCTGCCAGCACCTCGGCGACGGCACTGCCGAGGCCGCCGGTGATGTTGTGCTCCTCGACCGTCAGGATCGCACTTGTCTCGGCGGCGGCGCGCCGGACGGCATCCTTGTCGAGCGGGCTGATCGTGTGCATGTCGACCACCCGCACCGAGACGCCCTCGTTCGACAGCGCGGCCGCCGCGTCGAGCGAGGCGCGCACCTGCGAGCCGGTGGTGATGATGGTGAGGTCCGTTCCCTCCCGCAGCGTCGCGGCGACGCCGAAGCGGAAGTCCTCCGGCACCGTCGCATAGACCTCCGGGTCACGGCCGCGGCCGAGGCGGATGTACATGGCGCCGGGATGGTCGACGGAGGCGCGCAGGATGGCGCGCAGCTGGTTGGCGTCGGCGGCGCACACGACGGTCAGCTCCGCGACCGTCCGCAGGAAGCCGAGGTCCTCGAGGGCGTGGTGGCTGGTGCCGTAGAAGCCCATCGAGAAGCCGGAGTGGTGGCCGACGACGCGCACCTTCATGCGCGGATAGGCGCAGTCGGTGCGGATCTGCACGGCCGCGAGCAGCCCGCAGAACGAGGCGAAGGTGGCGGCGTAGGGGATCAGCCCGCAGGAGGCCATGCCGGCTGCCGCCGTCACCATGTTGCGCTCGGCAATGCCGAAGTCGATGAAGCGGTCGGGGTGGCGCGCCTTGAAGTCGAGGGTGCGGTTGGCCGAGGCGAGGTCGGCCGTCATCACCGTGATGCGCGGGTCGTGGTCGGCGAGGTTGGCGAGCTCCTCGCCGAGGATGAAGGCCGGCATCGCCGCCGCCGGCGTGCCCTGCACCGAGCGCGCCTCCTTCAGCTTCACGTCGGCGCCGGTGCCGCGGAAGAAGTCGGCCTGGTCCTGGGACTCCGTCTCGGGAGCCGCGGGGGGAACCTGCACACCCATGCTCATGCCTCCACCGGCACGTAGGGCTTCAGGCCGGCCTGAAGCTCGGTGATGGCGTCCTCGTAGTCCTGGCCGACGAGGTTGCCGACATGCCAGTTCAGCTTCATTTCCATGTGGCCGATGCCGCGGCCCTTGACGGTGTCGGCGATGATCACCTGCGGCTTGCCCTCGCCCACCGGGGCGAGCGCGTCGAGGGCGCCGAGCACGGCTGGAATGTCGTGGCCGTCGATGCGCTGCACGGACCAGCCGAAGCTCTCGAAGCGGTCGACCAGCGGCTCGACGCCCATGATCTCGTCGACCGGGCCGTCGATGCAGAGCTGGTTGCGGTCGACGAGGGCGACCAGGCCCTGCAGCCGGAAGTGGGCGGCCGACATCACCGCCTCCCAGATCTGGCCCTCGTTGAGCTCGCCGTCGCCGAGCATGCAGTAGACGCGGTAGCTGCGCGCCTGCATCCGGGCCGCGAGCGCCATGCCGACGCCGATCGACAGGCCGTGGCCGAGCGAGCCGGAGGAGAAGTCGATGCCGGGCACCTTCTTCATGTCCGGGTGGTCGCCGAACGGGCTGCCGAAGCGGGTGTAGTTGTCGAGCAGCGCCGGGTCGAAGAAGCCGAGGTCGCCGAGCACCGGATAGAGGCCGATGGCGGCGTGGCCCTTCGACAGGATGAAGCGGTCGCGCTCCGGCCAGTCCGGCCGGGCCGGATCGATGCGCAGGTGCGCGTAATAGAGCGCGGCGAACATCTCGGCGGCCGAGAACGTGCTCGAATAGTGGCCCGCCCCGGCGATCTTCGACAGCCGCACCGTCTCCAGGCGCACGAACTTGGCGCGGTCCTCGAGGTGCTCGAGGCTGACGTTGCGGCCGGTGCGGGACGCTCCGGCGGAGCCTGCGGTCGCCATCATGAGCGGCCTCCGTTGCGACCGTGCGGGGGTGGGACGGCGCCATCCACCCGGTCGGCCCGCCGCGCCCCGAGGGCGGGCGAACGGATGGGGAGGGGTCCGATACAGGATATATCTAACGCGCTCGTGATCGCCGGTGTCAACATCGCCGTCTGACCGATTTCCCGTTTAATGCCCCGTCGCACCATGACTGCCGCCGCCGGCCGGGCGGCGGCGGTCGCTATTCCTCCCGCCACCCTTCGGCTTCCAGCGCCTCGATGTGGCGCAGGAAGTTGCGGCCGCCCTCCAGGAGGTCGTCGCGGATCGCCGCCGTCAGGCCGATGCGGTCGCGCCGGCGCAGCGCGTCGATGATGTTCTCGTGCTGGTGGCGCACAGCGTACTGCGGATGGCCGTGCGGATAGAGCAGGTTCAGCATCGGGCCGACCCGCATGAACAGGTTCTCGAGCATCTCGATCAGCGCCGGCATGCCGGAGCGCCAGTAGAGCCCGAAGTGGAACTCGAAGTTGGCCCGCACCGCCGGCTCGTACTCCTTCGCCGCCTCCGCCGCGACGAGGCGGGCGTGGGCGGCGGCGAGCTCCTCGATCGCGGTTGCGTCGACGTGGTCGAGCGCTCGCTCGGCGGCGAGCGGCTCGAGCAAGAGGCGGATGTCGCGGATCTCGAGATACTGCGCCACCGTCAGCCGGCGGACGCGGATGTAGTGGTGTGGCTTCAGCTCCAGCGCGCCGTCGCGGACAAGTTGGAACACCGCCTCGCGCACCGGCGTCTCGCTGGTGCCGAGGGCCAGCGCCACCTCGCGCAGGCGCAGCCGCTCGTCGGGCTTCAGCAGGCCGCGCATCAGCTTCTCGCGCAGCTGCCGGTAGACCCGGTCGGACAGGCTCTGGGATTCGATCGGCGCGAACCGCGCCGCTGCCTTCGCCATCGTCGCCACCCTCTCCGCAGAGATGGCGTCGGACTCCCCCGACGCCGGGGCGATCATGCCACGGCCCGGTGCGCCGGAGTCCAGGGGCGCGGCGATCACGCCACCGCCTTCTTCACCGCGGCCATCGCCGCGTCGGTGCGGTCGAGGGCGGCGTCGATGTCGGCCGGCGTGTGCGCCACCGACACGAACATCGTGTGCACGGGGTGCAGGTACACGCCGCGCTGCAGCGCCTCGAGGCAGAAGGCGTTGCCGATGCGGCGGTCGGCGTCGTTCTCGAACAGCACCACCGGCATCTGCGCCGGGCCGCTCTGGCGGATCGGCAGGCCGTGCGCCTTCGCCTGGGCGTCGAGGCCGGCGCGGAAGCGTTCGCCCATCGCCTTCATGTGGCCGACGCCGTCGAGGCGCTTCAGCTTCTCGATGGTGGCGATCGCCGCCGCCATCGCCACGCTGGCCGTCCAGAACGAGCCGGTGGTGAAGACCTTGGTGGCGCCTTCACGGAAGCGGTCGTTGCCGGTGACGGCGCCGAGCGCATGGCCGTTGGCGATCGCCTTCGACCAGGCCGACAGGTCCGGCTGCACGCCGACGGCTTCCCAGGTGCCGCCGATGTCGATGCGGAAGCCGGCGCGGACGTCGTCGACGATCAGCGCCGCGCCCGTGCGGTCGGCCGCGGCGCGGCAGGCCTTGGCGAACTCCACCGTCGGCATGACGTGGTCCTTGCCGAGGTCGTACTTGAAGGCGGAAACGAGAATGGCGGCGAGGTCGTCGCCGGCTTCAGCGACGGCGCGCTCGAGGCTCGCCACGTCGTTCCACTCGAAGAAGATCTGGTGGGCGCGGTCTTCCGCCGTCGTGCCGCCGGGCCAGGGCGTGCACCAGGGGGCGGCGCCGTGATAGGCGCCGGTGCCGACGAGGATCTTGCGCCGGCCGGTGCCGGAGCGGGCGATCATCACGCACTGCGTCGAGGCGTCGGTGCCGTTCTTGGAGAACATCGCCCAGTCGGCGTGGGGAATGGTGCCGACCATCAGTTCGGCGAGCTCGACGAGGCGCTCGCTCGGGCCGTTCAGGCAGTCGCCCAGCGCCGCCTGCCTGGCCGCCGCCAGGTCGACCTCGGGGTCGTGCCAGCCGAGCACGACCGGGCCCCAGCCACCCATGAAGTCGATGTACTCGCGGCCGTCGACGTCCCAGATCCGGCAGCCCTGGCCGCGCGAGAAATACTGCGGATAACCGGCCGGCAGCCGGGCGGCGTTCTGGTGGCCCCAGAGGCCGCCGGGAATGACGCGGCCGGCCCGGGCCCGAAGCTGTGCATCCTGCGTGGCGAACGGCTGGTTCATGACGGACGCTCCCTCTCTCACCGGCCGTTCGGCCGCTCGCAGTGACGCGGGCGATTGCCCACCGCCGCAATCCGGGGCACCCTGATGGGATCTGGGCCGCCCGCCGGCTGTCAGCACAAGATATATCCTGTATCATTCTTCCATGACAAGTCGTTCGGCCCGTCCGCAGCGTCGGGCCGGGGCGTCAGCCGGGCGACGAACCGACACATGAAGCGAACCATGACGCGACCCGTGAGCCGACCCACCAACCGACCCTCCGGCCTGTCGCCCGCGCCCGCGCGGCGGCTGGTCTTCGCCGGCATCGCCGACGACCTCACCGGCGGCATCGAGCTCGCCTCGCTGATGGTGCGCGGCGGCGTCGCCGCCCGCCTGCTCACCGCCCGTGGCCGCACCGAGGATATCGGCGACGCGCCGGCCACCGTCATCGGCCTGAAGGTGCGCGTCGCGCCCAAGGCCGCCGCCGTCGCCGCCGTCCGCCGGGCACTCGCGGTGCTGGCGCCGCGGGCACCCCGGCAGCTCTTCCAGAAGTACTGCGCGACGTTCGACTCGACGCCCCGCGGCAACATCGGCCCGATCGCCGACGTGCTGATGGAGGCGACCGGCGCCCCCTTCACCGCTTTCTGCCCGGCCTTCCCGGAGGTCGACCGCACCGTCTACGCCGGCCACCTGTTCGCCACCGACCAGCTGATCTCCCGCTCGCCGAAGCGCCACGACCCGCTGACGCCGATGCGCGAGCCGGACCTCGTGCGCGTGCTCGCCGCCCAGACGGCCGAGAAGGTCGGCCTGATCCGCCACCAGGTGCTCCGCGCCGGCCCGGAGGCGGTGGCGGCGAAGGTCGCCGCGCTGATCGCCGCCGGGACGCGCTACGCCATCTCCGACACGGTCGACGAGGCCGATCTCGAATGCCTCGCCGCCGCCAGCCTCGACTGGACGCTGATGACCGGCGGCTCGTCGGTCGCCGTCTATTTCCCCGACCGCTGGCGTGCCCGCGGCGACCTCGACGGCTTCGCCCCGCCGGCGCCGCTGCCGCGCGTCCAAGGCCGGGCCGCGGTGATCGCCGGCAGCTGCGCCGAGCGCACCGCCGCCCAGCTCGCCGCCTTCGCCGAGGCGGGCCGCCCGGTCATCCACCTCGAGGCGGCCGCCCTCATCGACCCCTCGGAGGCCGCCGCCGCCACCGAGGCGGCACTCGCCGCCGCCCTCGCGGCCCTTTCGTCCGGCCGCCCCGTCGCGGTGGCCACCACCGCCGATCCAGCCGCCGTCGCGGCGGTTCAGGCGCGTGCGGGTGTAAAACGCACCGCGGCGGCGATCGAGCGGGCTCTCGGCCGCATCGCCGAAGGCCTCGCCCAGGCCGGCGTCACGCGCTTCGTCATCGCCGGTGGCGAGACCTCTGGCGCCGTCCTCGACGCGCTCGGGGTTCGCGCGCTGGAGGTCGGCCCGTTCGAGGCCCCCGGCCTGTCGCGCGCCGTCTCCACCGGCGCGACGCCGGTGTCGTTCCACCTCAAGTCCGGCAAGCTCGGCCCCGTCGACATGTTCGCGCGGGCGCTGGCGGAGGGTTAGACTGTCGCGAGACGTTGCGAGGGCGACTTTGGCCTCAGCGCGGCACAGGCTTAAGTTGCGGCGTAAGAGCCGTTCCCGGGGCTAGCAGTTGATGGCAAAGTCAGCTTCTCCCGATCAGATTTTCCGGAAGCGCGTCCGGCGCGAGGTCGCAGGGCGTGGCCTGACCTCCTTCATGAACGACGCAAAGTGGCGGGAGCTGCAGAGCATCGTCCGCTTGGAACTCCCTTTCTGTCCTCCCTACCAGTTGAAGATGCTGGCCTGGACCCGACCGCATCCGGAAACCTTCGACGAGGATGTCTGGTATCTCGGCGACTGGAGCGACGAGTGCCTGCAGCCGTTCGCAGGCATCGAATGGATGCGCGTGCGCCCACGATACACCGTGGCGAGAAGACGACCCGCGGACACCGGCATTGAGGATTGCAGTGAAGCCTTCGAGGCTCTGCTCGCCCGCTTCCAAATTCCTGCTCGCGCAGATCGAGGGAGTTACTGGATCTACGGCTACGCGGCGGGAAATCCATTCTGACCGCGTGTCGATGCTTGATCGACACCTCGCGCGGTGCGCACGGACCGATTGCAGCGATTGCGGAGACGCGTGACCGCCGTCACAGCCGGTGACGGCCGCCGCACCTATAGCTGAGACCTCGCTCGAACCCGTGGAGGTCTCTCATGAATTCCCTGATCCGCTCGACTGCCGCAGCCGCCGTCCTGGCAACGCTGGCCGCCCCCGCCCTCGCCGACGCCCCGAAGCTGCCGATGCGTTCCGGCGAAGTCGCGACACCCTCGGCACTCGCGCAGGGCGAGCAGTACGTGTCGATCAGCAAGCTGCTCGAGTGCGACGGCTCGACCTGCACGGGCAAGATCAAGGGGCGCGCCAAGAAGCAGACGCTGATCTCGGAGGTCTCGTGTCTCACGATCGTGTCCGACAATGAAGTGTCCTACGGCGCGATGACACTGGACGAGGCGAGCATGGTGGCGCTGGCGATTTTCCCTGTGACATCGCGCAGTGTGAGTGGGACCCTGGAATACGGCGTCGTCGGCGGTCCGGCCCAGGTCGTCATCGGACCCGATGACACCGTGGTCGTCGGCATCCAGGCGACGGGTGAGGTCTCGCAGGCACTCTGCTCGCTGACTGGCACCACGACGAAGCTCTGAGAGGGGCGGGTGCGATCCGGCCAACGGCCGGCGCGACCGGCCTCACAACGGCAGGGTGCGCGCGAATGTGATCGCGCGTGGCGGCCCGGGAGATCGCGTCCTCGGCTATTCTGGCGGCCTCGCTCGCAGAGGGGGTCTCCCATGAAGCCGTTGATCCGTTCGACCGCTGCCGCTGCCGTGCTTGCCGTCCTCGCCACCGCTCCCGCCCTCGCCGACGCCCCGTCGCTGACGCTGCGCGCCGGCGAGGTCGCGACGCCGTCCGCGCTGGCCGAGGGCGAGCAGTACCTATCGATCAGCAAGGGCATGGCGTGCACGGGGGCGCAGTGTGCGGCGACGATCAAGGGCCGCGCCAAGAAGCAGACGGTGATCACCCACATCTCGTGCCTCAGCTTCGCGAACGAGGCCTCCGTCGCCTTCGGGGCGGCGACCGACGTCGCGGGCAGCCAGGTGACGCTGGCGATCCTTCCCGTGCAGTCCCGCACCCTCGTGGGCAGCGTCGAGAACGCCGTCGTCGGCGGGCCGACGCAGATCGTGCTGGGTCCAGACGACTCGTTCTTCTTCGGCATCGTCGCGGACGGCCCCATCCAGCAGGCGGTCTGCACCCTGACGGGCACGACAACGAAGCAGTGAGGGGAGGGGTGCGTCGGCGATCCGGCCGGCGCTCGCCGACCCCTTGGTGCCGTGAAGGCGGGCGCGGCCGACAGCCGTCTCCAACGGAGTGCGCCCCCTCTCAGCCAAAATTCCGCTCCAGCCAGGCTTTGCCGTAGGCGACGATGTCGCCCGCGTCGAACAGGTGGCACGCGGCCAGGCCGACCTGACCGCTGCGGCCGCGGCCGTCGCCGACATAGAGGCGGGCGATCGTCTCGACGGCGTCCATCGCGCCCTCCGCGGCGAAGCAATCGAGGATGTGGTTCGAGTCGAACTCCTCCGTTAGCCGCCAAACCTTGGCGCCGGTCGCGTCGAGCATCGGCATCTCGTAGGTGACGCGGCGCTTGCCCGGGATGGCGGCGATCGCCTCGGCGTAGTGCAGCACCGTGACGGCATCGAGCGGGGCGCCGAGCATCAGCACCTTGCCGCCCATCGCCACCAGCCGCTCGACCGGCGATCCCGGCCCGAACGCCTGGCCGAGCCGGTGCTCGCCGATGAGCTCGCCGGCCCGCGCCCCGACCGCCACCATCGAGGCGTCCGGGTGGGCGCTGCGGACGGCGCCAGGCGCGGCGCAGAGGAAGGCGTTCAGCAGCCCGAAGCCGGGCCAGACCCCCGCCGTCGCCGGGTCGAAGGCCGGCCACGCCTCCCGCTCGGCGGCGGAGAGCGTCGCGCCGTTCAGCGTCTCCTCGTAGGGCGAGCGCTCCCACGAGGCGTAGCCCATCAGCGTGCCGCCGGGCGCGACGCTGTCGAGGAGCGCCGCCACCACCGCCGCCGCCCCGCCCGCCACCGGCCCGATCGCCTTCAGCGAAGCGTGCACCATGACGACGTCGCCGGCCGCAAGCCCGAGGGCGCGGAGGTCGCGGACGAGGGTGGCGGGGGTCGTGCCTTCAGAGGAGGCGGCGCCCGACATGGCGTCGGCGACCCGATCACTGCGGGCGTCGCCCCCGTTGGTACCTGCCTTGCGTGCCATCGGCGGATCCACGTGCTCGCCCAACGCCAACGGCCCCTCGCCCTCGCCCCGGCCCCGCCATCCTCGCACACGCTGCGATGGCAGCGTGCGATCCCGCCATGCTACCGGGAGAGACGCCGCCTTTCACGCTCGCAGCTCACAGCTTCGCAAAGATCGACGCCACCATGACGACGCCCCCACTCCCGACGGCGGACCTCGAGGTCGCCTATTCGGTCTTCGCGTCAGTGCCGCTGCCGCGCAACCTGCACGGCTCGCCCCTGCGCGACGTCGACAAGATCCTGCGCGACATCACATCAGCGCCCCTGCGGCAGCTGACGGCGGACCAACTCGGCGAGTTCGCCACGTCCGCCATCACCACGCTCGGCGAGGTCGAGCACTACCGCCACTTTCTGCCGCGCATCCTCGAGCTTGCCATCCACGGTGGGCTGGATCCGGGCTTCGAGGCAGGGGTGATCGCCGGCAAGCTCGAGTTGGCCGGTTGGCGAAGCTGGCCGAGCGACGAGCGGCAGGCGGTCGAGGCGGTGTTCCGCGCCGCGTTCCGGCGGGCCATCGAGATGGACACGGATGAGGAGCGCGAGGCCGACGAGTGGCTCTGCGGCCTCTGCCGCCTCGGCCTCGACCCCGCCCCGTCGCTCGCCGCATGGCGGGCATCCCCGTCGGTGAATGCGGCGCTGCAACTGGCCGTGTTCGTCGACGAGATGAAGGTGAAGGACGGCCTCGTCGCAAACGGGACCTGGCGCGACATCGATGAGGCGGCGCGTCGGACCGTGGCTGCGTGGGCGCTGAGCGAGGAGACCTTTGCGCAACTGCTCGCCGCCGTGGACGCCGCCGCGAGCGCTGGTCCAGCCTCGGGCCAGGGCCCCTGGCTGATTGAGATTGCCGTGGGGAAGCTGCCATGACGTCCAATGCGAGGACAGGCGATAGAGCCCGCCACCCGGGCCCGGCGGCGCCGCTCGTCTCCGAAGCGCCGTTCCCCGGCACGGCAGACCCCGGCCTCGCCTGGACGATTCCGTCGAGCGGAGGCCGCGACGCGGCCGCCCTCACCGTGCGCGGCGTCGGCAGCGCCGGGGGGCTCGTCTGCGAGGTGGCGATCGACTCCGACTTCTTCGCCCTCGGACGAAGCAGCCTCGGCCCGATCGTGCCCCACCTCAGGCTGCGGCTCTGCCAGGCCGTCGTCGACATGGAGGGGCTGCGCGCCCTGCTCGCTGATCTGCGACAGTGGGAGGTGGACCGCACCCCGGTCCGCCGCCAGATCTCGGCCGACGGCGTGCCCCCTCTCATGGTGGAACTCGGCCCGCGTGACGACGTGATCTCATCGCAGGAGCAGCCGGTCTTTACCGTCCGCTACGAGAACACGCTCACCCACATCGAGCATGGCTTCGTCGTCGACCAGTCCTGCGTGGCGATCGCCATCGCGAGCCTCGCAAGGATCGTCGGGGCAGGCGGCGCGATCGGCGGCTGAGAAAGAGACCGCCTGCCCGGCGGCCCCGGCTCACCCGCGGCGCACCTACTCGCGGCGGCCGAAGACGACGTAGGCGGCGGCTCCGGGCTGGGTGATCCGCCGGCCCGTCCCCCCGCTGATCATCAGATCGGCGAGGCCGTCACCGTTGAAGTCGCCGGCGCTGCCGACCCGGCAGTGGATTTGACTGTTCCGGCCGTCGCCCTTGTGTTCCAGGCGAAACCCCTCGGATCCGTCGAGGGCCGTGAGGTCGAAGTTCGTCTGGTACGGCAGTTTTCGCCCGTAGACGAGGTAGCCGACCGCACTGCCCCCGTCGGCGCTCAACACGAGATCGTCGAAGCCGTCGCCATTGACATCGCCGGCGCTTGCCGCGGCCAACAACTCCGGAGGCCAGTCGAGCGCTGTCGTGAGATGGAAGCCGACGTCCGGGGCAAGCTCGGAGTGGAGGTCGACGGGCGGCGCCTCGACCGCGGCCGCGCCGAACACGACGAATCCCATTCCGGTTTCGCCCCACGTGCTGAAGACGTCGTGCTCCGCGAGCACGGCGATCTCGTCCGCACCATCGCCGTCGAGGTCGAATCCCGAGGCGATGCGCGGGGGATCGCGGTCGTCGACCGGCACCGACAGCAGAGCGTCGGCGACGTCGCCGAGCCGGGATTCGGCCGGGTAGTGACGGCTGCCCCGCACGAGCGACACCGCCCCGCCTCGTCCGACGAGGATGTCTGACAGGCCGTCACCCGTCACGTCGCCGTGAGCGAAGCTCAGATCCACCGTCTCGCGCGGCAGGCGGAACGCGACGCCGTCCGCGCGGCCCATGTGGGAGAGCCGGACGACGTCGCGCGTCCGTCCGGCCTCGCCGAACATCACCTGCAGCAGTTTCTCTCGTCGGAACAACAGGTCGTCGAGACCATCGCCGTTGAAGTCGCCGATCCCGAGAAGCGGTCCGAAGGGACTTTTGCGGTCGCCGTCGCCGACGATGTGGAAGCCTTCGGCAGGGCCGATCTCCCTGAGGTCGAACGAAGCCGGAAAGCCGTCGCGGCTGCCGTAGACGACCGTCACGCGGGCGAGATATCCGCGGGAACCACCGGTCGTGATCTCGGCCAGCACGGCGAAGTCGCCGAACCCGTCGCCGTCGATGTCGCCGGCACCGACCACGGAGGCGCTGAGGAGATCGGTCCGTTCGCCGGCGACGACCTCGAATCCACGTCCGGACGGCAGGGCCGTGACGTCGACCTTTCCCTTCGCGGCCACATCGGCACCCATCGCGCCGAACATCACCTGCCGCGACTGCGTCCCGGTCCGCACCCGGGTGCCGTGCAGGATCACGTCGCCGCGGCCGTCCCCGTTGAAATCGGTGGCGCTGAACCCCCCCTGCCGCCCGAAACATCCGCCTCCATAGGAGGGCACCCACAGTGCGGCGCCCTCGTCGCCGTCGAGGCTCTTGAGACTGACGGTGGGCCGCTGTGCGACGATTTCCAGCTCGAGCGGGGCAGACGGTGCACTTTCGTTTCCGGCGGCGTCGCTGGCGACGGCCGTCAATACCACCGGCCCGGGTCGAAGCTTTTCGGTCCGTGCGCTCCACGACCGCTGTACGCCCCAGGTATAGGCCACCGGACGGCCGCGAACGCGCACGGAAACGGTGTCCGTCTGCCCGTCGGCGCGGCCTTCGACCGGCAGCTGCCGATAGCGGGTGCGGCCGTCACGGTCCGATTCGCCGCTGTCGGCACCGGCGGCGAGCCTCAGGGTCGGCGGCTTCGGAGGCACCGTGTCGACGATGAAGCGCATCTGCTTCGACAGCACGGTTTCGCCGTCGATCCGCACGCGTGCGTGCAGAACGTGCTTGCCGTCGGGCAGCGGCGACAGCCGCGCCCGCCATTCGCCCTTGCGGTCGGCGACGGCCGTGCCGACGACCTTGTCGCCCTCCACCACCTCCACGGTCCGCCCCGCCTCGGCCCGGCCGTCGATGAATGGAGACGCGTGTCGGGTCAGCCTGTCGCCGCCGCTCCGCCCGGTTTCGGACTTCCAGGAGAGCCGCAGTGAAACATGCGGTTCGGCCGCGACGCCCTGCGAGGGCGCGGCGAGCGGCAGGATCAGGGCGAGGCCGACGGCGGCAGTCGCCGCCAGGGGTCGAAACGATCGCATGTCGGCATGATCCGGAGCCGGAGGCCGGTGGGACCGCGCACCCCGGAGGGCCGCGCCGCACCGCTCGTCGGGGCGCGACGAAACAATTACACCCTCAGGTAGAGGCTCGGCAAGATCGCCTCACAGGAGGCGACGCGATGCCGGTCCATGAACCCGTCCGGCGGCGCGGTGCCGCACCGAGGACCAGATTCGGCGCCGACCAACCTTTTCCTACCCGTACACCTTCGTCCCCAACCACCCCTTCGCCTTCTGGCCCCAGTAGAGGTCGTGCATCCGCTTCGTCAGCCGGCCCGGCTGGCCGTCGCCGAGCGGGCGGCCGTCGATCCGGGTCACCGGGATGATGCCGCCCGCGGTCGACGACAGGAACACCTCGTCGGCGTCGGCGAGTTCGGTGATGGCGACGAGGCGCTCGGTCACCGGGTTCTGCAGGTCGGCGGCCATCTCGATCACGGTGCGGCGCGTCATGCCGTCGAAGACGCCGCCTTCCGGGGTGGTGATCCTGCCGCCCTTGACGACGAAGACGTTGAAGCCCGGGCCCTCGGTGATGTGGCCTTCGGAATCGACCAGCACCTCGGTGTCGCAGCCGGCGTCGAAGGCCTCCAGCTGGCCGAGGGTGAGATCCATCCAGTGGAAGTTCTTCACCGTCGGGTCGACCGACTGCGGGCGGATGCGCTCGATGCCGCTCACATGCAGGTTGAAGCCGCGGCCGCGCGCCGCCTCGTCGGCGATCCAGACGAACGGCACGGCATAGGCATAGAAGCGGTTGGTGCACAGCCGCGGGTCACGCGTGCCGGCCGGGCCGAAGCCGCGGGTCGCCGTCATCAACACGAACGATTCCGTCAGGCCGCTCTTGCGCACGCACTCGAGGCAGATCTCGCCGATCTCCTGCTTGCCGTAGGGGATCTTGAAATGCAGCTTCCCCATGTTGCGCTCGAAGCGGTCGATGTGGTCCTCGAGGCGGAAGGCGTAGCCGCGCCAGACGTGGAAGACGTCGTAGGTGGCGTCGGAGCGCAGGAAGCCGCGGTCGATCAGCGGGATGCGCGCCTCCAGGATCGGCACGTACTCGCCGTCGACGAAGGCCGTGCCGCCGGCAAAGCGCGGATCGACCGCCGGCCCCTCAGGGGGTGCGCCCGGCAGGGCGGGAAACAGCGCGGCGTCGGCATCGGCGGCGAGAGACATGGCGGTGGTCCTTTCGGCTGAGAGGCAAGGATGGGTACCGGGGAGGATGGGTTCGCAAGGGCGGCACGGCCGCCAACCCCCTCCGAAGTCATTCCCGGGCTTGTCCCGGGAACCCATGCGACAGTGCGCCGGGTGCCCCGGCAGGATCTGGAGCCATTGCCAGCCCCTCGGACCAGGCGCGGCCGCGGCGGGCAGGGAGGTTCATGGAGGCGTCGTGCCTGCGGCGACGGGGAGGTTCCCGGCACAAGGCCGGGAATGACCCCCGATGGACGGGAATGGCCCCCGATGGGAAGGGTGAGACCAGCTTTGGATTGGACCAGCGTTGAAAACACGCGGCTTTCGCCTCACGCACCAGACCGCCCCATCCGCCCGTTGCCCGCTTCGCTATATCCTATATTCTCGCTCCGAAGCGGCAGCGTCAACGCCGCCGGTGGTCCGTGCCCCGGTGCGGCCGCCCGAAGAATCGAGGGAGGCGTGAGGTCAGACATGAGCGACGAGCCCGCCCCCGCGCCGCTTTCCGGCGTGCGCATCCTCGACCTGTCGCGCGTGCTCGCCGGGCCCTGGTGCGCCCAGGCGCTGGCCGACCTCGGCGCCGACGTGGTCAAGCTCGAGCACCCGGGCCGCGGCGACGACACCCGCGACTGGGGCATCCGCATCGGCAAGACCGAGACCTCCTACTTTCTCTGCGCCAACCGCAACAAGCGCTCGATCGCCGTCGACCTGTCGGTGCCGGAGGGCCTGGCGCTCGCCCGCGATCTCGCCCGCGGGTCGGACGTGGTCATCCAGAACTTCCGGCCCGGTGGCGCCGAGAAGATGGGCCTCGGCTACGCGGCGCTCGCGGCCGACAATCCCGGCCTCGTCTACGTGTCGATCGCCGGCTACGCCGCGGGCACCAGCGAGGAGGCACGCCTCGGCTACGACCTCGTCGTCCAGGGCGAGGCGGGCGTCATGGCGATGAACGGCGAGGAGACGCAGCCGCCCTTGAAGATCGGCGTCGCCGTGGTCGATCTCGTCACCGGCATGACGGCGGCCCAGGGCGTGCTCGCCGCACTCCTCGAGCGCACCCGCACCGGCCGCGGCCGCCGGGTCGACGTGGCGCTCTACGATGTCGGCGTCGGCGTCACCTCCTATGTCGGCCTCGACGCGCTGGTGACCGGCCGCGACCCCGCCCGCTACGGCAACGGCCACCCGGCGATCGTCCCCTACGGCGCCTTCGAGGCGGCCGACGGGGCGATGATCGTCACCGCCGGCACGACGCCGCAGTTCCGCGCCTTCTGCCGCGCCGCCATCGACCGGCCGGACCTCGCCGACGACCCGCGCTACGCCACCAATCTCGGCCGCGCCCAGCACCGGGTGGAGCTCGTCGCCGAATTGCGCGCCGAGATCGGCAAGCGCAACCGCGCCGACATGCTCGCGGCGATGCGGGCGAACGGCATCCCCGGCGGCGAGGTGAACGGCCTGCACGAGGCGCTGACGAGCCCGCGCACCGAGGAGGCGACGCTGGTGCGCCACATGCCCCACCCGGTCGCCGGCACCGTGCCGGTGATCGCGCCGGCGATGCGCCTCGACGGCGTCCGCCTCGCCGTGTCGCGCCGCCCGCCCTGCCTCGGCGAGCACACCGACGAGGTGCTCGCCGAACGCCTCGCCCTCGACGCCGACCGCCTCGACGATCTGCGCACGAGGGGCGTGATCCGCTAAGGGAACAAGGCCACAGCCATCGCTGCCCCGTCTGGCGCTGATGGCCGCGGTTCCCTTCTCCCGCCGACAGGTGGGAGAAGGTGCCCGAAGGGCGGATGAGGGCCGGCGCACGCAGTGCGTCGGAGCGGCAGCCGAAAATCAAAGTGAGCGTCGGCTCACAACGACGAAGGATCACCGATGACCGACCACGCCGACGACCCCGCGGCCATCGTCGCCGCCTACCGCGAGCTCGACCGGCTCGGCTACGTCACGGGCTCGGCCGGCAACCTGTCGGTCCGCACCGAAGCGGGCATGCTGATCACGCCGACCGGCATCGGCGCGCCGCAGCTCTCGCCGGCCGAGGTGGTGCCGGTGACGCTCGACGGCACTGTCACGGGCGACTTCGCGCCCTCCAGCGAGTGGCAGCTGCACGCCGAGATCTACCGCCTGGTGGAGGGCGCCGGCGCGATCGTCCACACCCACGCGGATGCCTGCGTGGCGCTCGCCTGCCTCGGCGAGCCGCTGCCGGCCTTCCACTACACCATCGCCGCCTTCGGCGCCGACGAAGTGCCGCTCGTCCCCTACTACACGTTCGGCTCGCTGGAGCTCGCCAAGGCGACGGGGGCGACGCTGCGGGACTGCTCCGCCTGCCTGCTCGGCAACCACGGCATGGTCGTCCGCGGCCGCACGATGGCCGCCGCGGTCGCGGCCGCGATCCGGCTGGAGACGCTGGCTCGGCAATATCTGCTGGCGCGCTCCGCCGGCACGGTGAAGGTGCTGACGGCGGCGCAGATGGCCGACGCCCGGGCGCGCTTCACCACCTACGGCCAGCAGCCGGGCCGGCCGGCGGGGCATTGAGATTCACTCCGTGCGGGGGACCTGTGCAGCCTTGTTGCGACGTTGCAGGTCGAGATAGCGGTCCCTGACCACCTTGAAGAAGCCGGGCGGCAGGAAGCCGAAGGCGACGGTTGCGGCATTCCCACCGATCGTCCGCAGGTCCGGTCCGGGCCAAGTGAACTCGTTGACCTCCGTCAGCACCACCCAGGAGCGTTCCCCATCCAGCCCGAGGCGGGCCTTCGTCTGGGCGGGGATTTTCGACGGCATCGGCCGCCGCGTGCGGCGGCGAATGCGTCACCGGCAGCACCTGAACGCGACGTTGTCCCGCTGCGTCGGCGGTAACCAAGACGATGGCGCAGGGGCGATCCTTGCTGCCTTCGTCCCGGCCCTCGCGGGCCTCACGATCCCAAAGATAGGCGTAGCGGATGACGAGGCCCGGCTGCGGGACCGGCAGCGTCACTCGCGCCAGTCTTTCAGCTCGTCGTCGAGGTGAGCGTGCTCAGCGGGAACCTCGGCCTCCGCGATCCGGGCGAGATCTTCCTCGCTCTGGCCACCCGTCGGGATCACCCGCCGGTCGCGACGGCGCAGGCGCGCGTACTCTTCCGCCGACATCAGCACGAGGCGGTCGCGGCCATTGCGCGTGATGGTGACGGCCTCCGACAGCGCCTTGTCGGTGACGGTGCCGTAGTTCTTCAGGAACTCGGCCGACGAGACCCGCATCTTTCCAATCCTGCGAAACTTTCGAGAGATTGGAACATGCGGCCGACGCGGTATCCCGGCAAGTCGCCGCCACCCATCACTCCTTCAGCGCCGCCCGCATCGTCGAGAGCGTCACCGGACGCAGCGGGATCCGCGGCGTGTTGAAGCCGACGTCTTCGGGGTCGAGGTCGTGTTCGGCGGCGATCAGGTGGGAGAGGCCGAAGCCGCAGACGCGGCCCTGGCAGAGGCCCATGCCGGCGCGGGTCCACAGTTTCGACCCGAAGACGTCGTCGGCGCCGTCGGCGAGCGCGGCGCGGATCTCGCCGGCTGTGACGTCCTCGCAGCGGCACATCACGGTGTCGTCGGTGATGGCGGCGGCGAGTCCGGCCGGCGGGGCGAAGTGGGCGTTGAGGGCGGTCGCGAACGCCGCCGGTCCGCGGCGGCGGGCGACGAGGCGGCGGCGTTCGCGCGAAGTGTTTGAAAAGCCGAGGCTTTCGGCGGCGGCGAGGCCGGCGATACGGCCGGATAGCCGTGCCGGTCGGGCGCCGGCGATTCCGCCTGTCTCGCCAGCGGCATAGACGCCGGCGACGGTGGTCGCGCCGGTACCGGCATCGACGCGGCAATGCCAGCCGCCGGCAGCCTCGTCGAAATCGTGGGCGCAGCCGAGGGCGGCGGTCAGTTCGATATGCGGACGAAAGCCGTAACCCACGAGAAGGGCATCGATATCGCCGATCTCGAAGGTGTGTGCGAGGTCCGGCGTGCCATCGGGCTTCAACGGGGCGATGCGGGCGGCGCGGACGCGGTCGTCGCCGAGCGCCGCCACGACGGCACCGCCGCGGTACCACGGTACGCGGGCCCGCCAAAGCGGCCAGGCGAGACGGGCGAACTCCCGCCAGATCAACGGGTTGCGGGCGACGACCGCAGCGGCGGCGAGCGGCCGGTCGGCGGCTTCAAGGACCGCCGCCAACTGCCCGCCGGCCTTGAGGATCGAGGCCGCGACCGGCAGCAGGAACGCGCCGCTGCCGGCGACCAGCGTGCGGAGGCCCGGCGGCGTGCCGGAGAGCTTGGCGAGCCTCTGGCCGGCGCCCGGCGTCATCACGCCCGGCAGCGTCCAGCCGGGGAAGGGGACGACGCGGTCGTGGGCGCCGGTGGCGACGATGATGGCGCGGGCCTCCACGCGGACGGCGCCGCCGTCCCCGGCGGCATGCAGGATGAAGCCGGTGGAGCCCGGGACGCCTCCGGGAGGGCCGGCTCCGGGAGGGCCGGCCTGGGAAGCGCCGGCTTCGGGAGGAACACCGCGCGGGAAGACGCCCCAGACTTCGCGGCCGGCGAGGATACGGGCGCCGGCGCGCTCGGCGTCGGCGATGAGGGCGGCGCCGGCGGTCACCTGCGGCGCCTTCCTCACCGAGGCGAGCGCCACCGTCGGCGGCTGCATGTAGTACTGGCCGCCGGGGCGGGGGAAGGCGTCGAGAACGAGGACGCGGGCGCCCTGGGTGGCCGCGGCGTGGGCGGCCGAGAGGCCGGCGGCACCGGCGCCGACGACGCAGACGTCGCAGCAGACATGCTCGATACCGGCATCCTTGGCCGGATCAGCATCGCCGCCGTCAGGTTGTTTGCCGGCAAAAGATGGCGTCTGGGCGCTCATCGACCCGTCTCCACGCTCATGCCGTCGCGGACCTCGACGAGGCAGGCGCGGCGGCCGGGCGTGCCGTCGATGGTGACGAGGCACTCGAAGCAGTGGCCCATGCCGCAGTGGACGCCGCGTGGCGTGCCCGCGCGGGGGCTGCGGCGCAGCACCGGCCGGTCGGCGGCGATCAGGGCTGCGGCCACAGTCGCCCCCATCACGGTGCGGACCTGTTGCCCGTCGACCGTGATGTCGATCGAAGCGCTGATGAAGTTGATGGGCATCGCTCCTCTCTGCAACTCCTGCAGCTTCCAGAGGAGCATTCGCAAGATGCTCATGCCGCCTCTGTGCCCGTGAAACGGTCGGCGCGGTAGAGGGAGGCGTCGAACGGCGGTGTGCGGCCGAGGATGCCGTCGGAGATCAGCCGGCCGATGGCGGGCGAGCGGACGAAGCCGGTGCCGTTGTCGCCGGCGGCGATCCACAGTCCGTCGGGACCCGCCGGACCCGCGACGAAGCGGCTGTCCGGTGTCACCGCCTCGTAGCGCACCCACGAGCGCAGCACCTGGATGTCGGCGAGGCCCGGGAACAGCCACAGCAGCGTCTCGACGGAATCACGCACGAAGGCGAGGTCGACGGGGGGCACGACGGCGGGCGGGGTCACGGCGGAGCTCGCAGCGCCAGTCGCGCTGCTGTCGTGTCCCGTGTCTCCACCGGAGGCTCGGCTGCTGCCGGCCGAGTGAGCCTCGCCTGGTACCGGCGAGGCGCCGGGCGACTGAACCGTGCCGCCGGCGAGCACGGTGTTGAACAACACCTGGCCCTCGCGGGCCTGCTGGATCTGGGTGTAGCCGGCCTCGACGCCGCCGGCGCTCTCGCAGGCGCCGACGACGCGGCGGATCACCGGCGGCACGCGGACGGTGGCGAGGCACTGCGCCTTGCGTGGCAGCATCGGCAGGACGACGCCGAGCGGCGCGGCGAGCCGTGCGGCCCATGGGCCGGCGGCGAGCACGACATGCGGCGTGTCGACCGTGCCGGCGGGCGTGGTGACGCCGGTGACGCGGCCGCCGTCCGCTCGAACCGCGGTCACGGGCGTGTGGGCGCGGACGGTGGCGCCGTGGCGCTGGGCGTCGGCCAGCAGCGCCCGGACGGCGAGGAACGGGTTCACGACGGCGTCGAGCGCCGACCACGAAGCGGCGAGGATCGGGCCGGTCAGCGCCGGCTCGACCTCGCGGACCGCGGCGGGATCGAGCAGTTCCGGCGTCAGCCCGGCGGCGCGCTCGGCGGCGATCCAGCCCTCCGCCACGGCGATGTCGGCCTCCCGCGCGATGAAGCGCAGCTGGCCGCAGCGGTTGTATTCGAAGCCGCCGATCTCGGCGTCGAGCTCCGCCCAACGCGCCCGCGTCCACGCGAGCAGCGGCAGCTCGTCGAGGTCCATCATGTGGGTGGAGATGCAGGCGAGGCTGGCGCCCGAGACGGCACCTCCGAAGGCGCCCTTCTCCAGCACCAAGGGCTTCAGCCCGGCGCGGGCGAGGGTGTGTGCCGTCGCCGCGCCGACGATGCCGCCGCCGACGATGACGACGTCGGCCGTCTTCGGTAGCGCGCCGCTCACGGCCAGCCGCTCCGGCGGTGTTCGCTGGGGGCGGCGGACCAGAAGCGCAGGTCGACGACGCCGGCGGCGACCGCTGCGTCGACCGGCTCGCCCACCGCCGCCATCGCCGCAGCCGCGCGGGCGACGTGCTCGGGGTCGGGATAGCCGAGGCCGCGCACGCCCGTCGCACCCGTGAGCGACAGCGCGCGGATGTCGGCGAGCTGGGCGCGGTGGTGCGCCGCGTCGATGTCGGGGCGGGCCGCGCGGCAGGCGGCGACGGCGCGGTCGGGGTCGTCGAAGGCGATCGTCCAGCCCTCCAGCACGGCGTCGACGACGGCCTGTACGGTGGCGGGGTCCTCGCCGATCAGCGTGCGCGACACCACGAGGCCGTCCTTCAGGAGGCTACAGCCGAGGGAGGCGGCGGTGAACACGGAGATCGCGTCCTTGCCCAGCGCCGCCTCGACCTCGTGGAGCTCGTGATAGGCGGTCATCTGGGCGCTGGCGATGTCGCCGGCCACGAACGCCGGCACGGTGTCGTTCATGGGGATTCGCGTCACCGCGTCGGGGGCGAGGCCGGCGGTCGCCAGCATGAAGCGCAGCTCGAGGTCCTCGCCGCCCGGCCAGACGCCGACGCGCCGCCCGGCGAGGTCGGCGAGCGAGGCGATGCCGGCGTCACGGCGGACCGGATAGACGAGCGGGCTCTGCTGCTGGATGGCCAGCACCAGCGAGAGGTCGCGCGGGCGGCGACATTCGAGGATGTGCGAGGGGCTCGCCACCGCCATGTCGGCGGCGCCCGTCAGCACCGCCTCGATCGGCCCGCAGGTGAAGTCGATGCCCTGGCATTCGATCTCGACGCCACGGGCGCGGGCGAGGCCGAGCTGTTCGGCCAGCAGGTAGCCGGCGAACTGCGCCTGCTTGTGCCAGAGGAGCCGGATGCGGACGGTGCGGGCCAAGGGTCGGATTCCAACGCTGATGTGATCGCCTTCTCCCGGCCGCAGGCGGGGAGAAGCTGCCCGAAGGGCGGATGAGGGCCCGCGCCAGCGCGGTGCCGACGGTGCGCGCGGCGTTCCGGTGGGTGACGGCCGGCGCCGAGTTCGGGGCGGCCCCCCCTCCGACCGGCTTCGCCGGCCACCTCCCCCGCGAGGGGGGAGGGTTCGCGTCGAGTTTGTTGGTCCCTCGGTCAGGGACGC